>OGQE01001986.1_pt1 | contig 16772 bp, 9 predicted proteins | sample 1553131 | NCBI WGS metagenome assembly OGQE01 (sample SAMEA2579929, study PRJEB22360) | human gut metagenome | biome: human gut; feature: human-associated habitat; material: faeces | place: Denmark | collected 2008/2010
AATATATCCTGGTTATGTCGGATCGTACCTCTGACTGGAAAATGAACCAGGCACTCTCTGAGGCGGTACATGCGGCGGAGACAGCAAACCAGGCAAAGAGTACTTTCCTTTCTAATATGTCTCACGATATCCGGACACCAATGAATGCGATTATCGGTTTTACCACACTGGCTGTAAGTAATATTGATAATCAGGAAAGAGTCCAGGATTATCTGGGTAAGATTCTTTCCTCCAGTAACCATCTGCTCTCATTGATCAATGATATACTGGATATGAGCCGGATTGAGAGTGGAAAGATACATCTGGAAGAGACAGAGGTCAGTCTGTCGGATGTGCTTCATGATCTGAAGACGATCATCAGTGGGCAAATCCATGCGAAGCAGCTGGAACTTTATATGGATGTCATGGATGTTACAAATGAAGATGTTTACTGTGACAAGACTCGGCTGAACCAGGTGCTGCTGAATCTTTTGTCTAATGCGGTTAAGTTTACACCTGCAGGAGGAACCGTTTCTGTCCGGCTGAAACAGTATCCGAAGGCAGTAAAAGGCAGTAAGCTGTATGAGATCCGGGTAAAGGATACCGGAATCGGTATGAGTCAGGAATTCGTGCAGAAAATTTTTTCTCCTTTTGAGAGGGAGAGGACTTCCACTGTGAGCAGAACCCAGGGCACAGGGCTTGGCATGGCAATCACCAAGAATATTGTGGATATGATGGGCGGAACTATTGAGGTTCAGACAGAACAGGGCAAAGGTACCGAATTTATTGTCTGTCTGCCATTACGGATTCAGTCTGAGCGCCAACGTATAGAGAAAATCGCAGAACTGGAAGGGCTTAAGGCACTGGTTGTAGATGATGACTTTAATACCTGCGACAGTGTGACAAAAATGCTTGTAAGGGTCGGAATGCGTTCGGAATGGACACTTTCCGGCAAGGAAGCTGTTCTCCGTGCACGGCAGTCTATGGAACTGGGAGATGCGTTCCACGCTTATATCATTGACTGGCGTCTGCCAGATATGAATGGTATTGAAGTCACCCGACAGATCCGCAGCCTTGGTGATGATACACCGATCATTATCCTGACCGCATATGATTGGTCAGATATCGAGGCAGAAGCCAGAGCAGCAGGGGTGACTGCATTCTGTGCGAAACCGCTGTTCATGTCAGATATCAGAGATACCTTGATGACTGCTATCGGCCAGAGTCAGGCTGAAGTAGAAGATTCAATTCTTCCAGAAGCAGGTTCAGATTTCAGAGGCAGATGTATACTACTTGTGGAAGATAACGAACTGAACAGTGAAATTGCGGTGGAAATTCTGAAAGAATATGGATTTCTGGTTGATACTGCCGAAAATGGCGCAGAGGCAGTGGAGAAAGTTAAGAATTCGACTCCAGGTAAGTATGATCTGGTGCTGATGGATGTGCAGATGCCGGTAATGAATGGATACGAGGCCACCCGTCAGATTCGTGCGCTGGATGATCCGGCACTGTCGGGAATCACCATCCTTGCCATGACTGCTAATGCCTTTGATGAGGACAGGAAGAAAGCCTTGGAATATGGCATGGATGGATTCTTATCCAAACCGATAGTTATAGAAGAGTTAATCAGTACTTTACACAACAACCTGCTGGATTAGAGCGTGTTTGATCAGGTGTTTGGAACTTCAGAAAATCCGCACGGATAAAGGAAATAAGGAATATGGATAAAAGTAGAAAAAAATCAGCCGTACTATTTGTATGTATATTGCTAGTTCTGGGAATGTGGATGATGTTATCAGTACACAGCCAGGCCGCTGAAACGAATAATGATGAAAAACAGGCACAGACCATTCGTGTCGGCTCATTTGAGGATACCTTTAATTATGTCGACAAAAACGGTGTAAGACGAGGATATGGCTACGAACTCATGCAGGCTCTGGCAGGTTATACCGAATGGAAATTTGAGTATGTGAAATGTGACTGGTCTGACTGTTTTGATAAGCTTGAAAATGGTGAGATTGATATTATGGGTGATATCTCTTACAGCGATGAACGTGCACAAAAGATGCTTTTTTCGGATGAACCGATGGGTGAGGAAAAATATATTCTTTATGCTGATTTATCGAATATGGATATTGGGATGTCTGATTTTAAGTTTATGGACGGGAAACGTGTAGGTGTGCTCATGGATACAGAGCCAGAAATTATGCTGACAGAATGGGAAAATAAAAATGGTATACATACAGAGCATGTAAATGTGAATAATGATAATGATGTCGAAAAGAAATTAGCGAATCATGAGATTGATGCTTTTGTATCTCTGGAGGAATCCATCTGGTCTGAACAGGGAATATCATCTGTTACCACTATTGGCAAATCAGGTATATATTTTGCAATAAATAAAGAGCGTAGCGATATCAAGACGGAGCTGGACTATGCTATGTGTCAGCTGGATCAGGATAGTCCTTTTTTTAAGGCAGATATGTATAAGAAATATTTTACACTTGATTATAATCAGAGTCTTACAGGTGGAGAAAAATCCTGGCTGGAAGAACATGGTGACATCCGGATGGGATTTTTGAACAATGATCCGGCAATCTTTTCCATGGACGAAACAACTGGAAAACTTACCGGTATGCTACCAGAATATGTCTCCTATGCCAAAGACTGTCTGGGAAATCAGACGCTGAAATTTAATATACAGGACTATGATGATTATGATGAAATGCTTCAGGCACTGCAGAATCATGAAATTGACATGATTTTTTATGCCGGCAGAAATCCTGATATTGCAGAAAAAAAAGGCTATGCACTTACAAACACAGCCTGGACCTACAATCTTATGGCAGTAACTGATGAGAAAAATTTTGACGAGGGTAATGTGTATACAGTAGCTGTGCCAAAGGAAAAAGAAGCTTTAAAACAGCAGCTTACCTTTAGTTATCCACAATGGAATCTTGTGGATTATGATTCGTTTGAGGAGGCTGCTGAAATGATTACTAATGAAAAAGCAGACTGTTTTCTCATGGGAGCAAGTCAGGCGATGGTATATGATAACAATCGAGATTTCAAGAGTGTTCCACTTACAAAAACAATGGAGGCATGCTTTGCAGTAAAAGGTGGAGAGGAAACTCTTTTGTCGATACTGAATAAAACTTTAAAGGGCATGCCGTCTGGCATGCTTATAAGCGCACTTGCTATCTATGACAGTACGGCAGATAAGGTAACATTTTTGGACTTTGTAAAAGACAATATGCTTGCTTTTTTTCTCGCCACAGGATTCTCTGCACTCAGCATCATTGTTATTATCCTCGTACTTTTACGCAAGGCAAGGAAAGCAGAAGCTGCCGCAAAGCTTGCTGCAAATGATACACAAAAACTTAATGAGAAACTGGAAATCGCTTTGAAAAAAGCAGAGGATGCCAGTCTCGCAAAGACCAGTTTTCTTAACAATATGTCACATGATATCCGTACTCCTATGAATGTAATTCTGGGTTATGCACAGCTTATGGAGAATGAACTAAATGGAAAAGACATACCTGAAGTTTTGGAACATCTGGAAAAACTGCAGCAGTCTGGAAATCTTCTTCTGTCAATCATAAATAATGTATTGGATATGGCCCGGATTGAGAGCGGAAGGATGGAGATTGATGAGAATTACTGCCGGATTGAAGATGTCTGGAAATCTTTGTTTGCAGTATTTGATGAGAAAGCAAGGAAAAAGAATATTTCGCTTCATTACACGATGAATGTAGAGCATGAGCATGTATTGACAGATGTTACCAAGGTAAAAGAAATATTGGTCAATATTCTGAGCAATGCTATAAAATATACTCCAGCAGGTGGTTCTGTTATGGTATATGTAGATGAATTACCTTGTGATGAGTCTGGATACATGATAGTGAGGATCAGAATCAGCGATACCGGAATCGGTATGAGTCAGGATTATCTGACAAAGATTTTCGAAGCATTCACGCGTGAGAAGAACACCACAAAGAGCAAAATCGCAGGAACCGGACTGGGCATGTCAATAGTCAAGAATTATGTTGACCTGCTTGGTGGAACAATAGATGTAGAGAGTGAGCTTGGCAAGGGCAGTACCTTTACAGTTACATTAAAACACAGGATAGCGGATGAAAGATATTATGTAAAAAAGCATATTGAAGAGTCTGGAACAGGAAATGAAATCCTTGAAGGCAGGAATATCCTTTTAGCGGAGGATAATGATTTAAATGCAGAGATTGCAGAGGCAATACTTGAGCGTGCCGGTCTTAGGATAGAACGTGTGGAGAATGGTATTCAGTGTGTGAACAGAATACTGAAAATGCCGGCAGGAACATATGATATGATCTTCATGGATATCCAGATGCCGCAAATGGACGGTTATAAAGCAACACAGACAATCAGAAATTTGCCAGATAAGGATAAAGCGTGCATACCGATTATAGCTATGACAGCCAATGCTTTTGCAGAAGATAAAAAAAAGACGATGGAGGCAGGGATGAATGCACATCTGTCAAAACCATTAAATGTACCGGAACTGATGGATACAATCCGAAAATTCTGTGATGGTAAGCAGATGTGTCAGCGACCGGGAAAAGAATAACAGAGGTATAGCAGAATGAAAAAGAATTCTGTTGTTATATCATTCCGTAAGTGATATACTAAAAAGACAGAAAAAAACCGTGTGGAATTACAGTTTTACTTTCGCATGGTTTCTTTTATACATAATGGTTAGTTACAACTAATATCAAAAATAGTATGAAGGACTACAAAATAGTAGTTATTCCGGTTTTAAAGAAAGGAAAGTGAAAAGCGAATGAATACTTTTTTTGGCATATTGATTCCATTTGTTGGAACAACGCTGGGTGCAGCATGTGTGTTTTTTATGAGAACAACATTTAGCAAATCAGTGCAACGTGCACTTACAGGATTTGCAGCAGGTGTAATGGTTGCTGCTTCAATCTGGAGTCTTCTAATTCCGGCCATGAAACAATCGGAGAAGATGGGAGATTTGTCATTTGTTCCGGCAGTTGCTGGGTTCTGGATTGGTATATTGTTTTTACTCACACTTGATCATTTGATTCCGCATCTTCATGTTGGAAGTGATCAGGCAGAGGGACCGAAAAGCAGGCTTGGCCGTACTACAATGATGGTGTTGGCAGTTACATTACATAACATCCCTGAAGGTATGGCAGTCGGTGTAATGTATGCAGGATTTCTTGCTGGAAATGCACAGATTACAGCAACAAGTGCACTTGCGTTATCACTTGGAATTGCTATTCAGAATTTCCCGGAAGGAGCAATTATATCCATGCCGCTTAGGGCAGAGGGAGAAAGTAAGGGAAAGGCATTTTTAGGTGGTGTACTTTCAGGGGTGGTCGAACCGATTGGCGCAGTATTGACAATTATTGCTGCACAGCTGATAATCCCGGCATTACCATATTTGCTGAGCTTTGCAGCAGGAGCTATGCTTTATGTCGTGGTTGAAGAACTAATCCCTGAAATGTCGCAGGGAGAGCACTCGGATATTGGTACGGTTTTCTTTGCAGTTGGGTTTAGTTTAATGATGATTCTGGATGTGGCACTTGGGTGATAACAAACAGGAAAAGGTATTAGAATATAAATTTGCGGTAATCAATTATATCGGATTTCTAAGATTTTCATAATCAACTTTACAAAATCTAATCAGAATCAGTCCATCCATATTCCACATGGATGCAAATACCGGAATTTCTTTGATATCAGATGTCATTTTTATCATAAGAAAATATCCTTTTTCATCCCTTCTTCTGCAATATTATGATTATATGGTACATTATAAATGTGGAATTTACAAAGGTTAAGCGCATAACCCATTACAAAATTTGCATTCGATTTTTGTGATATTTTACTATTGCATTACGCATTTCCAGCAATCTGTGTGTTAATCATTAATGACATTCTTATCCCACAATAAAACTGTGTCGTAAAATGTGGTAAGAAAATCAGACGAATATATTTTTCCAAAGACTTGTCGTAAAAATGTGGTCAAATCAAGAAAATCGAGTGCGAAAGCAAGTGAGAAATCCCTGTGAAGCCCGTAAAATCAAAGCTTCACCAAAAAATCTCAAAAAATTAGCACTCGTCTCTTGACATGGCTAACAGATAGTGATATATATATGTTATACGAAGTGTAGAACAAATAAGCATCTTCGGGTTAGGAGGAACTTATATGAATATAAATAAATTTACGCAAAAGTCATTAGAAGCAGTAAATAACTGTGAGAAACTGGCTTATCAGTATGGCAGCCCGGAAATCGATCAGGAACATTTTTTATATAGCCTGCTTACGATTGAGGATAGCCTGATTTTAAAATTAATTGAAAAGATGGAAGTGAATAAAGAAGCATTTCTGTCACAGGTACAGCAGGCAGTTGAGAAGAAGCCAAAAGTTTCCGGTGGACAGACTTATATCAGTAAGTCTTTGAATCAGGTACTTGTGAGTGCGGAGGATGAAGCTAAGGCAATGGGAGATGAGTATGTTTCTGTAGAGCATCTTTTCCTTTCTTTAATGAAGTATCCGAATACAGAGATTAAGAAATTGTTTCAGGCATATGGAATTACAAGAGAGCGTTTTCTTCAGGCATTGTCTACAGTAAGAGGTAACCAGAAGGTTGTCAGTGATAACCCAGAAGCCACTTATGAGACATTGGAGAAGTATGGTTATGACCTTGTAGAGAGAGCTAAACAGCAGAAGCTTGACCCGGTTATCGGACGAGACAGCGAGATTCGTAATGTCGTTCGTATTCTTTCCAGAAAGACAAAGAATAACCCGGTATTGATTGGTGAACCTGGTGTTGGTAAAACAGCTGTTGTTGAAGGTCTTGCACAGCGTATCGTGAAAGGTGATGTGCCAGATTCTTTAAAGGATAAGAAATTATTTGCCCTTGATATGGGTTCTTTAGTAGCAGGAGCGAAATATCGTGGTGAGTTTGAGGAACGTTTAAAAGCAGTTCTTGAAGAAATCAAAGCCAGCGATGGACAGATTCTTTTATTCATTGATGAGCTGCACACGATTGTTGGTGCTGGTAAGACCGACGGTGCGATGGATGCCGGAAACCTGTTAAAGCCAATGCTTGCCAGAGGGGAACTTCACTGTATCGGTGCTACAACACTGAATGAATACCGTCAGTATATTGAAAAAGATGCCGCATTGGAGCGTCGTTTTCAGCCGGTTATGGTCGATGAACCTACGGTAGAAGATACGATTTCTATTTTGAGAGGATTAAAAGACCGCTACGAAGTATATCACGGTGTAAAGATTGCAGACAGTGCCTTAGTAAGTGCCGCTGTTTTATCTAACCGTTATATTACCGACCGTTTCCTCCCAGATAAGGCAATCGACCTTGTGGATGAAGCATGTGCGATGATTAAGACAGAATTAGATTCCCTTCCGGCCGACCTTGATGAAGTGCAGAGAAAGATTATGCAGTTAGAAATCGAGGAAGCAGCCTTAAAGAAAGAAACGGATCGTCTTAGTGTAGAACGTCTTGAAAATCTGCAAAAGGAACTCGCCGAATTACGTGAGGAATTTAAGTCGAAAAAGGCTTCCTGGGATCAGGAGAAATCCGCAGTAGAGCGTGTTTCCAAGTTAAAGGAAGAAATCGAAAGTTTAAATAATGAGATTCAGATTGCACAGCGCAATTATGATTTAAATAAAGCAGCAGAATTACAATATGGTAAATTGCCAGAATTGCAAAGACAGTTAGAGGAAGCGGAAGAAAGTGCAAAGAAGAGAGAATCTTCTATGGTTCATGAATCTGTAACTGATGATGAAATCGCAACGATCATCAGCCGCTGGACGGGTATTCCGGTAGCAAAACTTACCGAGAGTGAGAGAAATAAGACATTGAATCTTGATAAGGAACTCCATAAACGAGTTGTCGGTCAGGATGAAGGTGTGGAAAAGGTTACTGAAGCCATTATCCGTTCGAAAGCAGGAATTAAAGATCCGACAAAGCCAATCGGTTCCTTTATGTTCCTCGGACCTACTGGTGTAGGTAAGACAGAACTTGCGAAAGCACTTGCCGCAAGCCTGTTTGATAACGAACAGAACATGGTTCGTATTGATATGAGTGAGTATATGGAGAAATATTCCGTATCTCGCCTGATCGGAGCGCCTCCAGGATATGTAGGATATGAAGAGGGCGGTCAGCTTACCGAAGCCGTCAGAAGAAAACCATACTCAGTTGTTCTTTTTGATGAAATAGAAAAGGCACATCCCGATGTATTTAATGTGCTATTACAGGTACTTGATGATGGGCACATCACCGATTCTCAGGGCAGAACAGTAGACTTTAAGAACACGATATTAATCATGACCTCCAATATCGGTTCCCAGTATCTGCTCGAAGGAATCGATGAAAATGGCAACATCAAGACCGATGCAGAAACTATGGTCATGAATGACCTGCGTTCCCACTTTAGACCAGAGTTTTTGAATCGTCTTGATGAGATTATCATGTTTAAACCTCTTACCAAAGACAATATCGGAGGCATTATTGAGCTTATGCTTGCCGATGTCAACAAACGTCTTGAAGACAAGGAACTTTCTATTCATCTTACCGATGCTGCCAAGAGTTATGTTATCGAACATGGATACGAACCGGCATACGGTGCACGTCCATTGAAGAGATATCTGACAAAACATGTCGATACCCTTGCTGCGAGAATGATACTTTCCGGCGAGGTATATCCACAGGATACGATTGTCATTGACGAACAGGGTGGAGAACTGATTGCTTCTGTGGAACATAGACAATGATGATTTAATTCATTAAATAACGGACAAACAGACGAATCCATGAAATAAAATAATCCATATCTGTGGCTTTAGTCGCAGATATGGATTATTTTATTTCATGGATTCGTCTGTTTAGCCATTTGCTTACCGAATGGAACAGTAAACTACAATTCATTATTCACCATATAATAATAAACCTCCGCAAGGAACTTAGAATTCGTCGGAGCTCCTTTATCTGAATAAGAGGAGCAATGAAAAATTTTCTCAATCTCTTCTAAATCACCTTTTAAAAATCCAATTTCAATTGCATGCCGAATGTTTCGTTCGACCCGGGCGGCTGTACTCGAACATTTTTTAGCAACATCGACATATAACCCTTTTGTAATGTGGTTTAAATAATCAGGATCAAGTGCGATAAGTTCTAATGCGGTTACTATGTAAGAAAAACCAAGCATATTAGCGGGAATTCCGATTTGCATCAAAAGTTTTTGAATTCCTGAGGTTTCGATGCGTAAAACATTTTTAAAATCATTTTCACTGTTTATAGTAAAAATAAGTACTTTTTGATGATCTTCCATAGTGTCGATAAATCTGAAAAGGTCATCTTTAACATGGAAAATTCCCGCAAAATCAATAAAAACGTTAGACATATATTATATCCCCTTCCTTTTTGTTATCTTTTACATTTTAATATGTATATTGACATAATAAAATATTAGGAATAACATAACAATTATAAAAGTTTTTAAAAAGTTATGTCAGTAATGACCCGTGGGAGACAAGATGTTCAGTGATAAGATTCGAGAATTAATGATTGAGAGGGATATATCCCTTACGGATTTGGCGGAACTTTCTGGAGTTCCATTTGAGACATTGCGTAATATTTATTATAGAAAAGTAAAAGATCCAAAAGTATCGACTGCTTTTCAATTAGCAAGTGCGCTTGAAGTTACCGTTGAGTATTTATTAAAAGATATGAGTACGACAGAGGAAGAGGCGGAGAATTCAGAAGGACAGGAGGGCATAGAGGAAGAACTTCTTGAAAATTATAGAGAGTGTGGGAATCATGGAAAGGCAATTATTCGTTTAGTTGCCCGGTTAGAATGTAAGGCAGCAAGAAAAGAAAGATTGAATTTGCGTAAAATGAAACACAGAATCCCATGTTTTATTCCAGTAGGCCGTATTGGAGATGGTATTGATTACAATAGTTGTACGGTAGAAGACGAATACACAATGATTAAAAAGGTTTATCTGGCTATTGAGATTACTAATAATAACTTTGCTCCTGCATATTGTAAAGGAGACAGGATATTATTAGAGAATCGTTTTCCTGAATTAGGAGAATGCGCCGTCTTTACAGATGGAATGAAAGCTTATTTCCGCTATTTTAAAATGGAAGGAGAAATGTACTGTTTAAAATGCCTGAATGGAAGAGGGAAAGATATGCTGCTTCGGCGAATGGATGAAGTAGACTGTCTCGGCACCTGTATTAGTGTGATTAGGAAATAGGGCATATAGGGGTTCTATTGCTCGGCTGCCCTTCGAGAACATCAGTTTTGCTTCGCAAATCAGAAAATGTCAAATATTGAGTTTTGCATTATCTTGTGATACCATATAAATGGATAGTTGGACATTTCAATGAAAATAGCTAAATATTTTATAAATGGGGCAGATTTTGAATGAGTATGATATTGGGATATATAAAGGAACGAGAAATATCTTTTCTGTTCTTTCTATTGTTGGTTCTGTTAGTAATTGTTCTTTGGAATTTGTACAAAAAGGAGAAAAAGAGAGCAGAAGCAGCAGAACTCTCTGTAGCCGGTGAGCGGAAATATTATTTATTGAATTTTGTGACTTTGTGCTGCGGGATTTTGACCATAGAAACTTCGCATTCGTTTCTGCGAAGTTTCTGTTTTATTGGGCAAAATGGAGCGTTTAGCACAACGGAACAAAATCAATAAATTTTTTAGGGCTTCTTCTTGTTAATCTTCTGGCAATCTGATTGTTTGTTCTTCTATAAAGGCGTCTCCTTTGCCTGCGGCAACTCAGAATTTTTATTCATAATCCTGTCCATCAAATTTTTCATCCCCTGACAGGCGGTTAATAAACTTTGGATGGTATTTAGAGTAGACAATAATCTGTTCTTTGTACAAACCATGATAGCCGGAAAGCATATAGCTGATGGAGATGGCAATTAAGATATAGGAAACACCTTCAAATCCAAACAATTCAAATCCAATAAGCATTGAAGCAATCGGACAGTTTGTCACACCGCAAAATAAAGCGAGCATTCCGGTTGCAGCGCAAAGAGAGGGAGATATGCCAAAGATATGTCCAAACAGACAGCCAAAGGTTGCTCCGGTGAAGAAAGCAGGGACAATCTCGCCGCCCTTATATCCGGCAGCAAGCGTGAGTGCAGTAAGAAGCATTTTTATTAAAAAAGCATAGGCCGGGACATTTCCCGCGATAGCTCTTGCAATCATGTCAGTTCCTGCTCCATTGTAATCATAATTGCCGATTAGGAGGGTGATTGCAATAACAAGCAGACCGCCGACAATGATTCGTATGTAAGGTTTTTTAAAAAACTTATTGTAAAATAAACCAGCTCCCTTTAAAAATATACAAAATACAACGCTTAATCCAGCACAGAAAATGCCGAGCAGTACGATTTTAGCGCAACTTGTGAAGGTGAGTTCTGGTATCCCGTGAATAGTAAATGCTTCCGGGTTGATTCCCATATTGACAGCAAAACGATTTGCTACAATAGAAGAAAATACGCAGGGAACTAAAGCGGCATAATGCATGATTCCGACACTGATCATTTCCATTGGGAAAATAGCTGCCGCAAGAGGAGTTCCAAATACGGCAGAAAAGGCGGCACTCATTCCGCTCATGACAAGAAGCTTTCGATCCCCCTCGTCAAATTTGAAAAGCCGTCCGATTGTATTTCCAATACTTCCTCCCATCTGGAGAGCCGCTCCCTCACGTCCGGCAGAGCCACCGAATAAGTGAGTGATAATTGTTGCTGCAAAGATAAGTGGAGCCATATATGCAGGCACATCCTGATTTTTTCCATGTACAGCAGTCATAATGATGTTCGTTCCCTTATCCTGCCTTACCCCACAAAGATGATATAAAAATACGATAACGACACCACCAATCGGCAGAAAATATAACAAAAATGGATATTGACCGCGAAGTGTGGTTACTTTTTTTAAGCAAAAAGAAAAGGCACTACTAAATGCCCCGACAGCAACCCCGGTCAATACTGCCATAAAAAGCCATAACGCACAAGTCTTTAAATTGTAGTAGATCTTTCTTAGATAGCGTTTTATGATTTCTTCCATGATATTTCTCTCCCTTGTGTATTTCAAAAAAATTTTTGTCATTTTCCAATGTTTAGAAAAAGCATTTTTTCATTCCTTCTTAATATCAGAAAAAATTACGAGATTTATTTGGTTGCATCAAGAATGCCGGGGCATTCTTGAAACCATATTAAGAAGAGAGAAAATTCGATTTCTTTAGACATTGGATTTCTTTGTACATTGGATTTTTGAATACATTTTGTTTCCTAAAAAGAGTGTACTCTATTCGAATTCATATTGTCAAGTTCTGCCGAAAAAAGAATTGACATCCTTTTTATTTCGTGATAAATTAAATGCTGTAAATGCGATGAAGAGGAATAGTAGAATGATGAAAACATCCAGAGAGCTGCTGGTCGGTGCGAAGCAGTAGTGGACATGATTTGAACTCGCCTCTGAGCAGCCTGTTGAACCGCATGATTGCAGTAGGCAGCGCCGGAAACCTGACCGTTACAGCAGGAGGATATAAGGCTTTTTAAGTCCGTATCTGTAATGAGTGCATACCTTACTTTTTATGTATCGTATGAATAAGAGTGGTACCGCGGAATTATTTTCTCCGTCTCTTTTCGGCATCTGCCTTTTGGTATTTGCCATTAAAGAGACGGAGTTTTTTATTTTACAGGATATATTTCCTGTAATATGTTGTTTTTAACTTAAGGAGGATTTTCTATTATGAAGTATGCAGATAAGTATAAACCAATGTATTTCCCAGCTCCAGCTGGATATAATAAATGGATGGAGAAAGACCATATCGAACAGCCGCCTATCTGGTGTTCTGTTGACTTACGTGATGGTAATCAGGCTCTTATCATCCCTATGAGTTTAGAAGAAAAAATCGAATTCTTTAAATTATTAGTTGATGTTGGTTTTAAAGAAATCGAGGTTGGTTTCCCAGCTGCTTCTGAGACAGAATATGAATTCTGCCGTACATTGATCGAACGGAATCTGATTCCGGATGATGTAACGATTCAGGTTCTGACTCAGGCAAGAGAACATATCATTAAAAAGACATTTGAAGCCATTGAGGGTGCTAAAAACGTAATCGTTCATCTGTACAACTCCACTTCTGTTGCACAGCGTGAGCAGGTATTTAAAAAAGATAAAGAACATATTATTCAGATTGCTGTAGAAGGTGCTGAATTATTACAGAAACTGATGGAAGAAAATGGAGGAAAATACCGTTTTGAATATTCTCCAGAAAGTTTTACAGGAACAGAGATGGATTTTGCATTAGAAATCTGTAATGCTGTATTAGATGTATGGAAACCAAAGAAAGAATTACCTGCCATCATCAATCTTCCTGCTACTGTTTCCCACTCTCTGCCTCATGTTTACGCAAGCCAGATTGAGTTTATGAGCGAGAACTTAAAATACAGAGATAATGTTGTGTTATCTGTTCATCCTCATAACGATCGTGGAACAGGTGTTGCCGATACAGAATTAGCTGTTCTTGCAGGAGCCGATCGTGTGGAAGGAACATTATTTGGTAATGGAGAACGTACAGGTAATGTAGATATCATTACATTAGCTTTAAATATGTATGCTCATGGTGTAGAGCCAAACTTAGACTTTACAGACTTGCCACATATCGTAAAAGTATATGAAAAAGTAACAAGAATGCATGTATATGAAAGACAGCCATATGCAGGAAAGCTTGTATTTGCTGCCTTCTCCGGTTCTCATCAGGATGCTATCGCCAAAGGTATGCTGTGGCGTGAAACACATGACTGCGATAAATGGACTGTACCATATCTGCCAATTGATCCAAAAGATCTTGGAAGAGAATACGAAGCAGATGTTATCCGTATCAACAGCCAGTCTGGAAAAGGCGGTATCGGATTCCTTCTGGAAAAAACATATGGTATTCGTATTCCAACTAAAATGCGTGAAGAAGTTGGTTATTCTGTAAAAGATGTTTCCGACCATACACATAAAGAATTACAGCCAAAAGAAGTATTAAAAGTATTCAACGAAAAATATGTTAATATTTGTGATCCAATTGAATTACTCGAAGTACACTTCAAACAGGAACACGGTGGAATTTCAACAGAAATTATCCTGAACAAATATGGCGTACACAAAGTATACCACGGAAAAGGAAATGGTCGTCTTGATGCCGTAAGTAACGCATTAAAACGCCACTCCAACTTAGATTACACAATCTCCACATATGAAGAACATGCTCTGAAAATGGGTTCAAATTCCCAGGCATGTGCTTATGTTGCTATCTATGGAAGCGATGGAAATACATATTGGGGAGTTGGAATTGATGACGATATCATCAATGCTTCAGTGAAAGCGCTGATTAGTTCTGTAAATCGCTATGAGAGGTGCGAAGACGGCAAGGAAGATTAATTTCTGATTTGCCGCAGGCAACGGGACGCCCTCAAAGAGAGCCTATCCCCTATATTTGTGACTTTAGTCGCGGCGGTTTGAATACTCGCTTATACACGCTCGTATCCAAATCTTGCTCCGAGGCCACAAATATAGGGGATAGGCTTTCTTTGAGGGCTGTTTATTGGATGCAAGAGCAAAATCAGGCTCCTTTATTACACTCTCCACATTTTACGCAGAAAAACTCACAAAACGATTCTTTATCCAGTTCTCATCCTTGCTGACACAGGAGATTTCATTAAAAGAGAACATATTCGCTGAATCAGTTATCAAATACTAAGAAGCTATCTTGTTTTCATAAAGGGGCAACACATCTTGATTTTATAAAAAATGGAATGGCACTATCCTTTTATAAAAAGATTTATAAAAGAGAGAGAAGCACTTTAAAAAAGAAAGTTTTGTTTCAACAATATGACCAATTAACGAAACAGTACTTATAAAAAATCAGTATATTTCAGATATTGACAGTAAAAAAATAATTGTGTAAAATAATGTTAGACTAAGAGGGATTTCCTATTTGATAAATATATTAGAGCGTGTTTTAAATATGCGCTGAAACATAAATTTTATATTTGGGTAAAACTGTCGAAAGGCAGCGACACAAAGCCAAATGGGTCTAAGGTTCATTTTTTAAGAGAATTATGACAGCCGGTTGCATCAAGTTATTGATTATTTTAATGAGTAATTTCTGCTCATTTTATGCCGTCTGTGTAAGGGTTATCTTCACAGGCGGCTTTTTTAATGCTTAAAAAATGGAAGATTCTAAAATTATAATTGGAGATAGAAAATGAAGTTAAAGTGGAGAGGGTTACAATTTGAACATTATATATTGGGAATTTTACTGGCAGTAGAGTGGATTATGTCATTTACTTTTTTGGGATATATTCATATACCTCCTATTTCCATTACTACAGCGCATATTCCTATCGTAGTTATCGCATGCCTTTTCGGGCCAGTGGAATCCTCAGTTGCAGGATTATTTTTTGGACTGGGAAGTATGTATAAAGCATCCGCATTGTATGTTATGCTGGGTGACAGAATATTTTCTCCATTTCAGACAGATTTTCCGATAGGAAGTATCTTGTTAAGTGTAGGAACAAGAGTATTATTTGGATTTTTAATGGGATGTATATTTAAAATTGTAAATAAAAGCCGTTATAAATGGGCCGGCAAAAGCCTTGCAGCATTAATAGCAACTCCGTTACATGCCTTGCTTGTGTACGGAGCAATGGGAATCCTTTTCCCAGAAAGTGGATTTAATTATAAGTCTTCTTTTAGATGGGGAGTAAATGATTATGCTATAGCCGCAATCTGCATTTTGGCGGTAATACTATCAGATATTATTTATCATAGCTCTTTTGTAACACATTATAAAAATGTGATCAATGATTCAGAATTAAGACAGCACTGGTCAGTTAAAATGAAAATGAGTTTGTTCATTATTATAATATTTGTATTCTGCATAGCAGCTTTTTCCACAATATATTTTGCAAGCCGGACAGAATATATGTTTGGTGTATATGGTGTCAAGGTAACGAAGAAAATAGCACAGGACATTCTTCATTTGCAGGTACAATTTCTGGCAGCTATGATTTCACTGAACTTTATTCTGCTAGTTATCATTTTGATGATCTATAATTACATGAAACATAGAGAATATATGGGTGAGATGGATGCCCTTACAAATGTTATGGGAAGAAGACTATTTTTAAATTATTGTACGAAATGTCAGAATGATAGAGATGATATAGATAACAAATCGAAAAGAAAAGGCTGGTTTTTATTTATAGATATTGATTGGTTTAAGCAGATTAACGATACATTGGGCCATACGGTCGGCGATGAAACATTAAAGCAGATTGCAGAAAGCTTAAAAAATATATTCAGCAGCTATGGAGCCGTTGGCCGGGTAGGAGGAGACGAATTTGCAGTAATCATCAATGAGAAAATGACGAAAGAACAATTAGAGGAACAACTAAAAAAGTTCCTCTTAGATATTTCAGCCATTTTACCAGAAAGAACCGTTAGCTGTAGCATTGGTGTTTATCATTTCGGATTTCCCAAAAGTCAGAAAGAACTTCTTACGAGAACAGATGATGCATTGTATAAGGCAAAAGAAAAGGGAAGAGCCTGCTATGTGATATTGGATGAATAGGAATTTGCCGGAGGCAAAAGAGACGCCTTCTGGAAGATAAATTGGTATGCTCCCTTTTAGGTAGACAGTTAAAAAAATAAAACCGTTTATCTGAAAG
>OGQE01002039.1_pt1 | contig 16285 bp, 17 predicted proteins | sample 1553131 | NCBI WGS metagenome assembly OGQE01 (sample SAMEA2579929, study PRJEB22360) | human gut metagenome | biome: human gut; feature: human-associated habitat; material: faeces | place: Denmark | collected 2008/2010
CCCGCCGATACGGGAAATAAAGCGATCCAATGCTTCCTGATCTTCTGTCGTATCGGCAGACACAGACTTTCTGCCGAACGGACAATACGAACACGTATAATTGCAATGCTCCAGACTACCTCTATAATAGATACTCCGGACAGTACTCAAAGAGGACATCATTCTATTCGGATCAGGGATATACATATTCGGACATCAGTTTCCTCACGGCAGGTGAAATAAATGCCTGTCCGATGTAATCGGAATAAGCCATTCCTTCCTCCGTGAGACGCACTATCCGGCCAGTCTCTTCAATCCATCTACGATCTGTGAACTCCCGGAAAAGATTCCGGTCCGGCTTCTCACCAAAACGTTTTTCATACTCCGCCAAGTCCACTCCCCGGTGATACATCAGGTTCTTTATAATGAATCTGATTTGCATCTCTTCTGTGGAAAGCAAGAAACCATTAGCGGCAGTCATAAAATCGGTAGTCCGGATATAATGGTCTATTTCATCGGCTATTGCCTGCTGACGTACAGCATAGGGAGTGGCATAGTGTAAGTTTCCCAAATAACTCCGGCCTCCCGCCCCGCAGGAAAGCATCACTTCGTCACCACACGAAAATTCCGTTTCCGTTGTTTCGCGCCTGACAAAACGGCGCATGGACGTTTGTACAAATCCTTGCCCTACCAGTAACTCACGGGCAGATTTGTAGATAGCATAACCTATGTCATCCGTCGAACGTACATCGATGCGTGTACCCGGCCGGACATAAAGAGGATAAATAAACAACTCGTTGGGCCGATAAGTAAGTGCAGTGTTCAGAGAGCGCATAAAGCTCTCTACCGTCTGTCCCTCGATACCATAAATCAGGTCGAGGTTAAACTGAGGAAAACCTGCCTCCACAATATTTTCGAGTGCACCGACTACTGTACCGAGTCCGGATCTTCTTTTCAGTTTCTTCAACTCCGTCTCATTGAAACTCTGCACCCCCATGCTCAACCGCTCCACTCCCCTCGCCCGCAACTGCCTCAAAACACTCTTTTGCGTATATTCCGGTGAAGTCTCGACAGAAGTAAACACCCGGGAAGGATGCACACCGAACAGTTCGGCCAGGCAGAACAACTCTTCCAACTGTCCTTCATCCAGAATAAGCGGAGTACCCCCTCCGACGGCAAACGAAGTAAACTTCAGGGCTTGTGCCGCCACAGACAACTGTTCGGCCTGGCGGCGCATCGTGTGGAGATACAATGAAATGCGCTCCGCATCGCAACACTGCTGTGAAAAAAGATTGCAATAGCCACACTTATGGGCACAGAAAGGTATGTGGAAATATAAACTAGCCTCCCTTCCTTCCAGCCGTTCAAGATAAGGAGAAAGAGAGACCGGAGGAGTCAACGTACGGTAAGCCGTCTTATGCGGATAACTGTACATATAGCTGACATATCGTGAAATCTGCTGTTGTTCGTTCATTTTCTGAGAATAAAGTGTTTATAAGGCACCGTATATACTTTTTCGTGAGAGATGCAATGATACTCGTAACCATCTTCACCGTAACAGGTCCCGTGATCGGACAGGGCAATAACCAACGTGTCCGAGCGCCTCCTGAAAGCCTCGAACAGGCGGGGCAGCTGACTGTCGACATACCGCAGGGCTGCCGCATGCGACTCTTTATCATCTTTCTTTTTCCCCTCCACGTAGTGGCAGTTCGGATAATGAATCGCCGAAAAATTGATATACATAAATACTTTCCGGTCCGCCGGATACTTTTCCAGTTTGTCGACGGCAAAGTCCACCTGATTGGCAGCACTGTTCTTATCCGTGCAACCGAAAGTCGGCAGCCAATAACTCTTATTGAAATAGCCGGGAAATACCCTTCCTATATCATTCCGCTTACTGAAAAAGTTGACTCCTCCGATGCAGATTGTTTCATAACCTGCCCGAGCCAGACTCTGTACGAACGTAGCCTCTTTGAAAGCATAGCTGCCTTCGGGAGGTATACGTCCCGTACCGGCCTGAAAGGGAAAAAAGAGCCATTTTCGGTTACGCAACATGTGCGGCTCGGCGGGTGACGGCAAGAATCCTGCGAAAATAGCGAAGTGAGACGGATAAGTGAAATTACCGGGAGCATGCCGTTTCTCCCAACCGTTGCCACAGCTATTCAGTACAGGAGTCCCCCCGGAGGCTTCTTCGGCCACGCTGACGTCATAACGCAAAGTATCGAAACAGAGCATCAGTATATCATGCGTACCTACAATTTCATTCATATCTATGTCCGGCTTCTGATCCTGCGTGCCGGAGGGTAATTCATCTATTTCCATTGAAAAGTGATTCTATCGTTTTTATCTGATTGGCATATATCTTATTTTCCGTATACATATCCTGATAGATATGGTCTCCCTGCCCATTGACCTCTATAATATAAGGTGTGTCCGTATTCCGGGCTATCAACACGTCTATGCCCGCATATCGCAGCCCCAAGGCCTTCATGGCAGTGATGCTCCGGCAGAAAAGCTCTTCACGAACGGAAGGAGCCAATGAAAGTTCTTCGAACAGCCTCGCTTTATTGTTCAGGTGAAGATTAGTTATGGCACCGTCACTGCAACGCACCACTACATAATCGACTTCATCCCCCCTGCAGACAACACGCAAGTCATAATTCTCACCTTCCAGCTTTTCCTTTGCCATCCATTCTTCAAGGACAGCCCCACACCGTATGACCTCTTCCGCCAATGTGGCAATCTCTTTCCGGTTCGTCAGCCTGCAGATACGTTTCGCATTACAAACGCGCCCTCCTTCCCAGGACATCGTCGTATAAGCCACCCATTCATCCCGGCGATGATTATACCTGACAGCCATAATCCCACCGGCCCCGGAACCATAACGGGGTTTCAGAAATCCTCCCCTCTTCTGCCGGCAAAGTATGGCGGCCAAATCATCAAATGTGCTAAGCGCATCCGAAAGCAACGGTGTTGTTTTCAGGCCGGCCCCGGTCAGTTTCCGCTGAGTATACACTTTATCGAGTGCACAAAGAATTGCAGCCGGTTCATTCAGAAAGTGTACACTTTCCGACTTATCCGTATCGGTCAGTCGGGACAACAGACTTCTATACTCCTCGCAGAGCAAATTGTATTTCCGAAAGTCCGCCTCCCGAAATACCGGAGGCTCCAGCTTTACAACCGTATCGCGACAATCGGGAAGAACGGCCGACAACTCGTCATAAGTGACAAAGCAGGTGTCCGCCCCGAGGCTTCTACCCGCTTTGATAAAATAGTCCGTACGCTTGGAAGTCGAGTTACTGGCAACAAGTATTCTCATCCGCTCACTCCGTAATCATCGGGTAACTGTAATCGTCATCGTATTCCTGTGAGTCGGAAACATCTATCTTCATGGGCAGCGATTTCTGCAACTCTTTCTTCATCTCGTCGCTCAGATAATTGTATTTCATATTGATAAACTTCAGATGCTTGATTTTATCCACATGATCCAGCAATAGCCGTGCCCCTTCATCCGTCAACACACCGGCGGAAATATCCATTGTTTCCAGTTGCGGCAGGATATCCGATTCAAGAAACATCTCTACAACCACATTCTGCTCTTCGGCATCGACAATGCCCAGCCATTTCAGGTTAGGGAAACGGTCTTTAGAGAACAGAGGTCTGAATACATTCATATCGCCATCAAACCCATAATCCTCCACTCCTACATAGAGAACCAGCTTTTCAAGATTCGGCAGATCGGAACCCAGGATATCTTCCACCACCGAATCGGGCAGGCCGCCACTGATAATTTCAAGTGACTTCAAGTTCGGACGCGGTTTCTTACCAATGCTCAGATTATTCGTTCCTTTGATTTTAAGGTTATTCAGCAGAGGCATCGCATCCAGCACCGGGCTCAAATCGACTTGCTCAATCCAGGAAATCTCCTGTTCTTCTGAATCCATATCTCCCCAGAACAAACCTTCGAGATGGGCAAACTTCTCTTTATTCTCCACAATGCCATCGGCAATGACCGAGGAGTCCTCCCCGTCATATCCCCAGCAGCCTATTGTGATCTGCTTGAGTGACGGCAGTTTTTTGTCTTTCAATATCTTGTCCATCAAGTTTACGCCCTCTTCCGCTTCGTCATAGCTCAACGCATACTTTTTGGCTTCCACTTTCATTTCTTTGGCAATCTCTTCCAAGGTCTCCACATATCCTTTTTTCGTTTTTTCCGCTATCAGCTTACCGGCGGCTTTTTCGGCTTCCCCTGCCGACGAAAAATTCTTCACCTGTGTTTGTCCATCCGTCCCCAACTTACCGTAATTCACTATTACGTCAGTGCCCCGGACATCGATGCTCCAAAATTTCTGGGACTTAAAGTCCTGGTATACAAATACTCGTTTCATAGTATGTCTGTTTAATTACTGATATAAAAAATGCTTATCTGCCTTTGTTTCTCCAAAAACAGATAAGCATTACTGCAAAAATAATAAAATTCTGATACCTTATACCTTTATCCGACAAGAATCTCAATAAGCATGTCCGCCTTCGTCCATTTCCTTGGCATCGATCTTCCGGTTGTCGATGCTGCGCCAAGCATAGAAAATGTAGGCGATGACAAACGGAACGAGGATAGAAACATAGGCCATGGTCTTGAGCGTGAACTGGCTGGAACAACTATTGGCAAGGGTCAGCGAACTTTGTATGTCCGTATTCGACGGATAATAAGCCGTATTGTTATATCCGGCTGTCAGCAGCAGTGCCAGAACAGTCAGCACCGTACCGATACCCACAAACCAGATTCCTTTATCAAACGTTTTTTTCAGCAGGGTTTTGCCAATGCCAAACAACACCAGCACGACTCCCACAAGGAACACGATAAGCACCACCGGCATTTCAATAAAATTATTGAAGTATTTATAAGGCTCCATGTAGATCTCTTTTGTTTCCGGATTGACGGCATATCCATCGGCCAGCAAAGTGCGAATCACGAATGCCAGGAAGAACACCAGGAACAGGACCGTATTGGCTATCAACGAACGACGACATTTGGCAACCAACTCTTTATCAGCGATATTATTGATAAAGTAAAGAGCTCCCAAAACACGCGCCAGGAAGAACACGGCCAATCCCAGAATCACATTCCAGATATTGGTCAGCGCATCCAGTCCGTGCCAACCGTTGCCCCAATGACTGATCACAGGCATCACTTCGTTCACCATATTCCCCTTATTGATATAGAAATCCGAACCGGTAAAGAAAGTGGCCACAGCGCCTCCCAAGAGCAAGGGTCCCACCACACCGTTAATCACCAGAAAAGTCTGGTAGGTCTTCTTTCCCAACAAGTTGCCCGCTTTGCTCTGAAATTCATAACTGACAGCTTGCAACACAAAACTGAAAAGAATAATCATCCACAGCCAGTAGGCCCCCCCGAAACTGGTACTATAAAACAGAGGAAACGAAGCAAAGAAAGCGCCACCGAAAGTGACCAGCGTGGTAAATGTAAATTCCCATTTGCGTCCGGTAGAGTTTACCATCATCTTACGATGCTCTTCGGTTTTGCCCAAACAAAACAGCAGAGAGTTGCCACCCTGCACAAACAGTAAAAATACGAGTATGGCCCCGAGTAGTGAGACTACCAGCCACCAATATTGTTGTAGAAAAATGTATGTACCCATAGTTTAAATAATTATTGGTTCGTGACTAATGATTAACCGTCGGTCCTTTCTTGATCTCACGGACCATAATGCCAATTTCAGCAATCAACATCACGGTAAACAAAACGAGGAAAATAAAGAAAGTGGTCTGCACAGAGCCCACATCGAGCTTAGAGATAGACACAGACGTAGGAAGCATATCCCGTATCGCCCACGGCTGACGACCACATTCGGCCACCACCCAACCGGCTTGTCCGGCAATATAAGCCAACGGAATGGTCCACAGAGCAACGTACTGCATCCATCTTATCTTCGACAAATCTTTCTTATAGGCAAAGAAAAGCACCAGGATGAAAAACAGAATGAAATATCCGCCCAGGATCACCATCACGCGAAAAGCATAAAAGTTAAGCGGAACATTAGGTACCAACTGATTTACATCTTTAATATAGCCATAGCCAAAATAAGGCACATTTTCCTGCAAAGTGGTATAAGCCTCCTTGGCGGCAGCTTCATCACCTTCTTTTTTGGCCGTACGATAAGTGGCCAAGGCAGCAATCGCTTTCTTGCCTTTTTCTATCTTCTCGGCAGCCGAAAGAGCTTTTGTACCGTCTTTCAGTTCATATCCTCCCTCAATAATATTTTTTATACCCGGCACAAAGGCATCCACCTTACGTTCGGCCAGCAGCGAAAGCATTTTCGGAATCTCGATACGGAAGAGGAACGGGTCCTGACCGTCATCATAGGTTTTCTTCTCCGGGTTCAAAAGTCCGACAGCCACCAGTCCGGCACCATTTTGTCCTTCGTAATAGCCCTCCACAGCAGCCAGTTTCATCGGCTGTGTCTGTGCGATGGCATAACCGGAACCATCACCGGTCCACACCGTCAGTAAAGAAGCCACCAGCCCGAAGACTGCACCTATCTTGATGCTCGCCACCGCAAATTCCTTATCACGCTTCTTCAGCAGGAACCAGCAACTGATGCCAATCACAAAAACAGCTCCGAGCACCCAACTTGAAAGTACCGTATGAAAGAACTTATTGACAGCCACCGGCGAAAACGCAACAGCCATAAAGTCGACCATCTCGTTGCGTACGGTGTCAGGATTGAACTGCATGCCTACCGGATGCTGCATCCACGCATTGGCAACCAGAATCCACCAGGCAGAAATCGTAGCTCCCAAGCCCGTGAGCCAGGTTGAAATGAGGTGGAATCTCTTGCTCACCTTGTCCCATCCAAAGAACATGACAGCAATAAACGTGGCCTCCATAAAGAAAGCCAAAATGCCTTCAATCGCAAGAGGTGCACCGAAAATATCGCCTACAAACCAGGAATAGTTACTCCAATTGGTTCCGAACTCAAACTCCAGGATCAGCCCGGTGGCCACTCCCACGGCAAAATTGATACCGAAAAGTTTCATCCAGAATTTAGCCGTTCGTTTCCAGAATTCATTGCCTGTTTTATAATAAAGGGTCTCCATAATGGCCATAACAACCGCCAAACCAAGCGTGAGAGGCACGAAGATCCAGTGATACATGGCTGTCAGAGCAAATTGGGCTCTCGACCAGTCAATCAGTGAAGTGTCAATACTTTCAATCATATCATTAGTAGTTAGAGTTAAACGTCAGTCGTCTATTGCCCGCGTTCTATAAGTTCGCCCGCAACGTATTCTCCCTTGTCCTTATCGGTGGGCTGGCTGCTCAGAAAGTTGGGGAAGAAAAACAGGCGGAGAATGAAGAACATGATAAAGAGTTTCACAAGTATAATGAGCCACAGGGTACGTCCCAGGGTCATGCTTCGAAAGCCTTCTACATAGAAATTCCAGATGTGGAGCAGTGTATTCTTCATAATACAGGGTTTATAACATCTCAAAATTAGCGTTTATGTAATAAATAACAAAGATAGTCTTAAAAATGTTGATGAAACGAATAAAATAAACTATTCTTATGCCCCCGAAGCCTGCTTACACCCTTTATACCTTATATATATAAATTAAAAAATGAAACTGCCATAATACACTCTTTGCATAGGTATATCCACTAATCGGATTTTAAGTATGGGAAGGTGTAGCCACGGATACCTTAGGGTGTAGCCTTAAGGAGCAAAGGGCGTAGCCATCCGGCCGGGATAGCTACACCCTATTTTCGTCCGATCGTTCAGTTCATAGGTAATATCGGCAGCTCCACTTATCGACATAAAACCTGCCTTTAGCGACAAAACCTCCCCTCCCGTCTATCGCTTTTGCACATCTTTCTATTGCAGCGTACTTTTGTTTCTATAAAATAAAAAGAAGCAAGAGTATGACGAACGTAAAAAGAATCACCCTAATAACAGTCTGCCTGGCAGCTATCTTGCCCGGCAACGGATTGTGGGCACAACAGACGGAAGCTACCGGAACAACGCAAACCGCCGACTCGGTATCCATGCCCGCGCAATGGGATCTGCAGAGCTGCATCGACTATGCCTTGCAGCAAAACATCAGCATCCGTCGTAACCGGATCAATGCGCAGAGCACACAGGTGGACGTAAAGACAGCCAAAGCGGCCCTCTTCCCCAGCCTTTCGTTCTCCAGCAGCCAAAATCTGGTGAACCGTCCCTACCAAGAGTCCAGCAGCATTATCAGTGGCTCGGAAGTACTGAAGAGCAGCAACAAGACCACCTACAACGGAAACTACGGACTGAACGCGCAATGGACCGTATATAACGGCAGTAAACGCCTGAAAACAATCGAACAGGAGAAGCTGAACAACCGTGTGGCAGACCTCGATGTAGCCACTTCGGAAAATGATATCGAGCAATCGATCGCCCAGGTATATATTCAGATTCTCTATGCCGCCGAATCAGTCAAGGTGAACGAAAACACCCTGCAAGTATCCGAAGCCCAACGGGACCGTGGCAAACAACTGCTGGATGCGGGAAGCATTGCCCGGAGCGACTATGCCCAGTTGGAAGCCCAAGTCAGCACCGACCGTTATCAACTGGTGACCGCACAGGCCACACTTCAGGACTATAAGTTGCAACTGAAGCAACTCCTCGAACTGGACGGCGAACAGGAAATGCAGGTCTATCTGCCTGCATTGGGTGACGAAAATGTACTGTCGCCCCTCCCCACCAAAACGGATGTCTTTCGTTCCGCTGTAGCCCTCCGCCCGGAAATAGAGGCAAGCAAGCTCAGTGTAGAGGCATCGGAACTGGGGATCGGAATCGCCAAATCGGGATATCTGCCCAGCGTCAGCCTGACAGCCGGTATCGGTACCCACCATACCAGCGGAAGCGACTTCACCTTCGGCGAGCAAGTGAAAAACGGATGGAACAACTCCATCGGACTCAGCATCAGCGTCCCAATCTTTAACAACCGACAGACCAAAAGTGCCGTAGAAAAAGCCAAACTTCAGTATCAGACCAGTCAACTGACTCTGCTCGACGAACAGAAAACATTGTATAAAACCATCGAAGGACTATGGCTCGACGCCAACAGCGCCCAACAGCGATATGCGTAACGTTAAATGCGGCAGCCATAGAGAAATTGCACAGCACACAGACCAGCTACGAACTGGTCAGCGAGCAATTTAATGCCGGAATGAAAAATACCGTGGAACTTCTGACCGAAAAAAACAATCTGCTACAGGCACAGCAAGAGCTGTTACAGTCTAAGTACATGGCTATTTTGAATACACAATTGCTAAAGTTCTACCAGGGAGATAAGATAACACTGTAGACAATAAAGGAATAAAACATTTAACGTTATAACGATATGAAGAAGAAAAAGATCATTCTTATTGCCGTAAGCCTCGCCATACTGGCAGGCGGAGGGGTTTGGCTCTTTGGCGGTTCTACGGCCAAGCACAAAGTGACCTATGCCACGGCAACCGTAAGCAAAGGCGAGATATCGGAGTCGGTAACCGCCACAGGAACTATCGAACCGGTAACAGAAGTAGAAGTCGGTACACAGGTATCCGGAATTATCGACAAAATCTATGTGGACTATAACGCGGCAGTGACCAAGGGACAACTTATCGCTGAGATGGACCGTGTGACACTGCAAAGTGAACTCGCCTCTCAACGTGCCACCTACAGTGGTGCAAAGGCGGAATACGAATACCAAAAGAAGAACTATGAGCGCAACAAAGGGTTGCACGAAAAGGGGCTGATCAGCGATACCGATTACGAGCAATCGCTCTACAACTACGAGAAGGCCAAAAGCTCGTTCGAAAGCAGCCAGGCTTCACTGGCCAAGGCAGAACGCAACCTGTCCTATGCCACCATTACTTCTCCGATCGATGGCGTTGTCATCAGCCGGGATGTGGAAGAAGGACAAACGGTGGCTTCCGGATTCGAGACACCGACTTTGTTCACCATCGCAGCCGACCTGACCCAGATGCAGGTAGTGGCCGACGTAGATGAAGCCGATATAGGCGGCGTGGAAGAAGGACAACGGGCCACATTTACCGTAGATGCCTATCCGAACGATGTTTTCGAAGGAATAGTGACCCAAATCCGCCTGGGAGACGCAAGCAGTACCAGCACCAGCAGTTCGTCTACTACCGTAGTCACATACGAAGTAGTGATCTCCGCCCATAACCCGGACCTGAAACTGAAACCCCGCCTGACGGCTAATGTCACGATCTACACACTGGACAGAAAGGACGTGCTCTCTGTACCGGCACGTGCACTCCGCTTCACACCGGAGAAACCCCTGATCGGCGATAATGACATAGTGAAGGACTGTGAGGGCGAACATAAAATATGGACACGTGAAGGAAATACTTTCACGGCACACCCCGTGCAGATAGGGATCACTAACGGCATCCATACAGAAATCACCCAAGGTGCTTCCGAAGGCATGGTAGTTGTCACCGAAGCCACCATTGGAAATATGCCGGGCGGCAATGTATCGCCTGAAGGCGGACAGGAAGGCGGAGGAGAACAAAGTCCGTTTATGCCTAGCCATCCGGGCAGCAAGAAGAAAGGAAAATAAGTATGAACAAAACAGTCATCGAACTTCAGAATATCAAACGTAACTTCCAGGTGGGAGACGAAACCGTTCACGCATTGCGCGGGGTTTCGTTCACCATCACCGAAGGAGAGTTTGTCACCATTATGGGTACGTCCGGTTCGGGCAAATCAACGCTACTGAATACGCTGGGTTGCCTCGACACACCTACCAGCGGAGAATATCTGCTGGATGGAATCTCGGTACGTACCATGAGCAAACCTCAGCGTGCCATATTGCGCAACCGAAAGATAGGCTTTGTCTTCCAAAGTTACAATCTGCTGCCAAAGACGACTGCTGTGGAAAATGTAGAACTCCCGCTGATGTATAATTCGGGAGTCAGCGCTTCCGAACGGCGGCGGCGGGCCAATGAGGCCCCGCGAGCCCCAGATTGGGCTATGAGGCGCTGCAAGCCGTAGGACTGGGCGAACGGTTGGAACACAAATCCAATCAGATGTCCGGCGGACAGATGCAACGTGTAGCCATCGCCCGTGCGTTGGTCAATAATCCGGCAGTCATCCTTGCGGACGAGGCAACCGGTAACTTGGATACACGCACTTCGTTCGAGATCCTGGTACTGTTTCAGAAACTGCATGCCGAAGGCCGCACAATCATATTTGTAACGCACAATCCGGAAATAGCCCAATACAGCAGCCGTAACATCGTGTTGCGCGACGGACAAGTCAAGGAAGACAGCACTAACCCGGACATTCTTTCCGCAGCCGAAGCACTGGCCGCTCTGCCGGTACAAGAAGAATAACAGACAGATTATTATGAACGGAACCAATTTATTTAAAATAGCTTTGCGCGCCTTGAATAACAACAAGTTGCGCGCGTTCCTTACGATGCTGGGGATCATCATCGGTGTGGCATCCGTCATCACCATGCTCGCCATCGGCCAGGGATCAAAGAAAAGTATCCAGGCACAAATCTCCGAGATGGGCTCCAATATGATTATGATTCATCCGGGAGCAGACATGCGCGGAGGTGTTCGCCAGGACCCCAGTGCCATGCAGACACTGAAACTGACCGACTACGAAACATTGCGGGATGAAACCAGCTTTCTGGCTGCGGTCAGTCCTAATGTTTCCAGTTCCGGACAGTTGATTGCAGGCAACAACAACTATCCGTCATCCGTGAATGGCGTGGGAACGGAGTATCTGGAAATTCGACAGCTCTCGATAGACAATGGAGAGATGTTCAGCGAAGCCGATATCCAGTCGAGCGCCAAGGTATGCGTGATAGGAAAAACCATTGTAGACAATCTTTTCCCCGATGGAGAAGATCCTGTAGGACGCATTGTCCGGTTCAGCAAAATACCGTTCCGTGTAGTAGGCGTACTGAAATCCAAGGGATACAACTCTATGGGTATGGACCAGGACGACATCGTACTGGCACCCTACACCACCGTGATGAAGCGTCTGCTGGCACAGACCTATCTGCAAGGTATCTACGCTTCTGCCCTTTCGGAAGACATGACGGACAATGCTACGGAAGAGATTACCGAACTTCTCCGCCGCAATCACAAGCTGAAAGAGGCGGATGACGATGATTTCACCATCCGGAGCCAGCAGGAATTGAGCAGCATGCTCAACTCTACCACCGACCTGATGACCACACTGCTCGCCTGCATTGCCGGCATATCGCTCGTAGTAGGCGGCATCGGCATCATGAATATCATGTACGTCAGCGTCACAGAGCGTACCCGTGAGATCGGTCTGCGCATGTCGGTCGGTGCACGTGGCGTCGACATCCTGAGCCAATTCCTGATAGAAGCCATCCTGATCAGCATCACCGGAGGCCTTATCGGAGTAATCATCGGCTGCGGTGCCAGCTGGGTTGTGAAAAGTGTCGCCCATTGGCCCATCTTCATCCAACCCTGGAGCGTATTCCTGTCGTTTGCGGTTTGTACCGTCACCGGAGTATTCTTCGGATGGTATCCGGCCAAGAAAGCCGCCGACCTCGATCCGATCGAGGCAATCCGATACGAATAAGCCATCATCAGTTTACTTGTTCACCACAGAGAGCACAGAGGCAGAAAGAATTCCTTGATGTATACCGGATAGGATGACAGAAACTCTGTCTCTGTGCCCTTGTGGTAAACTAAAATTATTATCTTTGTTCCCATGAAACAATCTCTGACATCAGCCCGCCGTCCTCTGGAAATCCTGATACACATCATCAGTTGGGGGATTGTGTTCGGTTTCCCGTTCTTCTTCATCGATCGTACAGGAGACAGTATCAATTGGCATGCCTATCTGCGTCATTCTGCCGTACCCCTCTCTTTTGTCACCGTATTCTATTTAAACTATTTCCTCCTCGTTCCTCATCTCCTCTTCCGGGAACAGAAGAATAAATACATCATCTACAACATCTTATTGGTCTGCCTCATCGGACTGCTGCTGCATATCTGGCAAAGCCTGAATGCCCCGGCTCCCACTCTTAAGAAGCCGCACATGCCTCCCGGATGGATTTTTTTCGTAAGAGACATTCTAAGCCTCATCTTCACCATCGGACTGAGTGCGGCCATCCGCATGAGTGCCCGTTGGGGACAAGCTGAAGCCGCCCGTCGTGAAGCGGAGAAAAGTCGCACCGAAGCAGAGTTGAAGAACTTGCGAAACCAACTTAACCCGCATTTCCTGCTCAACACGCTGAATAATATTTATGCACTCATCGCCTTTGACAGCGACAAGGCGCAGCAGGCCGTGCAGGAGCTCAGCAAGTTGCTACGCTATGTGCTCTATGACAATCAGCAGAACTATGTACCCCTTTGTAAAGAGGTAGACTTCATTCGCAACTACATCGAACTGATGCGTATCCGTCTTTCGGGAAATGTAGAGGTCATTACACAATTCGACATACAGCCGGACAGCCGGACGGAGATTGCTCCACTGATCTTCATCTCACTGATAGAGAATGCCTTTAAACACGGCATCTCCCCCACCGAACTGAGTTTCATCCACATCCTCATCTCTGAAAACAAAGAGGAGATCCGGTGTGAGATACGCAATAGTTATCATCCCAAAACCAACACGGATAAAAGCGGATCGGGTATCGGGCTCGAACAGGTAAGGAAGCGCCTCGAACTCTCTTATCCCGGACGTTATCAATGGGATAAAGCCATCTCCCCGGATGGCAAAGAATATATATCGAAATTATTAATATTTAATCATCCATAGCCGTGAAATTACGTTGCGCCATAGTCGACGACGAACCTCTGGCACTCAGTCTGCTGGAGAGTTATGTCAACAAAACACCTTTTCTCGAACTGGCGGGAAAGTATTCCAGTGCCGTACAGGCCATGAAAGAACTTCCCGGGAACCAGATCGACCTGTTGTTCCTTGACATTCAGATGCCGGAACTCAACGGTCTGGAATTCTCTAAAATGGTAGCCCCTCGTACCCGTATTGTGTTCACTACTGCTTTCGGTCAATATGCCATCGACGGATACCGGGTCAACGCACTCGACTACCTACTCAAACCCATCTCGTATGTTGACTTCCTGCAGGCAGCCAACAAGGCGTTGCAATGGTTCGAACTGGTCCAGAAGCCCGAAGAAGTAGACAGTATTTTTGTCAAAAGTGACTATAAACTGGTGCAGGTAGAACTCAAAAAGATATTATATATAGAGGGTTTGAAGGATTACATCAAAATCTACACCGAAGATGCCCCCAAACCCATTTTGTCACTTATGAGCATGAAGTCCATGGAAGAGTTGCTTCCCCCCGCCCGCTTTATGCGTGTACATCGTTCTTTCATCGTCCAGAAAGACAAAATACGCATCATCGACCGCGGGCGTATCGTATTTGATAAGACCTATATCCCCGTCAGCGATAGCTACAAGCAGACTTTCCAAACATTCCTCGATGAGCGAAGTTGAAAGGATTTGTAGCTGATTTATCGGTAAAATGTGAGTATTTGTCGATTATTATTTATACATAAACAAAAAATATCTATCTTTGTAACAAACAGAACGGAAGTTGTGAAACTTCCAAGAATAGAATAGTTTAGTTAAGTCTAGTTTAGTTTTTGTGTTGAAGGGCTTCTACCTCAGAGGAGGATTTAGAAGCCCTTTCTATTAATTGATTATCAACCACTTATAAACAAAATCAAACTATATTCATTTTCATTAGTACCTGTATTAGAAAGTTAAAAACGTCACTTTTGACGCTATTTTATTGCTGTTTTATTGCCGTTACATTGCCGTGGCAATAAAACAAAAACAAAAATAATCTAATTACAAAGAAATTATGGCTAATCTATTCATAACTATAGTGCCGACAAAAAAATGTTGAACGGCAAACACAAAGTACGGATTGCCGTATCCCACAACTTAGCAACCAGATATATACCAACTAACATCATAATAGATGCTGAGAATGAATTCAAAAACGGGAAAGTAGTAAAAAGACCTGACAAGGACATATTAAATGCACGATTAAAGAAAATATACGATATGTATTATGAACGTTGCATGAAAATAGAATATGCTAATACGTTGACTTGCACACAACTGATCAAATACTGTATATTTGCAGAATCAAGATAATACGGACATAATTCGAATTATTTTGGTTTGACTTTAGTGAGGGGGTGGTTCCCCTCACTTTTTTTATGCCGGTACCGAACTTATTTCTAATTAGTCAGTAATACATTATATACAGCCTCTACTGTGTAGTTGAGTGTGCGTTGTTGAGCGTGGAAGGTTGTATAAGGCATCGCTTAAAAACGGTGCCTTTATTCTCCGCACTAATTTGATAAAACCGATCAATTGCAGAGTGATACAACGCGGCCGAATAGCGATCATAGGCACATAAGAATTTGCCTCACCTCCAAAGAGTTAGGGCAATTGATATTAAACTTAACTTCCTACTTCAAATCCATAATCAGACTATTTCCTAAAGCAATAGAAAAAGGTCTTGAGGTATCTTCCCAAATGTAAACTTGGGCTACAAATCCAGCATCAAAAGATTCTATTGATTCATCTTGAGGAAATTCGACAATATAATAGACTTGGCCTGACTTGGCCCCATAAAACGTACTAAATTCAGGCACTTCTTTTTCTTCTGCTGGAGTCAAATAGCGAACCCGGTGCTTCGAAATAATCGGGGCACCATTTTCAATTAAATACTCAGGCGCTTTCTTCTTCAACGTTTCCTTTGCAATCCGAATCAATGTACTGTCTCTTTTTTGAAAGGGCAAGGACCTCAGAGACTGAGCACTTGAATAACATGCTACAAAAAGAAGAAAAATAAACATCAATCGTTTTAAAAATAAAGTCTTCATATACATATTAACTTAGTTATTTCTTAGGTTGGTAAATATACATTTTTTTGGGGTCACTTACTTTATGTCCACCAATAACATAATAATCATTTGTTCGAGGATCTTTTGTACCAATGTAATCATAAACAATGATTGGAATCCTATTTTTATCAGCATTCCCTTTATCTTCTTTAGATGGACCTACTTTTCTTTTCATGCCTTTTATTTCAGTCATTGGAGTGTGTGTATGAAAAGAAGCAACCACCTTTGCTGTGGCAGGTACACCATTTACAGAAGGGGATTTGTCTCCAAGGCTTATATTCCCTCTTGCTTTTCCGTCATTCTTCACTGCCATACCATATCGTTTCTTACCTATGTAATATTGCTTTTTCACCGGATCATAATAAAT
>OGQE01002059.1_pt1 | contig 16130 bp, 10 predicted proteins | sample 1553131 | NCBI WGS metagenome assembly OGQE01 (sample SAMEA2579929, study PRJEB22360) | human gut metagenome | biome: human gut; feature: human-associated habitat; material: faeces | place: Denmark | collected 2008/2010
CAACCGATTCGCAGTGTCAGATAGTGTACTGCTACACATGTAGTTTACTCTACGCGGGCGCGGCATAGCAGTGCCGCGCAAGTCGTAAGCTCGTTATGATAGACAGCACCTGCGAAGATAAATTGTACCAAATGCCTAAATTCGTAGGTGCCATGCGGTATAACGCGTTAAAGAGTTGCGCGGCACTGTCATGCCACGCACTGCGTAGATGAAACCACCTGTGTAGCAGTACGCTATCTGTGAACTGCGAAAAGGCGGAGAAAGACACGCAACGGTAACCCGACTGCCGTTCCCTTTTTTTGTAGCGGTCACATGCCGGCAATCTGCGCCAGACCCTCTAAGGGAAAAGGGGAGATTTACAAGAGGGTGGAAAACCGTAGGTTGTCTACCCTCTTGTGCGCCCGCGCGGCGTCAGCGCAAATCCCCGCTGAGGTTCAGCGAAAACCTTCCGCCCGTTAGGGGCGAACACGCTTACGCGGTTCGTGTCCCCTAGGTCAATCGGTGTAGAGAGAAGAAAAACACCCGAGGCATTAAAAATGCTTCGGGTGTTACATTTTTGTCCGTGACGCGGGACTGGATGATTCCATTTTTATATGTTTCCTTTCAAAAACAGGTATAAAAAAACCACGCGGCTGCTGTTTCTCTGCAAGCCCTGCGTGGAACCGATCAAAAAGTGCGGTTACTTTTCGCTCTGCGTCTTATGGTCATCACCAAAGATCAGATCGTCGATGTCCGGACGGTCGGGCTTCTGCGGAATAGAGAGTCTTCTCATGATGTCATGCCTCCTTGCTAATTTACTCTATATATTATTATAGCATGTTATTCTAAAATTGCAAATTAAATTCCTGTAAAGTTACACAAATTTCACAAAAGATAAGGGGCGGCTAACGATAAGCCGTCCCTTCTTTTGCCATTTCGTATGTAATGCTTAGCGGCCGAAGTAGCTGAAGTGCATGTAGTCGCGCTTGCTGTGCCAGCCGTTGCCGCCCCAGGTAAAGCCGTACTTGGTGAAGGCATTGTAAACATCGCCGCCCTCGGGGATGGAGTACGGATCAATGTACGGCGTCCAGTGGGTGCCGCAGGTCGGAGACAGAGAACCGTCCGAGTTGATGGTAGCTTCCATGTTCTCGTCCGGGTTGATATCAACTGCGGTGCCCTGCGAGTGCTCGCCGGTGCGCCACGAGTAGCAGCCTACATCGTAGATCGGGAACTTCTCGGAGCCGTTGAAGATCTCCTCAAAGATGGCCTGATAGATGGAAGCCAGCGAAGCGTTTACCTGCAGGTAAGCCTTGGAGGCCACCTTGGTGCCGTCGGACTGCAGATGCCATACCGGAACCACGATCTCGACCATGTGAGCCTCAGCCTCAGCTGCGGACTGGTACTTGCCGTTGCCTGCGCCGTAAACGTAGGTCATCTTCTCAGCCTCGGTCTGCGGCAGACCGGTGATAGTGGTTGCGGCAGAGGCGGAAGAACCGGCGGTGGTCGGCAGGTTAGCGGAGCCGTCAACCGCTGCAATCGGCGTCTTATCCGGCTTGAAGGCGGTGCAGAAGCGGTTTGCCATGATCAGCGCCTGCTCACGGGTGGTGGTGCCGGACGGGGCCAGAATGGTGGTGTCCGTGCTGGTATCGGTGATGCCGTTGATGACCGAATGATCGACCATGGTAACGACCGGCTGCATTGCGTAATCGCTGATCATGCTTACATCGGGGTAATCCTCGATGCAGGCATCACCGGCGATCTCGGTTGCTTCGATATCGGCAGCGGCGAGGATGTTGTCGAGCATGGTGCACATTTCCTCGCGGCTGATCTTGGCATCCGGATCAAAGTTGCCGTTGGTGCGGCCTTTTACAATGCCGAGCAGGTAAGCTGCGGTGACATTGGGGTCCGAGCAGTCCTCGAACGGCTTTTTGCCCGAAACATAGACAGCCTTGCCGCTGACAGCCTTGTAGGCGTTCAGCGCAACGGCACAGAACTCTGCGCGGGTGATAGAGCCGGAAGCGGCACTGTTGGACAGGGACGAAGGTGCCAGACCAGCATTCTGCGCAGCGGCAACGCCTTCCTGCGCCCAGCTGGACACATCGGATAATGCTCCCGCGCTCGGCATGAGCATTGCGGCAGTCAGCGCAAGCATACCAGCGCGGCGAGCGATAGGATGAGACATTGAATTTTCCTCCTGACTGGTTGTTGGTTTGCCGATAAAACAAACCAGTATGTCAATAAATGGTCGAATTTAGGCGAAATTACAGTAATTGTAAATTTATGCACATAGTCCACAGACTTTTCCACAAGCTGTCAAGAACCCGCGGCTCTGTCGAGTGAACGGTACTGCAGAGCCTCGGCGAGATGCTCAGCCTCGATGACGCTGCTGTCTGCCAGGTCGGCGATCGTGCGGGCAACACGCAGTACGCGGTCATGCGCACGGGCGGTCAGCCCCAGCCGCTGAAATGCGGCCGCAAACATACGAGACGCATCCGCGCTCAGCGGGCAGTGCTCGGCAAGCTGCGGCGGCGGAATCGCGGCGTTGCACACGTCGGCGCCCTGTCGGGCATACTGCCGCTCGCGCGCGGCGAGCACGCGGACACGGATGTCGGCGGAGTGTTCCTCACTGGCCTGACCTCGTGCGGCAAGCGCGGCATATTCAACCGGCTGCACAGCAACCTGCAGGTCGATTCGGTCGAGCAGCGGACCGGACAGAGCGGGCAGATACTGCTGAACGGCAGCCTTGGTGCAGGTGCAGCGTTCCGTGCCGTACCAGCCGCATTTGCAGGGATTCATCGCGGCAATGAGCTGAAACCGTGCCGGATACGTCACCTGACCGGCGACACGCGAGATGGTAACTCTGCCGTCCTCAAGCGGCTGGCGCAGGGTTTCGAGCACATCACGGCGGAATTCCGGAAATTCATCCAGAAACAGCACACCGCGGTGCGCGAGCGTGATCTCGCCGGGGACGGGCAGCCGCCCTGCGGCACCCGAACCGCCTGCCATTGCGTTGGCCGAGGAATTATGATGCGGTGCACGGAACGGACGTTCGGCACGCTCGACCGCCTCCTGTCCTCTGCCGATGGCGGACCAGACACGGATAACCTCCAGCCGTTCGCTGTCGGACAGCGGCGGCAGGATGGTGGAAAAGCGCTTTGCAGCCATGCTCTTGCCCGAACCGGGCGGTCCGGAAAGAAGCACGTTGTGTCCGCCTGCAGCCGCGATCTCGAGCGCGCGTTTGACCGCGTGCTGACCGAGCACATGCGCAAAATCCAGCGCATCGTCCTGCGGTTCGGGTCTGGGCGGAGGAGCACACGGCGTGAGCGGCTTTCTGCCGTTCAAATGTCCGAGCAGCTCATTTAATGTACGGATCGGAAACACCGTCACACCGGAAGCATAGGATGCTTCAGCGGCATTCATCGCGGGAACGAACACGGTTTTGAAACCGGCATCACGCGCGGCAAGCGCCATGGAAAGCGCACCGCAGACAGGCCGCAGCTCTCCGGTGAGGGAAAGCTCCCCGAAGAAGAGAGCGTTGTCGGGCGGTGCATCAATCTCGCCCGCTGCAGCCAGAATGGAAAGCAGAATGGGCAGATCGTATGCTGTTCCTGCCTTTTTTGTGTCGGCAGGTGCGAGGTTGACGGTCAGTCGGGACACGGGCCAGTCAAAGGCACAGGCCTTTGCGGCGGCACGGACGCGCTCTCCGGCTTCGGATACCGCGCCGGTCGGCAGACCGACGACATCCAGCCGGGGAAGACCGCCGGAGAGGAAGCACTCGACGGTGACAATGTAGCCGTCAATGCCGCTCAGTCCTGCGGAGAATACGCGAGATACCATGCCGATCCCTCCGATACTTATGGCATAACCATATAACTATACATCTAATACTATACTATGTGTCATCAGATTACGCAATAAAAAACACGGAAAAAACACAGAAACTCCATGATAAAAAGTTTGCATGCGTTTCATAATATGAAATATCTTATCAAAATTTGAAAAATAGTGCGGAAAATAGTACATTTACTGTTTACAACTTTGTGCGTGAGTGCTACAATGAAGGGGCAGGTAAGGCTTAGTTTAGGTTAAAATACACCAAAACGAGGGCTTTTAATTCCGATTGAGAATTATAATTTTTTATAGGAGGACATCAACATGGCAAGAAAGATGAAGTCCATGGACGGCAACACTGCGGCCGCGCACGTATCGTACGCGTTTACCGAAGTTGCGGGTATCTATCCGATCACCCCGTCCAGCCCCATGGCAGACAGCGTTGACCAGTGGGCTGCCGCAGGTCAGAAGAACATTTTCGGTACTACCGTTAAGGTAATCGAAATGCAGTCCGAGGCAGGTGCGGCGGGTACCGTACACGGCTCTCTGGCAGCAGGTGCGCTCACTACCACCTACACCGCATCTCAGGGTCTTCTGCTGATGATCCCGAATATGTACAAGATCGCAGGCGAGCTGCTTCCGTGTGTATTCCACGTTTCCGCTCGTACCGTTGCATCTCATGCACTGAACATCTTCGGTGACCATTCCGACGTTATGGCTTGCCGCCAGACCGGTTTCGCTATGCTGGCTGAGACCAACCCGCAGGAGGTTATGGACCTTTCTGCAGTAGCACATCTGGCTACCATCAAGTCCCGCGTTCCGTTCATCAACTTCTTCGACGGCTTCCGTACCTCCCACGAGATCCAGAAGATCCAGGTTTGGGATTACGAGGATCTGAAGGAAATGTGCGACATGGATGCTGTTGAAGCATTCCGCAAGCGCGCACTGAACCCGGAGCACGCTATGATGCGCGGCTCTCACGAGAACGGCGACGTATTCTTCCAGCACCGCGAGGCTGCCAACAAGTACTACGAAGCTGTTCCGGGCATCGTTGAGGAGTACATGGGCAAGGTAAATGCCAAGCTCGGCACCAACTACCAGCTGTTCAACTACTACGGCGCTGCTGATGCTGACCGCGTTATCATCGCTATGGGCTCCATCTGCGACGTTGCAGAGGAAGTTATCGATTACCTGAACGCACACGGCGAGAAGGTCGGCCTGGTTAAGGTTCGTCTGTACCGTCCGTTCCGTGCTGACAAGCTGATCGCAGCTATCCCGGAGACCGCTAAGAAGATCGCAGTCCTCGACCGCACCAAGGAGCCGGGCTCCCAGGGCGAGCCGCTTTACATGGACGTTGTTACCGCTCTGGCTGATGCAGGCATCACCGATAAGGTAGTAACCGGCGGCCGTTACGGTCTGGGTTCCAAGGATACGCCCCCGTCCTCCGTATTCGCTGTATACGAGGAGCTGGCTAAGGCAGAGCCGAAGAAGATGTTCACCCTGGGCATCAACGACGACGTTACCTACCTCTCCCTCGAGGAGAAGCCGGCACCGAACACCGCAGCAGAAGGCACGACCGAGTGCAAGTTCTGGGGTCTCGGCGGCGACGGTACCGTTGGTGCGAACAAGAACTCCATCAAGATCATCGGCGACCACACCGACAAGTTCGTACAGGCTTACTTCCAGTACGACTCCAAGAAGACCGGCGGCGTAACCGTTTCGCATCTGCGTTTTGGCGACAAGCCGATCCGTTCTCCTTACTACATCAACAAGGCTGACTTCGTAGCATGCCACAACCCGTCCTACATCACCAAGCACTTCCCGATCGTGCGTGACGTTAAGCCGGGCGGCGTATTCCTCATCAACTGCCAGTGGTCTCCGGAAGAGCTGAGCAAGCATCTGGCAGCTTCCGAGAAGCGCTACATTGCTAAGAACAACGTTCAGCTTTACACCATCAACGCAATCGACCTCGCTATCGAGATCGGCATGGGCAAGCGCACCAACACCATTCTGCAGTCTGCATTCTTCGCACTGGCTAAGGTAATGCCGAGCGAGCAGGCTATCCAGTTCATGAAGGACGCTGCTACCAAGTCCTACCTGAAGAAGGGCCAGGACATCGTTGATATGAACCACAAGGCTATCGACATCGGCGCTACCGCATACCAGAAGATCGACGTACCGGCTGACTGGGCTGACGCACAGGACGAGGCTGATACCCGCGAGCTGCAGGGCCGTCCGGAAGTTGTCAAGATGGTCAAGGACGTTATGGAGCCGATCGGCCGCATGGACGGCGACTCCCTGCCGGTATCCGCATTCGCAGGCGAGCATGTTGACGGCTCCTTCGAGCACGGCGCAGCTGCTTACGAGAAGCGCGGCGTAGCAGTTACCGTTCCGCAGTGGAACGAGGCTACCTGTGTTCAGTGTAACCAGTGTGCTTACGTCTGCCCGCACGCTACCATTCGTCCGTTTGCACTGACCGAAGAAGAGGCTGCTGCTGCACCGGCTTCCACCAAGCTGGTTGACATCAAGGCAGGCAAGGGCAAGGGCGTTTACAAGTACACCATGGCTGTATCTCCGCTGGACTGCATGGGCTGCGGCGTATGTATCGGCGTCTGCCCGACCAAGTCCCTCAAGATGGTACCGCAGGCAGAGGAAGCTGCTCAGCAGGATGCATTCGATTACTGCGTAGCAAAGGTTTCCGAGAAGGCCGACATGATCTCCACGAACTCCGTAAAGGATTCGCAGTTCAAGAAGCCGCTGCTTGAGTTCTCCGGTTCCTGCGCAGGCTGTGCAGAGACCTCTTACGCCCGCCTGATCACTCAGGTTTGCGGCGACCGCATGTACATCTCCAACGCTACTGGCTGTTCGTCCATTTGGGGCGGCCCGGCTGCTACCTCCCCGTACACCGTTGATGCAAACGGCCACGGTCCGGCATGGGCTAACTCCCTGTTCGAGGATAACGCAGAGCACGGCCTTGGCATGTACTATGGTCAGGAAGCTCTCCGTGAGCGCCTGATCTCCAAGCTGGAAGTTATGGCTGGCTCTGAGAAGGCTTCTGACGACTTCAAGAACGCTGTAAACAGCTTCATGGATACCAAGGACAACGGTGCAGCTAACGCTGAGCCGACCAAGACTCTGATCGCAGAGCTCGAAAAGGGCGCAGCAGCAGGCTGCCCGGACTGCAAGGATGTTCTGGCTCACAAGGAATACCTCGCTAAGAAGTCCGTTTGGATCTTCGGCGGCGACGGCTGGGCATACGATATCGGCTTCGGCGGTCTGGATCACGTTCTGGCATCCGGCAAGGACGTAAACGTTATGGTATTCGATACCGAGGTTTACTCCAACACCGGCGGACAGGCTTCCAAGGCTACCAACATCGGCGCTGTTGCACAGTTCGCAGCTTCCGGTAAGACCACCAAGAAGAAGAGCCTTGCTGAGATCGCTATGAGCTACGGCTACGTTTACGTTGCACAGGTAGCTATGGGCGCTAACCCGGCTCAGACCCTGAAGGCCATCGCTGAGGCTGAGGCTTATCCGGGCCCGTCGCTGGTAATCGGCTATGCTCCGTGTGAGATGCACTCCATCAAGGGCGGCATGACCAACTGCCAGGCTGAGATGAAGAAGGCTGTTGATTGCGGTTACTGGAACCTGTTCCGCTTCAACCCGCAGCTGGCTGACGAGGGCAAGAACCCGTTCATTCTGGAGTCCAAGGAGCCCAAGACCGAGGATTACCGCAAGTTCATGATGGGCGAGGCTCGTTACTCCGCACTGACCCGTTCGTTCCCGGATCGTGCAGAGGGCCTGTTCGAGCGTTCCGAGGTAGAGTCTACCAAGCGTTACGCTCACCTGAAGCGCCTGCAGGATCTGTACGCTCCCGAGGCGTAAGATCGCGCAAAACGCTTGCTGAAATAGCATAATAAAATCCCGCAGAGGTTTTCTCTGCGGGATTTTTTTGCGCTTTAATCAAGCGGAGAGTTGCGCTCTGCGGAGCGCAGGAGTTCTCCGTACCTACGGCGGTGGGCAAAAGGATGGACACCAAGGTTTCCACCCTTTTGAATCCCGTTTCCTTTTGAGATAGCACGGCGAAATTTGCAGAACTGAGACTATAGGGGAACGGCAGAGGATTTTTTCTTCCGTAGGGGCGCACAGTGTGCGCCCATTTCCCTACCTATTCTCAATGCCAGATACTTTACTGCTACACATGCGGTTTGCTCTACGCAGGCGCAACATACCCGTGTTGCGCAACTCGGTGGTCTGGTGTCTGCGGACGGCACCTGTAAATTCAGCTGCCACGCGCAATCGCAGGGGAGTGCTCCCGCACCACCGCTAACCGGATGCGGACAAACGATTTTGCCGCTGCATGATACATTTCTGCTTCAAAATGCAAAGAGATATATCCTTCCGGAAAAATTTATGCTATACTGAAACCAGATAAGACAGGCAGGACAATTGGATAGAGAAAGGCGGGGTTTTATGAACAGAGATCTGCTCAAACGTGTGGGAATGCTGGCGGCGAGTGCTGCCGTCTGCTATGGCGGGATTTTTGGTGCGTTAACGCTCAACGGCCTGCGCTATATGCGCCCGACGGCGGATAACTGGTGGCTGCTGCCGTGGGTCGCACCGGCGGAACGCATCGAGCAGTGCGTTATGGACTTCGGTGAGGGCGATCCGACCTACACTGTCACCGGATACGATGCACAGAACCGCGAGATTTGGTCGCGCACGACATTCGGCAAGCTGGCATCGGTCGGCAGCAGCCGTGATGTGTACATCGGCAATACATCGGCGCGGTATTTCTTCGGTCAGGGCGGAAAAGCGGACTCGGTTTGCCAGTATGATGAACAGGGACGGCTTATCCGTATGGAAACCGACTATGGCGGCATATCGACGTATTACTACCGCGGCGATGCGACTGAAACGTATCTGGAGGAAACGCACAACGCGCAGGGCGCGTTGACCGGCCGCAAGATCACCGAAACCGACCCGCAAACAGGCAGTACCGTCACCAATATGGACATATACGAAGACGATGGTACCTATCTTGCCTCGCAGTACTGCATACTGGATTCGCATGGCAACATCGTAAAGCAAGTGCATGTCAGCGCGGGCGGACAGATGAGAACCTGTGACTATCAGTGGACGTATGACGATGCCGCGCGCACGGCCACCTGTGTGGACGAGGCGGAGGGCACGACCGAGAAATACTGGTATGACGAACAGGGACGCTGGATAAAAAATGCATATAGCTTTTCGGAGGATGGTTTTTCGCGTGAGATTACAACGACATACACCGATGTCACCCGCTGAGGAGGTGTTTGGGTGAAGCTGAACATTCTCAAACGAGCCGGTATGCTGGCGGCAAGCACTGCGGTCTGCTGCGGCGGAATTTTCGGCGCGTTAACGCTCAACGGCCTGCGGTATGTCCGTCCGACAGCGGAAAACTGGACACTTCTGACGTATATGCAGCCTGCTGCTCGGATTGAACAGCAAAAGACAACGCGCGTGATACCGGATGAGAAGGAATGGTCCTATCTCAGAATCACCGGCTACGATGCGCAGAACCGCGAGATCTGGTCGCTGAATTGCAAGCGTCCGTTCGGTGTGAGTTCCAGCGAACGCAAGGTTTACAGCGGCAGCAAAATGACATGGTATTCCACAACCTGCGGTGTAAAGACGGTTTCTTACACAGAGTATGACGAGCAGGGGCGTATCATTCGCACAGCGAATGCGGACGGAATAGAGACTTACACCTATCGCGGAGACGAGGAAGAACCGTATCTGAAGCAGAGTTGCGACACGGCAGGCAACATGCAGTCACAGGCGGTGTCGGAATACAATCCCAAAACCGGAGAAACGACCAGAACCAGCACGATTTTCGAGGGCGTGCTGACCGGCACATGGATCACGGTGAAGGATGCACGCGGTTCCATACTGCGCATGGAAAACAATGTGCATGATCCGAATTACGAAATGATGCAGGACAACAAGTGGACATACGACGACACCGAGCGCACCGCAGTCTGCGTCAGCAGGGATGGCGTAACCGAGAAAATATGGTATGACGAGCAGCAGCGCGTCCTGCGGGATGAATACTACACGCCGGACGGTATTCTGCAGACCTGCACCGTCAATGATTTTTTTGACATTACCCGATAAATCTGGGAACCTTTTGCAGATACCAAACGTCAAATACAATGCAGCGATCAGAAAACAGCGCGCGCAATATCCAAAACAAAGAAAAAATCACTGACCGCTGAATTAAAAGGAGGATTTTCTATGAAACGAACGATTGCAGCGATTTTATCTGCGGCTATGCTGGTAACGGCAGCTGCGGCAGCGGAAGCGCCGAGCAGTTGGGCGAAGTCGGCGGTGGATACCGCGCGGAACGCGGGCATTGTGCCGGAGCAGGTCGATCAGGCGTACACGCAGAGCATCACCCGTGCGGATTTCTGCGCACTGGCGGCAGCGGTTTACCGCACCTGGGAAAAGAGCGGCAACGTAAAATCCGTCGAGAAAACCGCGGTCTCCTTCTCGGATACCAAGGATGAGGATGTGCTGCTCTGTGCGTCTCTGGGCGTGGTAAACGGCGTTGGCAACGGCAAATTTGCACCGCAGCAGCAGCTGACCCGTCAGCAGGCGGCAAGCATGCTGCACCGTCTGGGCAATCTGCGCAGGAATGCCAAGGACAGCATGAAGGAACGTATGCCGCACGTTTTCGCGGACGGCGCGGACATTCAGGCGTGGGCACGCAGCGATGTGTACTGGGCGTACAACAGCGGCGTGATGAACGGCGTCAGCGGCAATCGTTTTGCACCGAATAACAGCTATACGCACGAGCAGTCCATCGCGACCATGCTGCGCCTGTATGATACCAAGTATGCCGAGGTGCCGAGCGGCGAGACTGCGGCAGAGTACGCCGTTGTCATGGACGATGAGGGCGGTGCCGGTGCACGGTCGCAGATGCACATCGAGAACGCAAAGGGCAAAAAGCTGCTGACCGATTATAAGGATACCAAGGGCACCTTCGAGAATGTTACTCTGCTCGGTGTATGGGCCGGTGTGACGATGGAAAACGGCACGAAATATGACGTGGTGAACCTCAAAACCGGCGAAAAACTGGAGGATTACCGCATTCTTGTCGCAGACGGCGAGCAGGCAGGCTGGCTGTGTCCGATGGACATCACTAAGGTGACTTACGGTAAGGACTACATTGCGCTGGCTGACGGCACTAAGAGCACGGCGACTTATGACCGCATGACCAACTTCAAGGACGGCAAGGCGGTTGTCAACGTGGACGGCAAGACTATTCGTGCCATCGACACCACCGGCAAGACCCTGTGGAGCATGAATTTTGCGTTTGACCGCAGCAAGATGGAGATTCGTGACGGCGCAGGAGACCGCTTTACTGTGTGGGGCAATAATTCGGCTGCCATTATCGCAGGCGGCAAGCGCATTGCATCCAGCTCGGGCGGTCTGTATCTCAATCAGTACAGTGATACCTACATCTACTCCGAGAATACAGGCTATTATGCGCTGTACAACTTTAAGGGCAAAAAGCTGACAAAGACCTATCAGAATGCGTTTGACGAGGTTGGTCAGAACATTTACAGCCGCTGGATCAACGACAAGGAATATGAGTACATCCGCTGTGACGCGGACGGCACGAACAAGGTTCTGTTCCGCGTAAAGCCGATTCTGAACGGCGGACGTCCGGGTCTGCTGGCGACCGACGGCGCAGGCGTGTACGCGCTCCCGACCGATGAGCACACGATTACCTGCTTTGACCGCTTCGGCGCAACGCTGGGTACGATCAAAATCGAGGACACGATCGACATTTATTATCGGCTCAGCTTTGAAAACGGTTGTCTCCGCGTGGTAGATTCCTATCCGAACGGCAAAACGGACGCGGTGAACGCGCTGTATCTGCCGACCGGAGAACAGATTTCATAAAGCAAAAGGCGCTCTCAGGAGCGCCTTTTATCTTGTAACCATGGAAAGAAACGGTTATAATAAACCTTGTACGATAAAAGACGAAAAAGGAGGAATTTCCTTGCAGTTAGAACAAACGCTGCGGACGCTGTGCGCGCTACCGGCGGTCAGCGGCTTTGAAATGCAGGCGGCAAAGGCCGTCGCGGAGCTGTTCCGGCCGTACTGCGACACCGTGGATACGGACAAGAACGGCAACGTGATCGGCAGCCTGTCCTGCGGTAAAGAGGGCGCGAAAACCGTCCTGCTGGACGCACATCTCGACCAGATCGGCTTTCTTGTTACCGAGGTGCTGGACGGCGGCTTTCTGCGGTTCGCGCCGGTCGGCGGTGTGGACCCGCGCATGCTGCTCGGCGGTGAGGTGACCATTCTCGCGGACAAACCGCTGTACGGCGTGGTATCCTGCATGCCGCCGCACCTGCTCAAAACAGGCGAGCAGAACAAGGCCGTCCCCATCGACCAGATGGCGATTGACACCGGTCTGCTCGATGCCAAAAGCCGCATTCGTGTCGGCACGCCGATCGTGTTCGCGCAGCAGCCGATCAAGCTGGCGGGCGGTCAGCTTTGCAGCAAGTGCCTTGACGACCGAGCGGGCGTTGCCGCCATCCTGCTGGCGATGGAGCAGCTGCACGCAGCAAAGGACAAGCTGAAGTGCAATGTTGCGGTGCTCATCAGCACGCAGGAGGAAGTCACTGAACTGGGTGCGCAGACCGGCGCGTTTACGGTTCAGCCGGAGTACGCCATCGCGGTGGATGTGACCCACGGCAGAACGCCGGACGGTCCGTCGGACGGTGTGTTCGACCTCGGCAGCGGCGTGGCAGTCGGCATGGGTCCGAACCTGCACCGCGGCTTCACCAAGGCGCTCATCAAGACCGCCAAGGCGAACGACATCGACTATACGCTTGAAATCATGGAGGGCAACACCGGCACGAATGCGTGGACGATGCAGATCGTCGGCCGCGGCATCGCAATGGGTCTGCTGTCCATTCCGGAAAAATACATGCATACGCCGGTCGAGGTCGTAAAGCTGTCTGACGTGCAGGCAGTCGCTGACCTGATGGCAGAATTCCTGCGCGAATTTGACGGGGAGGTGGGCGCATGATCGAACTGATGAAGCAGCTGTGCGCGCTGCCGGGGCCGTCCGGCTGTGAGGATGCGGTGCGCGAGTTTGTGCTCGAGAAGGTAAAACCGTTCGCGGATGAAATGAAAACCGATGCCATCGGCAACATTATGGTGTTCCGAAAGGGCAAAAAGGCGCTCGAGCGTCCGGTTGTGCTGTGCGCGCACATGGATGAGGTCGGCGTTATCATCAAGAAGATTACGGACGACGGCATGCTGAAATTTGGATTTGTCGGCGGCGTGGACCCGCGCGTGGTCATCGGCCGACCGGTGCGTTTTGGCGATGTGCAGGGCGTGATCGGCATCAAGGCGGTTCATCTGACAACTGCCGCAGAGCGCCGCACTATGCCCAAGACTAAGGATTTGTATATCGACATCGGTGCAGCGAGCAAAGCTGCCGCTGAGGACAAGGTTTCACTTGGCGATTACGGCGTGTTTGACTCGGCGGTTGTCGAGTTCGGCGACGGTCTTATCAAGGCCAAGGCGATCGACGACCGTGTCGGCTGTGCCGCGCTCCTCAAGCTCATCGAGGATGAGCCGCCGATCGACACCTGGTTCTGCTTCACCGTGCAGGAGGAAGTCGGTCTGCGCGGTGCGGCAAGCATGGCATATGCGCTCGAACCGGGATTCGCAATGGTGCTCGAGGGCACGACAGCGGCCGATCTCGCGGAGGTCGAGGGCGGCAAGGCGGTCTGCCGCGTGCGCGGCGGTGTCGTTCTGCCGTTCATGGACGGCGCGACCATCTACGATGCAGAGCTGTTCGAGCTGCTGCGCAATGCCTGCGACAAGCGTGGCATCCGCTGGCAGACGAAAACGCGCGTAGCCGGCGGCACGGATGCAGGCCGTATCCACAAGAGCCGTGCAGGCGTGCGCGTGTGCGCGGCTGCGGCTCCGGTACGCTATATTCACTCGCCGTCCTCGGTGGCGGCAGTAGCTGACTGCGAAGCGGTGCTTTCCGCCGCACGTGCATTTCTGGAAGAACTCGGAGGGGACGACGAATGAGCAAGATTTTTGATTTATGGAACACGGTCGCGGGTGCATTCGGCCCTTCCGGCCGTGAGGATGCGGTTCGCGAAACCATCGCGGAGATTGCAGGCGCGTATATCGACGACGTGACGACGGACGCGCTCGGCAACCTTATCTGCCGCAAAAAAGGCGTAAAGAACGGCAAAAAGCTGCTGTTTGCCGCGCATATGGACTCTATCGGCGTGGTTGCCACCTATATTGAGGACAAGGGCTTTATCCGTTTTTCGCAGATCGGCGGCCTGTATGTCGGTGACCTGCTGAATATTCAGGTGAAGTTTGCCAACGGCACGCGCGGCGTGATCTCGTACGAGGAAAAGACGCCGCTTAAGGATTTGACGCTGGATAATCTGTTCATCGACATCGGTGCAAAGGATGCCGAGGAAGCGCGCAAGCTGGTGCAGATCGGTGATTTCGCTGTGTACGAGGCACCGCGGTTCGAGCAGAACGGCGTGCTGTGCGGTCCGTATCTGGACAACCGTATCGGCTGCGTGACGCTCCTGCTGATGATGGAGCAGCTGGCGGACAAGGAAATCGAGAACGACCTGTACTTCGTGTTTACGGCACAGGAGGAGGTTGGCCTGCGCGGCGCAGGCGCGGCAGCGTTCGCAGTTGAGCCGGATGCGGCTATCGCGGTGGATGTGACCGATACCGGCGACCTGCCGGAGATGAAGTCAGCGATGGCGGTCGAGCTGGGCAAGGGACCGGCAGTCAAGGTGATGGACCGCTCGGTTATCTGCACACCGGCGGTTGTGGATGCGCTCGAGCAGGCGGCGAAAGACTGCGGTGTATCCGCGCAGCGCGAAATCCTGCTGTGCGGCGGCACGGATACTTCGGCGCTGCAGAAGGCGCGCGCAGGCGTGCAGGCAGGCGCGGTCTCTATCCCGACTCGCTATATCCATTCTCCGAGCGAGCTGTGTGCGGTTTCCGACGTCGAGGACGCAGCAAAGCTGCTGGCACAGTACGCACTCCAAAAATAACCGATAGAATTACTAGGAATTTTGTAAAAATCGACAGGTGACAAATCTTCGATTTTGCAGTATGATAAAGACACAGCAAGGGGGCTGATACCGATAAAGGTGCAGGACTCTTGCTGTTTTCTTTTATATCCTTTCTCATTTCAACCACATCTTACTTACATACTACTCTTTGCCTGAAACCGTTCTATCTTATGGTAGAGCGGTTTCAGGTATTTTACGCTCTTTATTCGGCAAAACGCGCACGTTGCCCGTGCTATACTGAATCCTGTTCGGGAGGTGAGGTATGGTTGTCTATCTGGATGTGCTGTTTGCTGTCAACACGCTGATGGATGGCGCAACGCTGCTTGCGGCGGCTCGCTTAGGCGGCGTGCAGGTGCGGAAAATGCGGCTGATTTTCTCAGCAGCACTCGGCGGCGGCTATGCCGTGCTGGGTGCGGTCTGGCCGGTGCTGACACTTGCACCGCTGCGCCTTCTTGCAGGACTGGGGCTGTGCATGATCGCTTTCGGCAGAGAGCGGCACCTTGCGCGGCTGTGTGCACTGTACGGCGTGGTCGCGGCCTCGTTCGCCGGACTGGCGGCGGCGCTGAGTGCCGCAAGCGGCAGAAGGCTGCTGCTCTCGTGCGGGTACTACTTTGCGGTGCCGATACAGGTGCTTGTGCTGGCGGCAGCTGTCGGCTACGCGGCAAGCGGGATACTCCTGTGCGGAGATGCGAAGCACGGCGCGCTGCACCGCGAAACAGAAACACTGACCATCCGGTTCGGCACTCGGCAGACCGCCGTGCGCGTGCTGCACGACACGGGCAACGATCTGACCGAACCGGTTTCCGGAAAGCCGGTCGTGGTGCTTGAGCGCAAGGCCGCCGAGTGCCTGCTGGACACGAAACTGCCGTTCGGCAGTGCGTCCGCGCAGCTGACGGCTCTGCCGGAAAATCTGGCTGCACGCTGTGGTCTGCTGCCGTTTCACGCGGTCGGCACGGATGGCGGTCTGCTGCTGTATTTCCGGCCGGACAGCGTGCTGAGAGCGGACGGCACGGCACTCGACTGTGTGTGTGCGGTCGGTGCGGTCTCCATCGGACAGGGCGCGTACGAGGGACTTATCGGGGTGTGAAAGGGAGAGCAAAATGAAATTTCTGCAGTGGTTAAAGATGGTTTTACGGCGGTTTCGAGCGCAAGGCGTACATTATATCGGCGGCAGCGATGTTCTGCCGCCGC
>OGQE01002065.1_pt1 | contig 16109 bp, 15 predicted proteins | sample 1553131 | NCBI WGS metagenome assembly OGQE01 (sample SAMEA2579929, study PRJEB22360) | human gut metagenome | biome: human gut; feature: human-associated habitat; material: faeces | place: Denmark | collected 2008/2010
GATAGTAGTTCATCATGGAGAACATACCTTTCTTCATCTCTCCGCCGTACCATGTGTTGATGATAACCTGCTCACGGCTTGTGATGTTGAATACTACTGCTGTCTCAGAGTTCAGACCCAGCTCTTTGTAATTCTCAACTTTTGCTTTGGATGCGTTGTATACAACGAAATCCGGCTCGAAGTTCTCAAGCTCTTCTGCTGTAGGTTTGATGAACATGTTAGTTACGAAATGTGCCTGCCAAGCTACCTCAACGATGAAGCGGATAGCCATACGGGTATCTTTATTTGCACCGCAGAATGCATCTACAACGAACAGTCTTTTGTTGGAGAGCTCTTTTTTTGCGATCTCTTTTACTGCTGCCCATGCTTCCTGGGTTGCCGGATGGTTATCGTTTTTGTACTCATCAGAAGTCCACCATACAGTATCTTTCGAATTCTCGTCCACAACGATGTATTTGTCTTTCGGTGAACGGCCTGTATAGATACCGGTCATAACGTTAACTGCACCAAGCTCTGTCTCCCGGCCTTTTTCATAGCCTTCCAGCTCTGGTTTTGTCTCTTCCTCAAATAACTGCTCATAAGAAGGGTTGTACACAATTTCTGTGGTACCGGTGATGCCATACTTTGTTAAATCGATCTGTGCCATCTTGTAATTAACCTCTTTCCTTTGATAGTAATACTGCTTCATTCTGCAAAATGCAAAAATTTGAAGGTATCCTTTAGAAGAACCCGGCCCAGCCGGCCTCTTCTACTCTAATTATACATAAAAGGCCAAAAAAATCAACTGAAAATCTTCCGTTTTTTTACAGAACGTGTCCCAAAATCTGTAAAAATTTTATAAACTTCGATTTTTCGAAGTTTTCTGACAATTGCACTTTTGTACACTTCATCCTGCAAATTGACATTTTTTGATTTTTTATGTTATAATATTAACAATTATGTTCGGAAAGAAGTTTCTTTATGTATTACGATCTGACCCGCGGGAAAATCTCCCGCTCTCTTATCCTGTTTGCCCTGCCGATGATCGCAGGAAATCTGTTGCAGCAGTTTTACAACATTGCCGACACCCTGATCGTCGGACGCGTTCTCGGAAGCAATGCGCTCGCCGCCGTCGGCTCCTCCTATACGCTGATGACGTTTCTGACTTCCATTTTTCTCGGCCTGTCGATGGGCGCCGGTGCGCTCTTTTCGATTTATCAGGGACGAAAAGATCTTTCTTCTTTAAAACTTTCGATTCTCCACGCGTTTCTGCTGATCCTTGCCGTTACGCTCGTGCTGAATCTCGCTGTTTATGCAGGCATCGAGCCGATCCTTACGTTTCTTCGCGTCCCGGATGAAGTCCGTCCCGGCATGCGGACGTATCTTCTGATTATCTTTGCCGGCCTTATTGCAACATCCGTATACAATTTCTTTTCCTGTATGCTGCGCGCGCTCGGAAACTCTTCTGTGCCGCTGATTTTTCTCGCTGTCTCTGCTGTGCTGAACATTGCACTGGATCTGCTCTTTGTCGCTGTACTGCCGTTCGGCATCGCAGGCGCGGCGCTCGCTACGGTTCTTGCGCAGTATGTGTCCGCCGTCGGTATTCTGCTCTATGTGCTGCTCCGCTGCCGCATGTGGCTGCCGTCAAAAAAAGAATGGCGTTTCAGCCATTCCATTTTAAAAGAGATTCTGAATCTTTCTTCGATGACCTGCATTCAGCAGTCGGTCATGAATTTCGGCATTCTGATGGTACAGGGGCTCGTCAACAGCTTCGGTCCGGCGGTCATGGCGGCATTTGCGGCCGCGGTGAAAATTGATACCTTTGCCTATCTGCCGGTGCAGGATTTCGGAAATGCCTACTCCACTTTCACCGCACAGAATTACGGGGCCGGAAATCACGAGCGGATCCGGCGCGGCACGAAAGATGCTTTTGCACTGAGCGCTGCTTTTTCCATCGTCATTTCTCTGCTTGTCAATCTGTTCGCGCATCCGCTGATGCAGATTTTCGTGAAAGCATCAGAAATGGAGGTCATCGCGATCGGCGTACAGTACCTGCGGCTGGAAGGCTCGTTCTATCTCGGCATCGGATGGCTGTTTCTGCTGTACGGGTATTACCGCGCTGTCAAACGCGCCGAGATGTCGGTTGTTCTGACCGTCATTTCGCTTGGCATGCGTGTGGCGCTGGCATACCTTTTCTCCGCCACGGCGCTTGGCGTTGCCGGAATCTGGATCGCCATTCCGATCGGCTGGGCACTGGCTGATATGACCGGACTTTTCTTCCTGCGGCGTGCATTCCGATCGCAGAAGCCTGCATAAGTTCCGAATCTTATATCGCAGTACGGTTTTCTGCGGATAAACTGCGGAACTGCCCCGGCGTCTGGTGCATGCGTTCCTGGAAGACTCGGTTAAAATAGCTGATATTTCGGAATCCGCAGTCGCTCGCAATCTTGCTGATCGCCTCCTCGGTGGAAAGCAGCAGCCGGCAGCTCTCGGCAATCCGCAGGTTATTGACATACGTCACGGCGGAAATATGCATAATCGACTTAAAGAAGCGGCAGAAAGCGCTCTCACTCATATGAAACTGGCTCGCCAGTTCCGCGATTTCGAGATCCTCACAGAAATGAGCATTCATGTATGTGAGGATCTCTTTCATTCTGCTGACACGGTAATTCGTCGAGGCATCCGTTTTTCCGCCGTTCTTTTCTGCCGCACTGTAATATCCCTGCCAGATTTTCAGAAGTTCCGCTTTTAACAGCAGCTCCCAGCCCGGTTCTTTTCTTTCCTGCAGATTTCGGATCTCCTGCATGGCCTGTGCCGTTTTTTCTGCAAGGCGTGTCCCCCGCTCTGTCTTGGATGGAAAACGGATCTCGGAGGACAGCACTGGTTCGATATACTGCTGCTGGATCCGGTCAAGCGATGTGCCGGACAGAAAACGCGGCTGGAATACAACGGCAAGAAACGTAAATTCCTGTCCGTCGATTCCCTCTACCTCATGCAGACGGTTTGCATTAACAAAGGCGGTCTCCCCTTCCCGCAGGAGAAAGGTCTCGGTATCCATATGAAAAACAGCTTCGCCCTTTACTGCATAAAAGAGCTCCACTTCCTCATGCCAGTGGCAGTACACCCGCACGGTACTCTGCAGGTCTGTCTCGAAAACGTGAATGCTCAGCGGAAAAAGCTCATCACCGTGGGGCTGTGTTTCTTTTCGGTAATTCATCTGTGAGAGCATATTTTTGTCTCCTCTCTTGTTTTGCTCTGCTGTCCCAATTGTAACACGAACTTTGCGATTCCGGCAAGTTTCCATGTTCTGCCGGCGAATCGCCCTTCCATGACCGTATTTTTCCTTCTTAAATGATAATAATTATCATATTTTATCAGCTTATTGACATTTCTTTTCATCCGCGCTATATTTTAGATACCCCGATAGGGTATGTGATTTCAAATTTTTCATCAAACTCCAGGAATACAGTCCGGCACGCTTTCGTTTCGCTGTATTCCCGGAAGAAAGCAGGTATTGTATGATTAAAACAGTCTTAAAAATTGATGGTATGATGTGCGGCATGTGCGAATCCCATATGAATGATGTAGTCCGCAAGAGCTGCTCTCCAAAGAAAGTAAACTCTTCTGCAAAAAACGGCGAGACCGTTGTCATCAGCGAAGCGCCGCTCGATATTCCGTATCTGAAACAGCAGATCAAGGACATCGGATATGAGCTGGTTTCGTATACGAGTGAGCCGTATGAGAAAAAGGGATTTTTCCATTTCGGACGATAAGCGGATTTCATGCCCTTCCTTTTGCAGTTTGTGCGTCGGAAAAAAGCACCGTTTCAGAAGTTTATTTCCTTTTGGAAATCTGCCTCTGAAACGGTGTTTTCTATTTTTTATCTATGATTTGATCAGCCGCAGCAGCATCCGCAGGACGGCGGCGTTTCTTTCTCCTCTTTTTTCGGAGATTCTGCGCCCAGATCGTACCAGGTCGGGTCGATGTCGAATCTGCGGTTGTTTCCAAGATAGTTTCCAACGATCAGGCAGATTACAATCGTAATCACCATATCCGGCAGAGTGTTTCCCAGCGGCATGTCGATGTTCATCAGAATTCGGTATACCACAAATCCAATCACCCAGATGATCAGATTCGGAATATGTACGGCCAGGCTGCTCTTGTCCCGTTTCAGCAGGAAAAAGTCGGCAATCTGGATTGCGATCATCGGTGCAAAGACCGAGCCGATCAGATAGAGGAAATCTGTGATGTTGTCCATCGGATATACAATCGCTGCGATGGTTCCAATGACGGTGACAACGATGGCCACATGCTTTCCATTCCATTTGCTTACGACGGTCTCGCTGGAAATTCCTGCGGAGTAGGCATCCAGAAATGTCGTTGTTACTGTTGAAAATACAATAATCAGAAGGCCCGCAATGCCAAGGCCTGCCTTCAGCATGATCTGCGCGATGTCATATTCTCCGGTGATGATCGCTGCTCCCATTCCAATCACATACATCCAGCAGCTGACGATTCCATAGACAACCGCGCTGATGGCCGTTGCTTTGACCGGTTCTTTTGCTTCTCTTGTGTAATCGCTGATCAGCGGCAGCCAGGATAACGGCATCGCAACCGCAAGTTCTACTGCTGCACCGAATGTCATACTGTCATCCGATGGTGCTCCTGCTCCGCCTCCGGCAAAGATGACCTTGCTCAGGATCAGGCTAAGCAGAAATAATGCTGCCATGGCAACCGTGTTGATTTTACCAAGATTCGTGATTCCGATCACAATCCAGAGAATAATCAGGACTCCGATCACAAGGCACCAGATCCATCTGCCCGTATGCATTACGCCATCTGCGGCGAGCGCTCCGTCATAGATCATGATGGCGGTCCAGCCAACGAGCTGCAATACATTCAGGACAGCAAAAAGGATGCTTCCCTTCTGTCCAAAACTCATTTTTACGGTTTCCATAGCACTTTTTCTGACCCTGCCGCCGATCACGCCCGCCAGAAACAGCATCAGGCATCCGATGATATGGCCGATAAGAATCGCTGCCAGACCTTTTCCCATGCCGAGCGGTGCAAGGTAGGTTCCGGTCAGGATTTCGGCAATCGAGACACCTGCCCCAAACCAGATCAGGCCATTCTCGAACAGGCCGGTACGTTTTTCGTTCATTTTCATGTTCCTCTCTTTGCTTAAATTTTCATACCGGAAACCATTTTAGCACAGAAGGGAAAATGCGGCAATGAATTTACTCTATCCGTTCATCTGACTCCCAATCTTTCTCCAATCATCCCAGCTTTTCAGACCATTCTGCTTCCTTAAAGCCGATCAGCACGGTATCACCATCGATCAGCAGCGGGCGTTTCACCAGCATACCATTCGTGGCAAGAAGCTGCAGCTGTTCCTCTTCGCTCATGGCAGGAAGTTTGTCCTTCAGTTTCATTTCTTTATAAAGAAGGCCGCTGGTATTAAAGAACTTTTTAAGTGGAAAGCCGCTCTTAGAATACCATTCCTTCAACTCACCGCAGGTTGGATTCACATCCACGATGTTGCGCTCGGTATATTCTATTTTCTGTGCATCTAACCATTTTTTCGCTTTCTGGCAGGTTGAACATTTTGGGTAACATATAAATAACATTTCTCCATCTCCAATCAAATATAATTTATCCATAATCCTGTATCTTTTGCCGGAATCATTTCAGCACAGGAACGGAGGATCGGCAATTATTTTCCTTCTTCCAAGATCAATTCCAGCACCTTCATCAGCTTCGGAATCCAGCCCATCTATCTTATATAGACGAGCTGTTTGAGCTCTTTTGGTCTTTCCTTTTTCACAATTATGCAATAATAATCTATAACTTTGCACATACCAAATCATACAAAGCACTCATAAGTTCTTCCCCGTTCCGGCATTCTGCGACCATCGAAATAACCGCATTCTTGTCCGGAAGGATCATGGAAATCTGAGAATATTTTCCATCCGCCCGGTAGGAATTATATTCTCCTCTCCAGAAAAGATAACCATAATTGTCTGTATCGGATGCTGCTGTACTTTCTTCTATCCATTTTTCGGATAAAATCTGTTTTCCATTCCATTTTCCCTTATTCAGGTAAAACAATCCGAATTTATGAAGTTCAGAAAGTGTAAGGAACAATCCACCTGCGCCAAAACTGTTTCCAAGAGGATCCGTCTCCCATGTCGGCCGCTTGATTCCAAGATGTTTAAAAAGCCTTGGTGTAAGATAAGAGACCAGATCGCATCCGGAACGTCTCTGTACAAGAATGCCTGCCAGGTAGGGACCAACATTATTATATACAAAATGTGTACCTGGCTTATATTGAAACGGAATCGCCAAAGACATTTTTACCCAGTCATCCTCCTGGTATAATGGCCGCTGTTCTCCCATAAGGCTGCCCTGTTCCTGTCCTAAACACATCGTAAGCAGGTCTCGAACCGTTGCCATTTTCAGATTATCATCGATCACATCGGGTAAATCTTCGGGAAAGGCATCCGTCAGTTTTTCATCTAAAGACAGTAATCCTTCCTGGACAGCAAAACCAACTGCACAGGATGTGAAGCTCTTCGTTGCAGAATAGATATTTCTACGGCATTCGGGTTCGCTGTACCATTCATTTATGAGGTCGCCATCTTTTGTGACCTTTATTCCAAGGACGTGAAAGGTTTTTGCAGCTCCTATAAAATCAGATATGTCCATAGCTAGGTTCCTCCTTTATTTTTACTATAATAATTTGTAGTATCTTTGCCATGTTGTCTTTCTGAAATTTTTATAAACCTATGTATATTTCCTCCTCATCAACCACTTCTGATCAATGCATTTCACCTCACCATCAAACCGAATATGAAGATGAACTCCGCCAGATCTCAGATTAATCTTTTCTACGATTCCATCTCCGAATTTCGGATGTGTGACATTGTCTCCAATTTTATATTGAACAACTTCATCCTTCTGCTTCTGTGCTTTCTGCTGGCGCTGATACGTATCTCGAATCGGCACTGTCTTATCATGAATCCGGCTTTTTAATACTTTATCATAGTTATGATCCAACAGCGCCTCTCCTGCCTTATAATAAGGTGTCGGTGCTGCACCTATAAGAGAACAACAATATTTCCACGCACTTCCATGTGTTCCAGTCTGCCATTTATACTTCTCAGGTATCCGCATATTGTACTGCATGTAATGCGCATATTCATGCTTGAATAAATCGATACGGTCCTCTTTTGACAACGGATTGTTGACTCCATACGCAACAAAGAGCAGGGAAAAATGAAAATGTTCCTTTTCATGAGCACTCTGCCTTGTATAGGATCCCAGAGAATCGGTCTCAAATCCAAATGTTACCGGTATTTTTGCTCCATTCAAATGAAATTTCCGGTCCAGTTCCTGATATAAATTCTGAATTAATGCTGTCAAAATTGGGATTTCTTTCTGCAGCCGCTGGCGTAAAAACTGGTTTTCTTGATCATAATAAGTCATTCTTTCATGTTTCCTCCCAGCTTTTCTATTGCCACTTCTTCCATATCTCCGGCTGATAACCGAGCGTAGAAAGTTTTCCATTTCTGACCACTGGTGTCTTAATTACAGATGGATTTTCCATCACTTTCTGAAGCTTATCCTCATCAGCAATGTATTTAATCAAAGCTAATAAATCCTTGTCTTTGCCATCCCAATTAATCATATTTTCCAGTCCACCATTTGCCTGAGCTACAGAATTAAATTCTCCTTTGCTCATGCCTTTTTCCTTCATGTCTACGAACTGGTACTTGATGCCGCGCTCTTTGAAAAAACGCTCAGCTTTCTTTGTGTCGTTGCATTTCTTAGTTCCGAATATTTGTATGTTCATTGTAATGTTCCCTTCTAGCTCCAAAATTATATTTAATTCTTCGGATTATCCCTTTCGCAATAAAGCACTATAACAACTGTGTCATTAATCCTCAATAACCAGTACCTTCTCACCCTATCACATTTCCGAGATAATCACACCTTCACTTAAGGCGACTTGATTCCATACTTTACAGATCAGTTCATACTTATTTCAACTCACGTCTTTATGGAATACGACTGTAAGAAGATCCAACTTTACAAATTTCTTTTTTTCTATTTTCTAGATTTTTTCTTCAATATATCCCGTTTTCTGTAGTAACCGACTCTTCCATCGTATCTGATATTTCCTATACGCACTGGAATGTATTTCCTGTGTTTTACATTTATTCGCAACAATTCGGTATTGCAATTGATATTCCACTAGCTGAGACCGCAAAGCATTTTCCGTTGCCTCTAGTTGACTGGCAGCCTTCACAAGATCCGATCCTTTTAATTCAATCAAATATGCTGTCTTGGAGGTTTCGTTCATAAGAAGATAATCACATCTGTCACCTGTCTTAATTACTTTTCCGTCTATCTGATAATGTGTTACTTCCGAATTTGAAACATTATTTGCTTTATGATATTGTGGATTCCCTTTATCTCGAGAAACAATCTGCTTCGCATTTTTGCTACATAAAGACGTAAATCCGTTCAACGGCATTAGAGCACCACACTTTCTTCATTGGTAGTCTGCAGTTCCAGCAATCGTTCAAAATCTTCATTAATCACTTTGGAGATTTCGTCAATTTTTTCATTTTGAATCATATGAATATCTGCATCCATACAATTTTCAATTGTTCCATTTTTTACAAACCAAGAATCAAATGCATTATAATCCAGCCATAAAGATTCCCGAATAATTTTGTTTGCTTCTTTTCTCGCCTGTGGCGAAATCGTTTTTGCATATAATAAATTATTTAACGTTCCCAATACATACGGGCTATGTGTTGTCAGTACAATCGAATGTCCACAGTTATTGACTAATGCAATCAATTCCGTAATATATTTCTGTGATTTCGGAAACAAATGTGACTCCGGCTCCTCAATAATAAATAGAATTTCTTTTTGTTGAACTAAGTAGTAAAACAATAGATTCAAAATCCAGACACATTCCTGCTGCCCCGAAGACGAAAAGTTTATCTTTACATATTTCCCATCCTCTAAAACAATCTGTTCTTCTCCATTGCTATAACGGTAAGTTCCACGCAGTATTTTCTGAGTTAAATCCAGTGCCTGCACCACAAGTCGCGGTGACAATCCAGAACGCCCCGATGAATAAGCTAAGCCCTGCAGCCCCTCTGAAAATTCTGGTTTTAATCGAAGTATCCTCTCCAGGTAATCTTTTGTGCAGGTATCCAAAGATCTTTTCTGCATATCATCCATTGTGGCATAAATATAACTCAATTGCTGAGAAAGCAGCGTAATCATACTGCGTCCTGCCGGAATATAGACGACAGAACAAGAATCCTCAAAAATCTCATATAAATTCTTTTTAAAAATCCTCAGATCCTCTTCAGAGATTCCCAATGGTGTTACAGAAAGTGTATGGTTATTTGCTTTCAAAAAACGAATCAGTTCATTACTCATCGTGATCCAAATGTAGTTTGGTGTAGAATATCTGCTATCATTTTCCAAAGAAATTTTAACATAGCATGTCTTAGTAAAATGATATTCCATGTACATGTCGTTTGGCATGCCCCATGATGATCCAAAGGTTCTTAAAAATTTTTCACGCAAATAATTTTCAAGAGCTTTTCTCAAAGTAATTCCATGTTCTATACTAAGAGTACTTTTCGCTCCATATACAGGTGTCGCATCCAATGCCTGCGATTTTGCAAGCTCGATGATATCATCTTTAATTGTTCTAAAATAATAAATTGCTTTGGCAATTGTACTCTTTCCAGATGCCTGAAAACCCGTAAAGTTCATAAATTGGGAACACTCCAGTTCACAGGTCTCAACAGGACCGAGTTTGTTGATAATTAATTTTGGCAATGTATGTTACTCCTTGTCTCATTTATAATAGTTATTGGTTTAATTGGGTTTTGAAAAACATTTTTCCTCATCATATTCTTACATGAAATCTAGCTAAAACATCATTCTTAAGGGATCATCACAAAATCTTTCCATAGATTTTTCTGGGCTAATATGATATATTTATGTTTTCTTTAGATTTTTTTATTTTCTCTTTCGAGTACCAGACCCCAATGTGGCATTGTACGATCGGAAAAGCTCTTGCTTACAGTATAAATCAGGAAGATTACCTTCATGTGTTTTTATCGGATGGGCATGTTCCCATGGATAACAACTATGCCGAACAGGCAATCCGGCCTTTTACCATTGGCCGAAAGAACTTTGTAATGATCGAATCTTCCAACGGTGCAAAGGCAAGCGCGCTCCTGTACAGCCTGGTTGAAACTGCAAAAGCAAACAGGATAAATACCTTCGAGTATTTCAACCTGCTGCTTACTGAGATTCCACAGTATATGAATGACAAAGATCTCCGATTTATTGATGATCTGCTTCCATGGTCACCCAGAGTTCAGAAAGAATGCCCAAGCCGATACAAAAAGTCTTGATTTTTCAGTGTGCCTTCCATTTCTATAAAGTTTGCTCATCCCCCGCTAAAATGCGGGGATTTTTAATACCCAGTACTCATGTTTGAGGACTTACGTCTTTACGGAAAGCGACTACAAAACAATATTTATTTCTAAAAAGAGATTATTACCCTTTCGGTTTATTATTGAAAATCCGACTCTACTAATTCTCTTAATTCTATTCCATGTCCATTCATCTTATATTTAATCAATCTGCTAATACGATTATCGCAAGTAACAAAAAATAGTTGTTCCATCGTTTCTTTTGAAGATAACTGATATTTTAGTAAATCAATAAATGCCAGCATATTAACATCATCCATACATGCTGTCAAATCATCAATAAAGAATATTTTCATCTTCTCTCGTTCATTTCTAACATTAATACCAGCAAAAAAATATGCAAGCAGAAAAACACTTATCTGTCCATTACTTAAAATATTTACTATATTTTTTCCTTTATCATCAACTAGCGATATTCCTCCATTTTCATGCACAATATTTATTCCATCATTGTCATTTATTCTAACTAGTTTATTGTAATACTTACCGAGGGTCGGACCTACCTTCTGATACTCATCTTTCGAAAGTTTTTCCACAATATACCTTATTCTTTGTGTTCTCTGAGTCGCTTCATTTTTTAATTTCTGCAACTTGTCTATTTCATCATCAAGTTTCTGATTTTTCTTCCTTTCTTTTTCTAATTTTTCGCGCAATTCCGCTAGCGACTGATTTGCAAGAATACTATCAATTGAATTTATTTTGGAAACAAATAGATCATATGAAAAATCTATAACGTCATACGATTTCGATATTAAGTTTTTTATCTTTTCGTACAACTGTTGTAATGTCTCCTCAGAAAAAGAATACCCTAATACTGTTAATATCTTTTGATATAACTCTGTTGCATTTTTCTCTTCTGCTTCTGAAAGAATTTGTTTTTTTATAGTCTTTTGTAAATTTCCCATGTTCTCATTATTGATAGATTCAATGGAAATCTCTTTTCTCATACCCTGTATTTTTCTGACAGAATCAAAATACGGTTTAAGTTCATCATTTAATTTTTTTAATACACTGATTTTCTCTTCAAATATCCCTTTTTCTTTATCAACGATTCCTTTTGCCTTCGCTATCAAATACTCATACAGACTTTCGATTTCTTTCTGTAGATTTGTTTTCTCATTTTCTTTTACTTTTACAAGTTCTCCATTTTGTTGGATATATTTATCTGTCTCTTTCAGAATTAATTTCTCATCCATTGTTGCAAAAATACCCGATCCACATATAGGACATCTTGCACTACCATGTTTTATCAAAACATTATTTCTATAATCAACTATTACCTCTCTATTTATGGAAAGAGTCGATAACACTTTTAGGATTTTATTATTATTTGTTAATAAATCAATCTCCGCAGAAAGATTCGTCACTCTTTTTTCTTTTTCTTTAATATTTTTTTTTAAATTCTCAAAGTCTTTCTTATAAAATTTTCCTTCATCATAAGTAACCACAATTTCAAAATCCTGAAGAATTGTTTTTCTTGTAAGTTTTAATTTGTTTAACTTTTCATAATTCAATTCAAGAGCTGTAATAGCATCATCATTATTAAATAATCCTGCCGACACTGCCTCGCGAATAGAATCCTCCTTAGTTGTAAGTAAAACCATTATTTTTTCAACTGTAGCTATCTGATTTTTTAATGAATTATTACTAATCAGCTTTCGAATTTCATTTTTAGCTATTATGTATCCACAGTTTTTCAGTTCAATTTTTTGCTCTAAAAGTGCATCCCTATTTAAATTTTCAACTTCTAAATTCTCTCCAAGATAAAATATTGTATCAGGATATGAAACCTGACTAGATTCTCTCTGCCCCTTTTCTAACTGATCCACTTGGTTAGTGATTAGCTCTTGTGGCACTTTTTGCTTTTTCTTATCTTCTATGTAGCGCTCCACATCATCGGCAAATATCTCTATATTTTCGGCTATCTGTTTTTGCTCATCATAATTTGTAATGAATTCACTGAATAATGCTTCAAGATCTCCTCTTTTGGTACTTTGAACGCTAAATGATTTTTGAACATCGCAAAAATGGAAATTATAAAAACTACGTCCAACATATTGATTAATAAATGCATTAGCCTCATTTTCATTTCCATTAAGCGTAACCTTAGAGACATCCGGGTTTAATTCATCTTTTTTTTGCTCTCTACAGAGAATATTTTCATTTTCGTCATCCATTATCCAAAGATAGACCTGCACTTTTGATGTATTACTAGAATCTCTATGCTTCAATATCCCATTTGTATTTTGTTTTCGATCAGATTCATTTGTACTCCTATTATTAAACGCTGTTTTTAAACGTCCTATTTCACCTGTTAAACACCATTCAATTGCATCTATGGTGGTCGTCTTTCCTATTCCATTTGCAGCAGATAACAAAACAACGGATTTATCATTAAAATCAATTGTCTTGTCACGAAATCCTCTGAAATTTACCATTCTTAGTTTACGAATAATCACGTTTCAAGCCACTCCTTAATTTTTTCAAAATCCTGAACACTAAACGACTTATCAATTATACCTTCATGTTCTTTTCTTTTTGCTTTCTTATGTTGCCTTTTTAATAACGAAAAAACGCTTTCATCTTCTGGCAATAGTCTTCTTAATAAACCTATCTGTTCTTCATCAGGCAAAAAATCTTTTATGGGAATCATATGAAAAGGTAATTCAATTGCTTCATCATCATCAAGTATTATTTTATTTCTATCACTCATATTTCCCTTAAGAATGATTTTTCGCGAAACAAGTAAATTTCCTTCTCGATTTTTATCCGGATTATCGTCTGAACAAATTATCAGTTGAACGATATTGTATTTAAGCCTATGAATATCCGTGTTTTTACCATTAATGATTGCAAACACACGGATACGATCATCCCATGTGTCACACAACTCATTAATATCCATTATATTACCATCTAATACAAAAAACAGCTCATCACGATTTTGACTAATATAAATTCCTAATAGTTCCACAGGTTTATCATCAATATCAAATAAATCCTCAAGGTTTATTTCATCGTCAATAATATTCGCGCTATCCAAAAGATTTAAATACCCATTTGACTTAAATTCATCTTGTAAAATCAAAACTACTCCTCCCCATTAACACATTTTTCAGAGAAAATACAATCTCTACATATCTCCGGAATACTCCATTCCTTTTCATCTATTCCAATGCAATCCATGCATTCTATATAAAAGCTATCTTCCCCTAAATCAGCTACCGTAGGATTTTCAATTATATCTGCTTGACTATAGCTATAATAATTTTTTCCCATAAGAATTTTATTATTTTCATAAAACCATTTTTCAGGTTTTTGTGATAGCTTTATCATACGCCCGGCTATTTTTCGTGTTATCCGTCTAAAATTCCCCCCTGGGTTAGGAAGTATTACACAATGACTCACATACTTATCATCTGGAAAATTGAAGCAGACGTATTCCATGACCCTTCCATCGATATAATGATCTGGTCTCAACAACTCTATATTAATTGTAATGTCCTCTACTTGTAGAATTTTTTCCTGGCAAAGATTCAAAATAATCTTCCACATATATTCTAAAAATAATATATATGAAAGTTTGCATTCAGCAATTTTGATTACACGTGTATCCATTGATAAAGTCTTATACTCAGAGACTTTTCTTTCCTCTTCTAAGCTAAAAGTATTCAATAGCTTATACTGTCCATCAACTGTATTTGCAACATCTTCAATCCAACAAACAGTATTTCGATAAATCAAATCTAATAAGGCCATCTGTAGCTCAGACAAACCATTGTCACCGATAATATCCCCATATACCTCAGATGCAATGCCAACCAAATAACTAACAATAATATTCTCTGTCTTAGTCTGGCTCGATTCGAGCATATATCTTGTAAAGTCTTTTTTTCAAATTTCAGACTAGCAAAATCCGGATCGACCAGCGAATATCTTTTTTGAATATAGGATATAGCTAATCCCAATAAAATAACCGGCCAATTATCCTCGTTACTCCCCTTAACATAATTAGGGAATTCTTTTTCCAATTTTTCCATCAATTCTTCCCTATACTCAACGATATTCTTTTGTGAAGAAATTTTGAATTGATTTATAAAATCCTTTAATGAATCCTCTGATGCCATAGTTTTAAAAAATTTTGCTTTCTGTTCCTTTTTCTTAGAAATAGTATATATATTACTTCTAAGCCATTTCTTCGAATCTTCTACCGTTGAATAATCAATTTTCTTAGGAATTTTAATTTTTAAATAATCTTTCATCTCTTGTAGAGTTGGCTTATTAATCTCAGGTACTCTATGAATATAAAGACTCGGTATAGCATCCAAGGTACTTCCAAGCATCTTAAGGCGAAGATATTGATAATAAAGATCGGTAAATATTTCTTCCCTTTGGGGTGAAGTATTGGGATAATACTTTACCTGAATAAACTCAAATTTTCCATTTTTATAGAAAACATCCACATCCTCCAAATATTCAGAACAAACATATTCTACTTTGTCTCGAAGAAGACACATAATAGTAATGTAGTCTTGAAATATAAACCCCCTTATTTTACTTGTCGCATCGCGTTTTTTATCCCCCTCGTACATGACTGATATTTTATCTATTTCATCCTTCGACAATGTACACAAATGCTAGACCTCCTCATATCCAGTAGTTTCTTTAATCATAAAATTTGCTCTTTTCAAATAAAAATCATATCATAAGCGCATTCACATTTTCATAATTACTCTAAATAAATTCTCTTTTTCGCCATCGCCACCATTGAATCAATTCTACGATAAACTTCTCTCCCATTCCAGTCAATCCACCATGCTTTTTGGGTACTATATGGAGCAACCATATTTGATTGTATTTCGCCATTTTTAGCTGGATGCCACATAGCTGCAATCATTGGATATCTCGTTTGCAAATCATTAAATCCTGACAAAACTTTCTGTCCACTGCAGTAGGGACAACCATTTCCATTGGTCTTTGCCATATTTTTGGTACGATTACTGACCGCGGATAAATAAGAATGTCCCTTAGGGCAAATCCACCAGACCTTTCGATGGGTATATGGGCTCATTCCTCTTGGATCAACATCCTTATTCTTCTCTACATCCCATTCTCTTTCCAATTTAGGAAATATTGTAAACAAATCATTTTCCCCGCAAATAGCCTTTCTTCCTGAACAATACGGACATCCACTCTTTGCATTGGTTCTACTCGCAACAGTTGTCATATAACTATGATTCCTTTCGCATTTCCACCAAACGCGTTTTACAGTTCCGGGCATCACTTGGCTAGGTTGCAGTCCTCCATTCTTTTCTTCATCCCATTCCTTTGCAATTTCTGGATATCGTGTTTGCAAATCATTATATCCACTCAATAGCCTCTGGCCAGCGCAAATCGGACATCCAGCTCCCTTAGCTCGTGCACATGGTGCCATCTGATATTCATGCCCCTTCTTGCAAACCCACCAGACTTTCTTTCCACTCCCATATGATATTTGTTCCGGTTTCAATTTACCATTCTTTTCACAATTCCATTCTTTCAAAAATTCCGGATGACGCGCCGCAATAGAATTTTCTTTTATTGAAAAACAATAGA
>OGQE01002076.1_pt1 | contig 16025 bp, 8 predicted proteins | sample 1553131 | NCBI WGS metagenome assembly OGQE01 (sample SAMEA2579929, study PRJEB22360) | human gut metagenome | biome: human gut; feature: human-associated habitat; material: faeces | place: Denmark | collected 2008/2010
TTCAACCATGACAACAGATATGACTTATCCTGATGGAGAAAACTGCCAGATGGTTTATGAAAGAGCTAAGGCAGGACTTGATGACATAGTAAAGGACAGCCTTGAGAAAGGTTATGAAAATATTTGTATAGTTACTCATGGTGGTGTGCTTAGAGCATTGGTTACAGGAATTATGGGTGCTCCATATAAGAACTGGCTTGCAGTTGGAAGACAGATTGAAAACTGCAGTATTTCACAGCTTTTATATGATGAAAAAAGCAAAACATATCATGTTGAAAGATTTAATGATTTTGCCCATTTTGAAAATGAGGACAGACTACTTCGTAAACATTTTGGAAGTGGATTTTTTAAGAAAAAATAGAATTTGACAGAAATAGAATTTGGCATAAGCAGAGCTACTAAAGAATAGTAGAAAAATAATAAAAAAATAACAGCAATAATAGCAGAAGGTAGTAATATAATGGCAAATAATTATGATGGCAATAGCATTTCCGTACTGGAAGGACTGGATCCGGTTAGAAAAAGACCGGGAATGTATATTGGAAGTGTTGGAACTAAAGGATTAAACCATTTAATATATGAAATAGTGGACAACTCAGTTGACGAACATTTGGCAGGATACTGTTCAGAGATTACAGTAACACTTGAAAAAGATGGTTCAGCTACAGTTGAAGATAACGGACGAGGAATTCCGGTTGACATTAATGAACAGGTTGGAAGACCTGCAGTCGAAGTTGTTTTTACAACTTTACATGCAGGTGGTAAATTTGGAGATGGAAACTACAAGATTTCCGGAGGTCTTCACGGAGTTGGTTCATCAGTTGTTAACGCATTATCTTTATGGCTTGAAGTTAATGTAAAACGAGATGGAAAAATATACAACCAGAGATATGAACAGGGAAAGGTTTGTTATGATTTAAAAGAAGCAGGAAAGTGCCGAAAGAATGATACGGGAACTAAAGTTTCATTTTTCCCTGATGCAGAGATTTTTGAAAAAATATATTTTAAGGCTGATGCAATTAAGAGCAGATTGCATGAAACAGCATATTTAAATCCTAATCTTACAATTATTTTTATAAACAAAAGAGTAGGAGAGGAAGAAGAAGTAACTTTCCACGAAGAAAACGGAATTAAGGCTTTTATTTCCGATATGAACAAAGAGAAGGAAAAAGTTACTGACATTATTTATTTTAAGAAAGAGCAAGACGGCATAGAAGTAGAAATTGCTTTCCAGTATATTAATGATTTTACAGAAAATATTTCAGGTTTCTGTAATAATATTTATACACAGGAAGGTGGTACACATATTACAGGCTTTAAGTCAATTTTGACTTCTACAATTAATCAGTATGCAAGAGAACTTGGTATATTAAAAGAGAAAGATAATAACTTTACGGGAGCTGATGTAAGAAACGGTCTTGTGGCTGTAGTTGCAGTAAAGCATCCTGATCCAAGATTTGAAGGACAGACAAAGACTAAGCTTGATAACCCGGATGCGGAAAAGGTAACAAAATCAATTGCCGGAGAACAGCTTACATTATTCTTTGATAAAAACTTAGAAACATTAAAAAATGTAATTAGTTGTGCTGAAAAGTCAGCAAAAATCAGAAAAGCAGAAGAGAGAACAAAAACAAATCTTCTTTCAAAAAGTAAGTTTTCAATTGACAGTAATGGTAAACTTTCAAACTGCGAAAGCAGAAAACCGGAAGAATGTGAAATCTTTATAGTGGAGGGTGATTCTGCCGGAGGCTCAGCTAAAAGCGCAAGAAACAGAAAGACACAGGCTATTATGCCAATAAGAGGAAAGATTCTTAACGTTGAAAAGGCTTCAATGGATAAGGTATTGGCCAATGCAGAAATAAAAACAATGATTAATGCTTTTGGTTGTGGTTTTTCTGAAGGTTATGGAAATGATTTTGACATAGAAAAATTAAGATACAACAAAATTATTCTTATGACTGATGCGGATGTTGACGGAGCTCATATTGACACATTGTTATTAACATTTTTCTATAGATTTATGCCTGAACTTATAACTCATGGACATATTTATATTGCTACACCTCCTCTTTACAAGGTTGTGCCTAAGAAGGGGGAAGGCGAGTATTTATATGATGATAAGGCATTAGAAAAATATAGAAAACAGCATACAGGATTTACACTTCAAAGATATAAAGGTTTAGGTGAAATGGATCCAAAACAGTTATGGGAAACTACACTTAATCCGGAGACAAGAATTTTGAAGCAGGTAGAAATTGAAGATGCAAAAATGGCATCAGATGTAACAAGTATGTTAATGGGAAGTGAAGTTGCACCAAGACGTAATTTTATTTATACTCACGCAACAGATGCAGAATTAGATATTTAGGAGAAATAAATGGCAGAGCAGATTATAAAAACAGAGTATTCTGAAGTAATGCAGAAAAGCTATATAGATTATGCCATGAGTGTTATTTGTGCAAGAGCACTTCCGGATGCAAGAGACGGACTTAAGCCTGTACAAAGACGTGTACTTTACGCAATGGACCAGTTAGGTCTTAATTATGATAAACCACATCGTAAGTCAGCCCGTATTGTTGGTGATACAATGGGTAAGTACCATCCTCATGGAGATAGTTCAATATATGAAACATTAGTAGTTTTGGCTCAGGACTTTAAAAAGGGAATGGCATTAGTTGACGGTCACGGAAACTTCGGTTCAATTGAGGGTGACGGTGCTGCGGCAATGCGTTACACAGAGGCAAAACTTAAGAAATTTACACAGGATGTATATTTGGCAGATTTGGATAAGGATGTAGTTGATTTTGTACCAAACTTTGATGAAACAGAAAAAGAACCATCAGTTCTTCCTGTAAGAGTACCAAATATTTTGGTTAACGGAGCTGAAGGTATTGCTGTAGGTATGGCGACTAACATTCCAACACATAATCTTGGAGAAGTTGTAGATGCAGTTATTGCATATATGGATAATAATAATATTACAACTGAAGAATTATTACAGATTATGCCGGGACCTGATTTTCCAACAGGTGGTATTGTAGCCAATAAGTCAGACTTAAAGGACATTTACGAAAACGGAACAGGAAAGCTTAAGCTTCGTGGAAAATTAGAATTTGAAAAAGGCAAAGGCAGAGAAAAGGATAAACTTGTTATAACAGAAATACCTTATACTATGATTGGTGCAGGTATTGGAAAGTTTATTTCAGATGTAATTGATTTAGTAGAAACAAAAAAGACAACAGACATTGTTGACATTTCAAACGGCTCAGACGAAAACGGCATTCGTATTGTTTTAGAGCTTAAAAAAGGTGCCGATGTTGAAAAATTAAAAAATATTTTATATAAAAAAACTAAGTTAGAAGATACTTTTGGTGTAAATATGTTAGCAATAGCTGATGGAAGACCGGAAGTTATGGGACTTAAGAGTATTATAAAATATAACGTTGATTTCCAGTATGAACTGGCACAGCGTAAATATACAACACTTCTTAATAAGGCATTAGAACAAAAAGAGATTAAGGAAGGTCTTATTAAGGCAACAAACATTATTGATTTGATTATTGAAATAATCAGAGGTTCACAGAGTCAGAAACAGGTTAAGGCATGTCTTGTACATGGAAAAACTGATGATATTAAGTTTAAAAATCCTGAGTCTGAGATTCTTGCAGGAAATCTTTCTTTTACAGAGCGTCAGGCACAGGCTATTTTGGAACTTAGATTATCTAAGTTAATAGGACTTGAAATATTAGCTCTTCAGAAAGAATATGAAGAACTAATGGACAAAATCGGTCAGTATGAGGATATTCTTGGAAATAGAAAAACAATGACTAAGACTATCAAAAAAGATCTTAAAGCCATTAAGAAAGAATATGCATTGCCTAGAAAGACTCTTATTGAAGATGGCAAGGAAGCTGTATTTGATGAGAATGCTTTTGTTGAACAGGAAGTTGTTTTTGTTCAGGATAAGTTTGGATATTCAAAACTTCTTGATCCGGCAGCATTTGACAGAAACATTGAATCTGTTACGAAAGAGAATAAATATTATTTCAGATGTATGAACACAGATAGTATTTGTATCTTTACAGATAATGGAAATGTTCATCAGATTAAGGCATCAGCCATTCCAACTAAGAAGGTTAGGGAGAAAGGGATACCTATTGATAATCTTGGAAATTACAGTAGCCAAGGTGAAAGCATAGTGACACTTGTAAGTTTTGATATGATAAAAGATAAGAAACTTTTGTTTACAACTAAAAATGGTATGATTAAGTTAGTAGATGGAAACGAGTTTGAAACAAACAGAAAAACAATGCTTGCCACAAAACTTGGAAAAGATGATGAGGTTGTTTCAGTTAAAATAACAAGAGTATCAAATAAGCAGATTTCAGAAGAACAGGTTGAAGAAATGCCTGTAATGTTAACAGGTGGCTCAGATGATTTTGAACCATTAGATTTTGAACAGATGGAATTGTTTGATACAACTGCATCAATGGATGTAGGACAGGAACAGGAATTACAGTATACAAGAGAGATTCTTGTGCTACAGACAGAAGAAGGAATATTCTTAAGATTCCCACTTAAGGAAGTGCCTGAAATGAAGAAGGCTACATTGGGAGTTAAGGGTATTAAACTAAATGATGGAGATTTTGTTTCTAAAGTTTACCTTCTTGATACGGGGGATAATGAGGTGGTAAAATGTAACGGAAAAACCGTTGATTTAAGGAAGCTTAAAATCGGAAAAAGAGGAACTAAAGGAGTAAAGGTTCGTGCATCTAAGGCATAAACCTTGTTATACAAAGGATAGGGTGATTTATTTGAAGAAAGGACTAATACGGAAAATACTTGCAGTAATATTAATTATTGCATTGGTTACAGGTTTGGAAAATTATGCAGGAATAGTGGATACAACAGTTAAGGCAGCAGACGCTTTTGAGACAGGCATTAATGGTTTTCCAGCAAGTTATAAAACATATTTAAGAAAACTTCATAATAAATACCCTAACTGGAAGTTTGTACCGGATAACACAGGCGTGGATTTTTTTACAGCCGTTGAAAATGAGGCGAGTCAGAACAGAAGCCTTATAGAGAATGCGTATAGTAAGTATTTAAAGTCAAATCTGGCTGGAGATTATAATGCATCTACAGGTAAGTACATAGCAAAAGATGGAGCTTCATGGGTTAGCGCATCAAAGAATTGTGTGGCATATTTTATGGATCCAAGAAACTTTTTGGATGAAAACCACATATATATGTTTGAACAGTTGGCATATGACAGTTCATCTCAGACACAGGCAGGTGTTGAAGCAATACTTCAGGGTTCGTTTATGTATAAAACCAATATAGGATACATTGATACGGCTGGAAAGTATCAGACAACTAATACTTTGTATTCAGCACAGATTATGACTGCTGCAAAGACAGCAAAGGTAAGTGCGTACCATATTGCCTCAAAAATTTTGCAGGAAATTGGTTCTAAAGCTAATTCAAAATACGCAGGAATGGGTGCCAGCGGAAGTGTTACAGGTACATATTCAAAGACATATACAGGAATTTATAATTTTTATAATATTGGAGCTACATCAAGTGCTAATCCAATTGCCAACGGTTTAAAATGGGCAAAGTCAGGAAGTACTTATCAAAGACCTTGGAACACACCAGAGAAATCTATTTTAGGTGGGGCACAGTATTTAGGTGAAAAGTACATTAACGCAGGACAGAATACTATGTATCTTCAAAGATTTAATGTGAAGAGCAATGGTACATATTCAATTTATACACACCAATATATGACTAACATATCAGGTGCCGCATCAGAAGCAGCGTCAACGGCAGATGCTTACCAAAGCCTTGGAATAGCAGCTCATGCCAAAACATTTGTTATACCTGTATTTAATAATATGCCAAGTGAAAGTAATACAATTACACTTGGAATAAGTGGAAACAAAACAGGTGTGGCAAATAGTGACGTAAATGTTAGAAAAGGTCCTGCAACTTCGTATGATGCAGTTGTTGTTTTACCAAAGAATCAGGCAGTTACAGTTACAGAAGTTTCTAATACAGACATTGAATATGGAGTAAGATGGCTAAGTAATCCGTATTGGTACAAAGTTAGTTTTGTGAAAGATGGAAAAAAATACACAGGATATGTTTCGGCATCATATATAAACTTAAAAGGTGAATATACTATTGCAAAAGCAGGAAGATTGAAGCTTCCTACAACTTTAAAGACATCTGAACAAGTTTATTATTTGTCAGACAACCCGGCAATAGCAACAGTAGATGATGCAGGAAATGTTAAAGGCATAGGCGCAGGAACTGTAACAATACACGGTTTTACTGCAGCAGGAAAAAGTAGTGTGTCAACAATAAATGTTTTGGCAAAAAGTATACATGCAACAGGTATAAAACTTAGCAAGACAACATTAAAATTAAAAAATGGAACAAAAGAAAAATTAAAGGCTACAGTAACTCCAAATAATACAACAGATGGAAATGTTACATGGAAGTCATCTAACAAAAAAATAGCAAAGGTTACATCAAGAGGAAATGTTTACGCAAAGTCAGTTGGAGAATGTACAGTAACAGCTACAACTGCCAATGGCAAAAAAGTTACATGTAAGGTTAAGGTTGTACCGGGAACAGCTACAATAAAGGCAACAAACAATGGATACAATAGTATTAAACTTACATGGAACAAACTTGGTGATGTAACAGGATATTGGATATATAGAAAAACTCCCGGTTCAAAATATAAGACTATAGCCAAAGTAAGTGGAACTACAGTGTCTTATAAAGATAAAAATCTTGTAACGGGAAAGAAATACTATTATAAAATAAAAGGGTATAAGAAGGTTGGAAAGACAACTTATAAGGGAAGTAAGTCTAAGGCTTCAAAGGCATATCCAAAGCCGGCCAAAGTGAAAATAACATCAATAAAGTCAACTGCAAAAGGTGCAAAACTTTATTGGAAAAAGGTGGCTGGTGCCAGTGGATATGTTATCTACAGAAGTGAAAGCAAAACAGGAAAATATACAAAAATAAAAGAAATAAAAAAACAGACAAAAATTTCTTATAATAATACTGGACTTTTGAAAGGAAAGACGTATTATTATAAAGTAATGGCCTACAGGAATATGTCAGGCATATATGTTTATGGAAAATATTCAACAGTTAAACAAATAAGAAAATAAATGGTGAAGTAATGATTAATTTTGTAGTTAGTGATTTAGAAACAGCATTAGTTCCTAACGGGGAAAAGATGGTTCAGGAAGAAACCATTGAATTGATAATGGAATTAAAGGAAAAAGGCGTCTATTTTGCTGTGGCAACAGGACGTAATTATGACGCAGTATATCCTATGTTTGGAAAAGCAAAGGACCACATTGTGTACATATGTAATGATGGCGGATCAGTTATATATCGTGATAAAGTTATAAGTAAGACTCCATTGGACAGACTTGTGTGTCTTGAAGTGGCAAATGAACTGGAAAAGAACAGGGATTATAAGTTATTATTTTCAGGTGAGAGAAATGCAGTTGTAACAACAAGAGATATTGATTTTATTAATTATTTGAGAACAATGGGAATTGAACCTGAAAAGGAAAAAGATACAAAGTCAATGAAGGGTGAAATTAACAAGATTACTATTTTTGCAAAGAAAGGCTTTGACCAGACTTCATATGAGTATTTCTATAAGAAATTCTCAAAGAATGCAAATGTGGCAATTTCCAACCCTGAACAGCTATATCTTACAGCAAAGTATGTAACAAAAGGTAATGCCATTCAGGTTTTACAGCATGTGTTTAATTCATCAGAAGAAGATACAGTCGTTTTTGGCGGCGGATACAATGACATTGAAATGTTTGGCCATGCATATTTTAGTTATGCAATGCAGTGGGCAGACAGTGAGGTAAGACGTTCAGCTAAACACATAGCAGAGAATGTTAATACGATTTTGGAAGATATAATACGAATGTAAGGAGAACTTATGAAAAAGAAAATAGTAGCATTAGGTTTGGTTGTGGCATTGTCAGTAAGCAGTTTTACTGGATGCAGTTTTAATTCAAAAACACCTGTTATCGGCAAGATAGTGGGGCTTGGCAGCAGTGAAATGTTTAAAATAGACAAAGAAGTATGTTCAAAACAGGAATATATGCTTGTTCTTATGGATACAGCAGGAACTTACAAGGCAGACTTTGGTGGCAAAGTAGATTGGAATGCCAAAGTAAGCGACAATCAGACACTGCAGTCATATGTAATGCAAAAGGTTAAAGAAGACATAACAGTTAAGTATACATTAGCTTCAATGGCAAAGGAAAGAAATATTTCCCTGTCAACAGATGAAAGCAGTATGATTAAGACTAAAGCGGCAGAGTATTATAAATCCTTAACAAGTCAGGAAAAAGAATATACCGGAGCTTCACAGGAAAACGTGGAAAGCTTGTATAAGAATTATTATTTGGCGGACAAGGTTTACGATGCACTGGCAGCAGAAGCAGACGCAAAGATTAGCGATGAAGAAGCAAGAGTAATGAAGATTCAGTACATCAGAATGAATACTGACAATACTAAAGAAGACAAGATTAAAAGCACACTTAAAACAGTTACAGACCTTGTAAAAGGTGGTTATCAGACATTTGCCAGAGAAGCAAAGCAGTATAGTGAAGATAACGTGTTTGAGAAAACATTAAAGAAAAATGAGGCCACTAAAACATACGAAAAGAGTGCTTTTAACTTAAGCAATTCGGAAATAAGCAGCATTATACAGGATGGAAAAGATTATTATCTTGTATATTGTGTAAACAGTTATTTAAAGACTGAAACAGAAAAAAACAAAGAAGAAATCATAAAGAATGCACAGCAGACATATTTTAATGACAAGTATTCTAAATATCTGAAAGATATAGATGTAAACTTTAATGATGATCAGGCAAAGAAGATTAAATTGTCAACAGATGAAAATGTGAAAGCTGTAAATTTAATGACAGTGTACAACACGATTTCAAAGGAACTAAACAAGAAATAGTAATTATTGTAAGAAGGGAGCATATAATTATATGCTCCCTATTGTTTTATGTATCGCAGAGAGAAGATGCCTTCAAACACGTTGATTTTCTTATTTTGCTCCGTCGTCTATTGTACAGCGAAAACTTAAACTCGCCTTCGGCTCAAACAGTAAGTTTATCGCTGTACACTATACTCGCAAAATTTCGAAAATCTGCCTATTGTTTGCAGTCATCTTCTCTTTGGCGGTACAATATAAAAAGATAGAGAGAAGTTTAAAAATGATATGCTCCCTTTTGCAAAACGTTCGTATTTACTTTCACAAGTTCATATTGTAAAATTATTTTAGATACAGATGATACGGATTAATTTCAAGTTACATATGAAAAATGAGTCAAACGGACAAGACTTAAGAATGAACTTTGAAATTGTAAATGTTTAAGTAAAGGAGGAGTTTTATGAAAAGGGTAAAATATGTTAAGAGAAGGTTTGTGGCACTTACATTATCTGTTGCGTTGTTAGTTGGCACTATGCCTGCCATAATATCTGCTCAGGACAGTAATGTTTCTAATACGTTATTACAGGAAGGCACATATAGTAAGGACAAAATAACGTTGACATCTATTCCTAATACTACAAGAAAAATAATGGCTTTCATTACGGATAAAGGAGATAGGAGTGAGATTAATTGTCCTGAAGTTGTGTATGCCATAGGTACAGACGAAAGATGGTCAGTACCGGTATCTGTTGAGGATGACGGTACTTTGGATATGGAACCTTTTGTATATTCAGGTAATGATAAGGGCATAATTGTTTGGACAAATGCTACTAAAGAGTTTACAGAATCAAGTACCAGTGAAGATATTGCAAAATCTATGCGAGTATCTCTTGCTGTCTTTGACAGTACATCAAATGTTGAATTTAAAAATACTAATGTTTCTTATTATGATTCAGAGAATATTAGTACATATACTCCGAAGGTAACAGAGATTGATGGAAAGTTTCTTGTATCATGGATAGTGTACTATGATACAGAAGACAAGAAAGCATATGGAATAGAAGGTTTTTACTATAACCCTGATAATAATACATTTTATTCAGAAGATAATAGTACTGATGAAAATGGAAGGCTTATTCCAATGGTCTTTGCAAGAGATTGTAATTACATATCATCTTATGCAATTGCAAAAGTAGGTAATGATGTAGTGACGGTTTGGGATGAACCAACTGAGCAGATAAATATTTATGATGTAATGGCTGAAAAAGTTGTGAAGAAAAATTATTATTTTGGCAAATATAAATCGTCCACATTAAAGATGGCTATAGACAATGGAAATGATGTAAAAAAACTTACAGATGGAAGCACATATGCATCAGTTATTGATTCTGATATTCCGGGAATAGCATATTACAATAATGGAAAGATTTATAAGATTTCTAATGATGAGCAGAATGGTTTGGTAAATACAGAATTAGCAGATGTTTCAAAAACAGGAGATACTAAGTATTCAATAGTGTCTAAAGACGGTATTCCGACATATATTACAGCACTTCTATATGAACCATTAAATACAAATATAACCAATATTACAATAGATGGCGAGGACTATGAAAAATCAACAGATGGAATCTGGAAAGATAAAGATGGAAGGGTAAAAGAATTTAAACAGGAAGATATTTGTATATATTACATAAATCCTAAAACCGGAAACACAGATACACTTCCACAGAAGTTGTACGATAGAGATGAAATTCATTTTCCAACATATCCGGCATTTATTATTGACAGTTCAAATCAGTTAGGAGTTATGTATGTCATTGGACAGGTTTGGGACAATGTTAATTATAGCCTTATATATTCAACATATAATCAAAAATATCTGTTTCAGGCAGATTATTCTAAAGTAGATGAAGCTATTGCCAAGGCGAATGTTTTAAATAAAGAAGATTATATAGATTTTAATGCGGTAACAGCAGCTATAGATGCAGTTGTTCGTGATAAAGACTATACTGAACAGTTAGCAGTTGACGCAATGGCAAAAGCGATTGAAGATGCAATTAAGGCCCTTCAGTTAAAGCCAACTCCTGAAACTACAACAACTATCCCTGAAACGACCACAACAGAACAGGTTACAACTAATCAGGAAACAACTACAGTAGAACAGGTACCGACAACTTCAAGAACAGAAGCAACTACAGAAGAAACGATAACAATGGTTAATCCAACAGAAACTGAAACACAATACATAACAACATCTGTGAATAATAATACTCCAAAAACAGGTGAGAACAGTAACATAACATTGTGGATGATAGTTTTCTTTATTACAGCAGGTGGAATATTGACTATAACACTGGAAAAGAGAAAAGAAGACAAACAATAAGAGTTCAGATTCAGATTCACAATTAGGAAGTGCAGACTATGGAGAATAAACTGAAAAACAATTATTTATTACAGTAATTTGAGAAAAATAAGAAAACCACCCGAATCCAACGGGTGGTTTTTAGTAATATCAATTACAAATAATCAATATATTATTGTTCTTCTTTTGAAACTTTTGGCTCCTCATTTGCCACAGCTTTTTGAACCTGTGGTTTTTTTGAAGGTACTTTTGAGCCTTTCTTTTTTCCTGTGATTAATTCTAATATGCGGTCTTTAAATATTAATCCTAACAGAATTAAAAGTGAAATTATTGAAATTATAATTCCCTGGAAGAATCCTCTAGGAGTATATTTAAATGTAATCTGGTGTGTTCCGGCAGTAACCATTACACCTGTAAGAGCACCCTTGCATATAGCTGTTGTATTAGCTTTCTGTCCGTCAACATATACAGACCAACCTTTGTCATAAGGAATTGAAGTGTATAACAAATTGCCCTTGTCTGTTGTAAGTGTTCCTTCAATCTTTGTATCGCTAAATGATGTTACCTGATAAGGATTAGCATTTAAAAGATTGTAGTCATATTCCCAGGCAGTTTCATCAAATGCATAAGCGTACATGGCTGAGATGGCTGTGTTATCACTTGCGGAAATGCTAATTGTTGCACCTTCAGGAACATTTCCAAGATGACAAATATAATTCTGGTTAGCAGAATTAAAAGTTTTTGAAGTAGAAGTTGTAACACTACTTGAAACAAAAGACTTGTCCTGAATGCTTCCGTTAGAAACAGTAGCAGTTAAAGTTTCAGCAGATGTTTCACAGTAGAAGTATATATCATAAACTTTTGTGCCGCTCTTATTAGCTGTATCATTTTCTTCAAGATTATACTGAGCAGTAATTGAATTAGTACCGTCTGTCTTTAATCTATGGAAAATCATCTGTCCGCCGTTTACTGCAGAAGTTACAAAGTTATTCTGCATTGTAAATGGATCACCGGCTTCAGAGTTCATCTTTGCAATTGAACTTGAATTAATTAAGAAGCCTAATGGTAATGTGTTATTGTATTCATATGCATAAACAGTTGAATTTCCACCACTTTCTAAATTGTAAGAAGCGCTGTTAAGCAATGATACATTATTAGGGAGAGATGGCTCTCCTGTTGAATATTCATATTTTATTGAGAACAATGATGCTGTAAGTGGTGTATGACCATAGTATGAACATGCATTGTACGAAGTCTGTAATCCCATTGAATCAAAGTAATCCTGAATATTAGCAGATAATACAGATGAAAATGTTGAAATACTATTGTAATTAAAACGGGCACCATCATTTCTTGTAGTGTGAACGGCAGATTCAGTTCTGTAATATTTAACATTCTGGGAATCTGCATCTTTCTTAGTAATATCATTTAACTGGTCGTAAGCCTTAGTAGCTTCATAGTAACCTTTTCTTCCTGATGTACTTGGAATACCTGTAACATTCATATTCAAAGTTAATTCACAGAATACAATCAGAACCATCAAATATGAAAGGAAAGGTTTAAGCTTAGGTGCTTTTTTATACCAGACAATAAGACAGGCATATACAACTATAAACAAAAGACTAAAGTAAATAATCTTTACAATGCTTGTCTCAATTTCCAAATCGCTGAAAATGGAAGCGTCTTTAAATAACTGGTCAAGTAAAAATACCAAAGCTACTGAACCGCCTGTAGCCCATGCAATATGTTTTGGCTCATATTCCCTAATATACAGAAATGCCTCATAGCACATAGTAAGAATAAGGAAAATATAAAGGAAAGACTGTCTACAAGGCAAGCTGTTAGGAAAATGGAATCCGTGCCAGATATATGCAGGAATATTAAGACCAAAGCTTAAAAGCATAATCAAGGCAATAACGGTTTTGCCAATTCTTTCTTTAACATTAATTTTTTTACACATCCAGAATAATGGAATAAGTATAAAAATAGCTACTGAACAATAAATATTAGGTTCAGGATAATATTTTAAATCTGCAACAGGAATACATATTAATGATCTGAAAATCATATAAAGCATTGAAACAGTTTCTTCCAAAGTTGTTGGGAAACTTGAATCAGCAGACTTAGTAGTTAACAATGAAAAATACTCTGGTAAGATAACGCATGCTGCAAGAGCACCGCCAAGTATTGAGTAAATTGCATAGTCTTTTAAAATAAGAAGTCTTGCTTTAGTTTTTTCAACAGTTTCATCAAATTCAACAATGCAGAATAAGTAAACAAAATAAATAATGCTGAAAATGCAAATCATTAAGCCAATGTAATAGTTAGAGAAAATTGCAAGTGCAAGTGAAATGCAGTACATTTTGCATTTCTTTTCGTTAACTAATTTTTCAAGACCAAGAACAATAAATGGAAGTAACCACATACAGTCAAGCCACATAATGTTCCAGCTAAATGCTGCAAAATAAGCTGATAAAGCGTATGCCATACCGAAAACTACGGAAGAAATATTTTTCTGACCAAAACGTTTTGTAAGATAGTAGCATACTGAAAATCCGGCAAGTCCCATCTTTAATACGATGAAAAAGCTTACCATATCAGCCATATAACCCGGCCAGATAATGGCAAGTAGGTTAAGGGGACTTGTAAGATAATAAGCGGCAACCGCCATAAAGTTCATACCGGCGCCGATTTCCCAAGTATAAAAAAGGCTTCCCCCGTCTTTAAGTTTCTGTTGAAGTATTTCTAAATAAGGTGTGTACTGATGATAACAGTCACTTCGAAGATACATTTGGTCACCAAATGGGAAAATATCCTTAAAATAGTAGACTATTAACATAGATAAAATAGGCAATACAAAAGCAAGTATATATAACTTATTTTTTTCAAACCAATCCTTAATAGAAAACTTTTTACTATTTGTTTTCATTAATAAGCTCCTTTCTATCATTGAAAATAAATAATTTACTGATAATATAATTTAAAATAACCGTAAGAACCATAGAAATAAGTTTTGAAATCTGGTTAACTTTTTGGTTATTTCCATAAATAGCAACTGAAGCAAAAATAATAACTTCGCTCATTATTAAAGTAGCTATACGGGCTCTGGCAAAGCGCAAAAACTCATGTAGAACTTCCATAAAACCGCTGGTCTTACTTTTGAACACCCATCGCTTATTTGTGACATAAGAAAAAATGATAGCACAAAATGTTGAAATAATATTGGCAATAAGGGCACTGACCTTACCTGCATTAAAAAAAGTAAATACAAGGTAGTCAACAATGGCAGTACCAATGCCGAAAAAAACATAAGTAAGCATTTCGTAACTTATTAAGCCTTTAATAAGTGTTTGCAAACCTGGATTCTTAATATGTGCTAACAAAAAACTTCTAAATTTTATAATTGAATCTTTCATATTAATAACCTTTATAAATTTGTACTTTTATTTAAAGTCTGAAATGTTATTGCCTTCAGAATATAGATACAACAACATTAGTATTTTTCAAATATAAACAATAAAAAAACGATTTCTAACCGTCTTTACATTAATATCTATATTCTACTATAAAAAGGTAGGGGTGTAAAGAAATTACAACTATAGAAAGTGATAAAAGTGCATGAAAATTATAGGGGTAAAAAATAAAAAATATCCGACTATTGAAAAAAATCAATAATCGGATATTTTTATAAGAATCATTTAATTAATTTTGATTAATTATTCCTGATTTGTTTTATTTTTTTCTAATTCTAACATCTTCATTGCTCTAACCTTAAGTGGTAAGCCGAATAATGTAATGAATCCGTCAGCATCATGGTGATCATATAATTCGCCAGTTGTAAATGATGCAAGACTTTCGCTATATAATGAATATGGAGAAGTTGTTCCTGCCTTGATAATGTTTCCTTTGTAAAGTTTGAATTTAACTTCACCAGTAACATATTCCTGTGTTGATTTAACGAAAGCGCAAACTGCTTCACAAAGAGGAGTGAACCATTTTCCTTCGTAAACTATCTGTGATAACTTGTTACCCATATCCTTCTTAGTTTCCATTGTAGCTCTGTCAAGAACTAATTCTTCAAGCTGCTTGTGAGCTTCCATAAGAATTGTTCCACCCGGAGTTTCATAAACACCACGTGATTTCATACCAACAACACGGTTTTCAACAATATCAATAATACCGATGCCATGTTTTCCACCAAGTCTGTTTAATTCACGGATAATATCTGAAACTTTCATCTTCTTTCCGTTAACTGATGTTGGAACACCTTTTTCAAATGTCATTGTAACATATTCAGGTTCATCAGGAGCTTTTTCTGGAGAAACTCCTAAAACTAAAAGGTGGTCGTAGTTTGGTTCATTAGCTGGATCTTCAAGTTCAAGACCTTCATGGCTAATGTGCCAAAGGTTACGGTCACGGCTGTAGCTCTGATCAGTTCCAAAAGGAAGATCAATACCATGCTGCTTGCAATATTCGATTTCATCTTCACGTGACTGTAATTTCCACTTACTGTCTCTCCAAGGAGCGATAATCTTAATATCAGGAGCAAGAGCTTTAATAGAAAGTTCGAAACGAATCTGGTCGTTACCTTTTCCTGTAGCACCATGACAAATGGCAACAGCACCTTCTTTTCTTGCAATTTCAACTAACTTCTTAGCA
>OGQE01002108.1_pt1 | contig 15818 bp, 18 predicted proteins | sample 1553131 | NCBI WGS metagenome assembly OGQE01 (sample SAMEA2579929, study PRJEB22360) | human gut metagenome | biome: human gut; feature: human-associated habitat; material: faeces | place: Denmark | collected 2008/2010
CAGAAGTTCCTGTCCAGAAATTCCGGGACGAATTCAAATCTCTTAATGTTATGCACGACGATTCAAGGATCTATCTTCTCCTGGGGATTGAGAACCAGTCGGAACCTCACTTCGCAATGCCGGTCAAGAACATGGTCTATGATGCATTAGAATACGCAGGGCAGGTAGAAAATTCCGCCAGATCCCACAGAGAAGCGAAACAATGGCCTTCCACATCCGGAGAATATCTCACCGGCTTCTACAAGGATGACCGGCTCATCCCAGTCATAACCACGGTCGTGTACTTCGGTTCCGACACCTGGAACGCTCCCAGGAGCCTCCACGAAATGCTCTCTGTCCAGGACCCCGAAATTCTTTCCATGGTCCCGGATTACCGGATCAATCTCTTCTCACCTGCCGAGATAAAGGATGAAGAACTTGACAAACTCCAGAGCAATCTCAAAGAAGTCATGCTCTTCATCAAATATTCCAAAGATAAACGGAAGCTCCAGGAGCTTACCTCACAGACCCCCGGCTTCCGCTCACTCGAGCTCAAAGCAGCCCGGGTCATCGACTCCATAACCGGTATCAATTTACGTTTCACAGAAACAGAAGGGAGGGTTAATATGTGTCAGGCTGTTCAGGAAATGTGCGATGATGCGCGTGCCGAAGGCCATCAGGAACAAGCTATGCTGACAGCACAGCGTATGCTTCAGGATCCAAGATTCTCCCCTGAAGACATCTCCAGATTTTCAGGACTTTCTCTTGAAGACGTACTGAAATTACAGAAGAAATAGTTCGTATTGGAAATGCTCAGATCCTTTGTGAGGGATCTGAGCATTTTGCTATTTTACAATACCAATATTACTTTATATCACAGAACAGTTCTTCTTTATAAACACCACGCTCCAGCATACCACGAAAACTCTCTTTTACAACCGCAACATCCTCTTTATAGGTCATGCCATACCATGTATCATTAGTCCGCAGCACCTTAACAGACATCTTATCCTCTGCCAGAAGTTCACCGATAAAGATTGGAATCAGATACTCGGCTTTCTGAGGATTACCCGGTACTTCTTTCTCGAAGAACTCTTTGAAGCCCTCTTCCAGCACATCCAGAAAATCAGGAGTCAATCCCCACATATTCATAGATACCAGAGAATTCACATCGACAGCCACACCGTCTGCTTCTGCTCCGGTTGCTGTCTTTACAATGTTCTTTGTTTCCACAACCTCTGTCAAGTTATTTCCTTCATCCATCTTGCAGATACCACGGGTCACACCACCGTTATCGGACAGCGTGTTCTTCAAGACAAATCCTGCCATGCAGGATTTGCCACCATTCACCAGATACTCATGGACAGCCCTAAAGCCCTCCTTGCCATAGTAATCGTCCGCATTGATCACAATGAACGGGGTTTTTATTATATTTTTCGCTGCAAGCACAGCCTGACCAGTTCCCCACGGCTTTGTACGGCCTTCCGGAAGTTCTCCCGGAATATCGTTGATATCCTGAAATGCGTAGTCTACAGTTACATTATGAGCGGAGCAAATAGATGCAATGCGATCACCGATAGCCTCTTTGAACTCCTTCTCGATATCCTTACGGATGATAAAGACCACATGATTGAAACCAGCTTCAATCGCATCATGAATTGAGTAGTCCATGATGATGTGGTTAGCATCATCAACCGGTTCCAACTGTTTTATTCCTGTTCCAAATCGGCTGCCGATACCGGCCGCCATGATAAGTAATGTTGTTTTCATATCTCTCCTTACTGTGCTCGTGCTGCTTTAATTGGACATACCTTGATGCACTGATAGCACCGCACACACTTGTTTTCATCAATTTGCGGATATTCAAAGTCTTTAGTATCTCTCACGCAAAAAAATAACACCTATCTTTCATTATTTTCCTGTTCAAAGCAATACTTCATAAATTCGTCATAGCTTTTAAACTTAGGAGCATGCTCTTTCATATATAGAAATGTTTGTTCCTCACTATCTCCAAGTCGAATCTTTTTTTCAAAGACAGTGTTGTTTGTAACAGATTCACTTGTTTCAAATAACATAAAATATTCATGGAACACCGCTGGTTCCGGCATTTTACGGTATCGCTCATAGTATCTTCGAGCAAGAAGTTTTGCCTCGTCTAGTTGTTTATCTCGCCTTTTCATGAGAAATTCATCAATGTTCATTATGCGCTTCGCCGGCACACCGGCATACACACTATTCTCTTCGCAATCCTTTGTTACTATACTTCCAGCTCCAATGACAACATTATTACCTATTTTAACATTTCTCTCAATAATGGCATTCATTCCTATGAATACATTATCACCTATTTCAACAATACCGCTTGCGCCAAATACCCCTCCCCGATAGTTTTTGAGAACTGACCATGAATAATCATGAGTCAAAATCTTAACTCCCTCAGTTATCCGTACATGATTTCCTATTGATATCATCCAAGGATATTGTTCATCTATCAAAGTTTTTGTTGGAACATATACAATGCAGTCATCTCCTATTTTCATACCAATAGCTTTAAGATGCTCAACGTAAGACTCTGAATCCGACTTTGCACCATAGACTGCTTTTTTTAGCACCTTTTTTAATTGCATAATTGTGTTTCTCACTTTCCCTTTTATTATTCTTTACGTTTCTTAGATATCTGACAAATGAATGCAATTATAGTTGCTCCACCCGCACAAATAAAACTATGACTTAAAATTATGATAGCTTTCTTTATATAGCACAAGCGAACAGAATGCCACGAAATACATATGTACAAAATATATAGTTTCACTCATTCCTCTTAAGTGCATATAAAATGTGCCTTTGAAATCCCACCTTTTGCATGCATATATTATAAGCTCAAACAAGAACCTGAACGTTGGCAAATCCAATATTTTTGAGAAGTACTGCCCTCCCCCGATTAAACCGAAGCCTACTTTTACTATGTAGATTGCTCCGACAAACAAGCCATTTGTCACAGACGGCTTCAACTCATCTGCCTGATCTATCTCGCCTATCAACATTCCAAAAGACAGAAATACCAATGACTGGAACAAGCCATTTCTTGTTGTTGCAAACAGAGAAAAATACAACTCAATAGGTCTTTCCAAAAATAGAGGTAAATTTTCTAAATGGCCATTTAGCATAGTCAGTCCGATTCCTACCAATATGTAAACACACCAATGCCGGAAATTTGTTTAATTGAAAATCTTTTTAATAAAATATCAATCAAAAGCAGCGCAAAAACCAGACCATTCAAATACCATAGTGTCCAAGAGTAAAAATTTTCTCCTACAAAAACAAAATTTCGTAAGCAAAGAATCAAATATGTCGGATCTAGCCCGCCCTCAATTATCCATCCACTTATAGTTAACGGAAGATAAATGGCAGACCACATAAAAATAAATTCGCAAAATCTTTTTACAACGAAGTATCAATTTGTCATGCAGGCTTTCTTCTGATGCTTTAACAATTAAAAAATATCCTGTACACGCATAAAAGAAAGGCACCGCATAATTAGAAATGTCGTAGTAAAATAACCTGTCCAAAAGATTACTACTCGCCTGAAATAGTCTGGTATGTATTCCAATCACTAAAAACGCACAAACAAATTTCAGTAGATCAATTAACTTATAATTCGAATCTATGCTTTTCTCCTTTATATTTTCCACCGCAATTTTCCTCTCACAAATCGCAATACACAGCATCGAAATATTTTCTTAGTTCTTGCATAAGATTTTGCTTTTAATTTTCTCGATAATTTCAAATATCAGCGCATTCTTCATTGCCATATTTACAGCAGCGTATACAATCGCGCCACAAGCTACTTCAATGAAAAGACCTACTGTGTTCGGTAATCTTAATTGCATAAGCATAAGTACGCTTACAGACATTATCGCTGTACTAAACAGCCCTGTTACAAGCGCTTTTCCATTAATACTAAATCGTACTTTCTTCTTCATGTAAATAAACTGGATTGCGTTGGTAACCAATTCACTTAATACAGAAGCTATTACTGCACCATTTTGCAGCAACATAGGAATCAATATGGCATTTGTAATAACGTTAATCGCCGATGCAGAAGCAGCTGCCGGAAGAATAATTTTTTCACTTTTGGTGCTATAGACCAGTTGATAGCAAAATAAATCTCCAAACCCTTTAATTAAAATCAATGGGCACATCAACTGTATTGTCAGTGCAGCCGGTGCAAATGCCTCGCCGTAAAGAAATTGAACGGTTTGATATGCCACCAAAGCCATACCAACAGCTAATGGAAGAGTCATCACGCATAAGATTTGGAATCCCTTATCCAGTAATCGATAAAAGCCTTCCCGGTCATTGTCATAATAGTAACTCAGCCTAGGAAGCAATGCTGCTGTGACTGCATTTGCCATAGTAAGTACCATGTTGATGGTCTTTTGCGCATACGAATAGAATCCAACAGACTCATCCGTCGCCATCATATTCAGCATTGTCACATCAATCTTATTATAAATACTGGACAAGAATATAATGCAGGCAATTAACAAAACCGGCTTTATATGCTTTTGAATTCTAATACTAGAAAAATCAAATCTAACAAACTTTTTTGCATGGATAACATTGAATATATAATTTCCACCTGTTGCAAGACTTGAAATCAATGCATACGCAACGTAGTCCTGCCGAGTTTTAACAAATAAAAAGAGTGCAACAAGAGAGATGCCCTTTATTAGCAGACTTCTTCCAGTAATGTAGCCGTATTCTTCCAATCCCTTATACATCCAGTCAATGTTCAGGTAGTTGAAAAAAACAGCCAATCCGCAGGCAGCATATAATGCCCATTCACCGTTAAAACCAGCATTTATAAAAACAAGGCCAAAGAATCCTATTACTGCCAACGTTGTAGACACAATGTTCAGTAATAGGAGCTCTGTAAACAACTTATTACTTTTGCGTTTATTTTCTCTAACTTTCGCAAACTCTCTCACGCCGTAGGATGGGAGTCCTAAAGCAGCAATCGTCACAAAATAAGACGCAATATTCTGTGCAGATGCAACCTTACCAACGCCAACCGGAAGAAGGATTCTCGATACATATATCGATGTCACAAACGGAAACAGAATATTTGCAACGGTATATATAATATTATATATTGAATTTTTCGCTAATGATTTCTGCATTATTTCATTTACATGGCAAATGTTCTGCCATCATTTCCTCCGTTAAGATATAATAAATTCACATACTTTTATTTTCTGTCGGCAAACAATAGAGTCCTATACTGCATCAGCAAAAGCTAATCTTATACTCTATTCGGCTTGCCTCCCCCCCCCCGAATGATTTTGAGTTTTATCAGGCTTTCTTTTAATTTCTGCTTGTAATATACTTTAGGCGCACACTTTGAAACAGCTTTATAAAATCCTTTATCCAAATTTTCAAAGAAACTTTCACGTGTTTTCGGAGGAATGGAAGGATGTCTCAATTGGTGGTTCGCCTCTATTGCTTTTTCAACATCAACTTCTTCTAGTCGCAGTCCAGATTTTTTAATCAGTTCCATGCCCTTGTTTGTCTGACATAAAATTAAAGATATACCTTTTCCCTGCTCACTATTCGGTTGATTGCTTCCCCAAGAATCTCCAATCGTAACATCCGATACTCTACCTAATGTTGCATACTGGCAAAAATAGCAATTTTCTGTGTAGTCTAAAGATGTAAGGAATGCATACGTGTACATATCCTGAACGCCATTCGGTGTTATTGTTTTATACTCATCATTCTCATTTTGCGAAGACAGTCCAAAATTGGTCTTATTTCTGAAGCGAATCTCCCTCAACTGCTTGATGTCAACACCTTTTTCACGCAATGCAAGGGTCAAAATTTTCGGTGAGGGCGATCCATGACAAATCAAATCTACAGTATAAAGATTCTCACTTATATTTGCAGGCATCATCTTCGTATAATTTTTAATTGCTGCCACTTGACAAGGCAAGCCAATAAACTGGACCTTTTTTCCATTTTTGATTTTTTCGATAACTTTATCATAAATACCAACTGGATTACTTTTCACATATTTTGATCCCGCAAAACGAATTAATTCATCTTTTTTATTAGTTATGTCAAAAATGAATTCTCCATTTCTAAACAAGCAAGCTGCAACATAGCCGCCATCATCAACGAAACACTCCATCATTGCAGATGCGGCGCCACCAGAAGACGCTTTTATTCTGACATCATCTGGTGCCCAGCCTTCTTTCCAATAAATAGGTTTGTTCAGGGGCACTTTGTGATTATTCGGACAAACTCGCTCACAGGCTCCGCAACTCACACATTTTCCTTCATCAATAACCGCATTATATGCCGAAAAACTATCCTGAATAGATATGGCCTCTTTTTTACATTTTCCTACGCAAGCCATACAACCTGTGCAAAAATTCTGTTTACATACAGTTCTCATCACCTAGTTAACTCCTGCTTTTCCACTTAACTTCCTGCAAAACTGCTCAAGTCTTTCAACTTCCGCTTTATAGGAGATTTTTTCAAAATCCAAGTTTTTCATTAATCGTTCATTGTTAGGATGTTGAAGTAAATAATCGATTTTTCCTGCGATTTCATTTTCATCCATCGGATCATAAATCACATCCTGCTCCGTAACATTTAACAACTCCAGAGCTCCTGCCACATTTGTTACAAGAATGCTACATCCACACAGTAAAGCATCAAAAACAGAAAGTGCAAAAGGTTCATAGACCGAATTTAAAACATACAATTCGCTTTTCATCATTTCTTCATAAAGTTGTTTCTGTGGAACTAATCCTTTAAACTCGATATTTTTTTCCTTTGGCAAAGCATCAGGATGATAAAGATACCCATAGACCATCAGTTTTTTACTATCATCTAATTTTGCAACAGCATTTGCAACAACTATATTGTTTTTTAGCTTTCGATCTCCACCTACAGCTATGATTCGCCCCTTTTCTCGTGGCATAGCAATATAATCAAAATCAGCCTTATCAACACCATTATGTAGATAATTCATCCGATCTGCGCAGAAAGAATACTTTTCCTGAATCATTTTACTATAGCGTTCTGACACAGCCAAAATCAAATCCGAATTATTTAGAAAATACTTTTCGTATTTTAGAGCTTTTTCGTTTGGCGATATCTGATTCAATTTAAATTCAATTTCATTGCAACCGTGCATAATATAAATAGTTTTCTTGCCGAGGAATTTCCCCAACTTTGAAGAATACATTCCAATTTTTGACAGACCGGAAACAACAATAACTTCGCAAAAAAGTGTCTTAATTATTGAATTCAAATACTTGCATAACTTATTATTACTAAACGAAGTACAAAAATTCGGTGATAGATGTTTCACAATTCCCTTATTCACATTTGCCGGTCCTGTATTTTCATTTGTATTACCAATAAATAAATATTTTCTCATTCAATCACCTATATTTTTTCTTAAATATTGCAAGGATTTCTCTTTTTCCCTTTCTATAATATTTTGAAAGTTTTTCATATCCTTTTTCATTTTATATTTCTCATCAAGTTTTGAAATCTCCATCACCATATGTTCTTGCATTTCGATTTTTTTCAATAAATCGCCCAACTTATTTCTATTACTTTCTCTAACTAATACTGCAAATTTTTTTGAATATTTTGAAGCAAAAATTGTTCCATGAAAGGTATCAGTAAACACAAAATCTGCCCTTGCGAACATCTTCAAACATTGAAACGGAGAACATACAATATAATTTTTAATCCAAAACTGTGGTGCACCAACCGCCACAGGTGTCAAACAATGTTTTCTGCAGAACTGAGTAATCTTTCTTATTTCTTCTTGAGTATGAATTCGATTGTAATATGAGTAAATCACACAATAGTGTTCTGGTACTCTAGGCATTTCAACATCTTCAAGCTCATCGTCAAAATTATAAATTAGAACAGGATCAAGATTGTCTTCAATATCTGCATCTGTAAGACTTGCAACAAAATCATGTGTATTCTGATCTCGCGTGGAAAAAGAAGTTACACCTTTAAAAGCTTCACTTATACGTTTAGCTACTTTTGTCGGCAAGTCTTTGTAGCTTGTTGAACCGCACGAAGCCGCATAAGTAATAACCCGATTTGCTTCTGAAACATTTCCAAAAAGTTGAGATGTAAATCCCCATCCATTTGTATTTAAGCAATTGAAAACTTCATCACTACCTATAATGCATAGATCATATTTATTGCTCTTCTTTTCAGTTTCCAAGCAGTTTACTCTAAACTCATTGAACAATCGATTTTGTTGATTGCTCTTGATTTTTATTGTAAAACGATTCAATGTGTATTTGTCTATCTTACTTATCTTTCCAAAAAGTCCGTCCTTTTCTCTCTCCGCAACATACTGTTGCCTGATTCCATTTAATAGATTGTTATCTTCTTCGTTAGATGCGATGTCCAAAAATTCAACTTGTACATTCATCTCCTCAAGTATTCTCTTTAAAGCAAATGATTGAAGTAACGATCCCATATTGTCAACCATTTGCATTGATAAAATACATACTTTCATTTATCCAATAGTCCTCACTTAATTTTTCATCATATGTTGTTGGTTATAATCTTTGCTTTAGAATCATCTAAAACTATGTCGTCAGCAATTAAATAAAAATACACGAAACTGCTATATACCTCCAACATCTGTGATTCACAAAAAGAATAAATTGCAAGAAGTAGAGCCACAGACATTATCATATAATTATGACGTTTGATAGCTTTTTTCATTAATAAAATATAACCTATTAGTATAATAACTGTTGGAATCAATCCCATAACTAATAGAGTTACCATATAGCTACAATCGCATGTAACGCTCCAGTTATACCATCCATGAATATTATTATAAATTGTTCCTGAATTATCTCTCAGTGTTACATTTTGACCAAATAACTTTATCCCAAACTTGTTGAGAACATAATAATTTAAAAATAATCTATTTGTAAAAAACAAATCTAGTGTTTTCAACATATTACTAGTTTCAAGAAATCTTGCAGACAGATATGTGAAAAGTATTACCAATAATTGGCTATATGTCATTAGAAATTTAGGAACCTTACTATACCATGTCCGACTCATTATTTTTTCACTAAACACCATAACAAGTGGTATTAAAAGTATTACGATAGTAGATGTTTTACTGTCTGTAAGTAAAAAAGTTATCAGTCCACCTAATTCAATTCCTATATAATGAATAGGTTTCAATTTTCCTGCCTTCTCGGATGTCCACAATAAAATAATAATCATTATTAGCTGAGCTGTTACATTCGGGTGGCCAAATCCAAGACCGCTAGCTCCACGTCTCGATATTCCAGAGTTAGAAATTCCAATCAAAAAAAGAAAAATTCCCAATCCCAAAACAAATGTCAACGCTTTTCGGCAGACATTTAAAATTTTTCTATATGGTATATTCTTTGATGCAATTATAAGAAGAAAGCCTTTAAAGTAGGCTGCTTGACCGCTAACAACATATCCTATAAGCAACAGTATCCCAACAACAAGAAACGTCATTAATTCTTTTAAAGAGTACTTTTTTTGTGCGATAATATAGATTAATCCACCATACATAGGAACTTGCACAAATTCAATAGCAGTTCCGAGAAATTCCATCTGTGAAAACACATATATCGTTGTTAGTTTATTCATAAAGACTAACAAAAACAATATGATATATATAAGCTTTGTTTTCCTAAAATCCATCTTTTCTATCGTTAATGCCATGTTTAATCGCCTTTCATTCTCTCACCTTGCTTTTATGCTTAGTAGAATATAGCATAATCCATACTGCTTACTTTTCATCAAATCAAGCAGTATCTTTCTTGTAAGCTTTTCATTATCATAATTTGTACATCTTAACACAGTCTGCAGGTGCTCATCGTCCACTATTTCCTTAACTTCCTGTTTTTTTACATTCTTGCTAGCATCAGAAAGAATTATCATCTTCAATGCTGCAATCGTATTAGACAAATAGGGATATGTAATTCTATCTAACACCGCCACATCGTAGCCATTATTCTCAATCAACTGATAGCATGCATTATAAAAATCTTTAATTTTACTATAGCGATCTTTCTTGTACGTATGTGTCAAAGAGCTCGCATTTTCACAATAGAAATACAATGCTTCGGATAATACCGAAACTCTGTTAACATACTTATAAAGTTCCAGTAACGAATAAATATCCTCTGAAATAATTTCACGCTCCGAAACAAATTTCCAAGACGCTTTCCTTATCATATCAAGAGAATACATACTCGCCCAAGCACTCATCCACAAATTTGTTTGTGTGCCATTTTTCACATCTGGACCAATCAAATCTGCCAAAAACACATTTTGTACTTCGTTGCCCGAATATGTAACTTTTTCAGTTTTTGGAATAACAGTCTTTCCCGTTTCACCATTTGACTTGACATCGCAAAAGCCAAATACTACAATATCTGATTTTTCCTTTACTGCTAGACTATATGCTTTTTCGATAGCATCCAATGCAATGTAGTCATCACTATCAAAAAAACAGATATATTCTCCCGTTGCATTTTCAATGCCCGTATTTCTTGCATACCCAAGTCCAGCATTCTTTTTATGGACAACCTTTATCCTGCTATCCTTTTTTGCCCAATCCTCGCAGAGTGTTGGACAATTATCTGGCGAACCATCATCAACCAAAATAATCTCTAAATTCTTATAGCTCTGGTTAACAACGCTCTTCACACAACGGTTTAAATACTTTTCCACATTGTAGATTGGTAAAACCACTGAAACGACGCCTTTTCTCATAATGTTTTCCTCCAAGTGCAACTCATAAGAAACGACGTCCGCTCTTTTTAATGATTAGAACAAAACTTTCGCTTCCAACATTTTTGCAGAATCAATCCGGGAATCAGGCAAACTAATGTCAGAGTTCTATCAGGCATATCCTTTAAAATTTTCGCAACACTCACGCCTGCGAATTTTCCATAGATGATATACTGTAGAGCAGCCTTCACCCTATAATTTTTTTAAACTCAGACCCCATAAATTCTTTTGCCCGCTTCATACAACCAATAGGCGATTTAATATTATTTAGCCTTCTATTTTTCGTAAGCCCGTCATCCTGATAGTTTCCTATATAAATTGCTTTGTTAATGTGAACCATCATGTATTTTCTTACCATTCTGATCCACACAATATCTTCTCCAAGAAAATCTTTCACCATGATATTCTGGGAACGGGAACTCTTTCAGACATGCTGTCTTAAACACTTCCGCTTTATCTGCCATCGTGTCATCCGAATTTACTCTAGCTTCTGTGTATGATGCCACTCGTTCATTCGGAACAAATTCTTTTCCATTTACATTTCCATCAAGATGCACTCTTAAAAACGCATAGCCACAGATGTTCTTTTCATCCTCATACCTTCTGTGATAACGTAAAACAGTTTCAACTGCATCCAGCGTTAAGGTATCATCTGAATCCACAATAAAAGTCAATTATGATTCGATTTCCTTAACTGTATAGTTCAAGGCCGTATGCTTACCACCATTTTCTTTAAAAAAGTATCGAATCGAAAAATCAGAATCTGATAGCCACGCTTTTACAACCTCTTGGGTATTATCCTTACTCCCGTCATTTACGATGACCCATTCAAAATCTTTGCATGTTTGCTTTTTCAGCGAGTCATACAGTTGCGGCAGTACCCCCCCCCAGTTGTAAGTAGGGGTTAAGATTGTCAGCCTCATTACTTCGTCTCCATCTGCTGTGCGATATCAGCATCCACGATTTCCTCGCCAGTCTTATGCTTCAGCTGCTCTTTAGAAGCATCGCTCAGACCATTGTTAATCACGCAGTTCATATCGCAAGTGCTGCACTTGTCCAGTTCCTCTTTGGTGACTTTACCGTCACGGTAATCACGACAAATCTTCAGTTCATACATGCTGTACGGATGCTTAGTGAAGAGTGCCTTGAACTTGTGAACCAGAACCCAGGTAGCAGGCTTCCAGATATACTTGTGCATTGCTGGAGAAACAGAACCAATCATCCAGCAGTCACGGTCACAGCAGCGAACCTTTGCACGAACCTTTTCTGCTTCCGGACTGTTCCACAGCTCATCCCAGGTCTGGTTGTTCAGGTTGCCCATAATCTCTTTGTCCTTAGTACCATTGCAAGGCATAACATCGCCATACGGATCGATGAAGAAGGTATCAAAGCTCATGTCGCAAGGCAGAAGACGCTTCTGACCGTAGATGTAGTTAATCAGACCGTGATTGAAGTAAGCACGGAACCACTTCTTCGGGCTATTACTACGGAGCAGTTCATTGACCAGATTCTCGAAGTTCTTCGCAACCATCGGACGATCGTGGATGATGTTCTTTGCCTCAACAAAGTAGAAGCTGTTGTGCAGAGAGGCGGTTGCAAACTCCATGCCCATCTCATCAGAGATCTTATACAGAGGAACCAGATCAGGAGCATTCTTATCCTGAACGGTCATACCGAAACCAACGTCCTTCATGCCCATCTCACGCAGCTTTTTCAACGTACCGTAACCACGCTGGTAGCCGTTCTGCAAGCCACGGATCTCGTTGTTGGTCTGCTCCAGACCCTCGATGGAAATACGGATGCCGATCTGAGGGAACTCTTTACACAAGTCAACGATACGGTCAGTGAAGAATCCGTTCGTAGAAATAACGATACGGTCAGACTTCTTATACAGTTCACGCACGATATCTTTCAGGTCGGTACGGATGAACGGCTCACCGCCGGTGATGTTGGTGAAATACATCTTCGGCAGCTTCTTGATGGTTCCAAGACTAATCTCTTCTTCCAGCTTGGAAGGTGCTTTATAACGGTTGCACATGGAGCAACGAGCGTTGCAACGATAAGTGACGATGACCGTGCCATTCAGTTTCTTTTCGCTATTGTTAACCATTTTCTAATACCTCTATCTCTCTTTTATCTATAAACCTTCATAATTTTCTCGTAATACTCATCGATGGTATCGAAGCTGATGTCCTTACAGTTCTTGCTATACTGCTCACATAGCTTCTTATCACCCCAGAGCTTCTCAACCTTCCTCTTCAGATTTTCCGCGTTACCGCTCTCAAACAGCTCACCGGTCTTGCCAACCTGAATCAGTTCCGGGATACCACCAATGTTCGCTCCCAGCACCGGTGTGCCGTACATCTGAGACTCCATCACCGAGAACGGACAGTTCTCATACCACTCAGACGGGTAGATGGAGAACCGTGCCTCACGGATGAGTTTTTCCAGCACCTCACCCTTCTGGAAGCCTACGTTCTTGATGTTCTTAACACCATTCACCGTCTCTTCCAGCGGTCCAGTACCGGCGAAGATGAACTGTACATTCGGCAGTTCCTTGCAGACCTTGATGAGTGTGCCGATACCCTTTTCCTCTGAGAAACGTCCAAAATAGAGGACGTAATCCTTTTTCTCTACCTCTTTCCACTCCACCTTGTCGATGAAGTTGTGCATCGCCACGGTCTTCGTCGCAAACAGCGGATTGCTGTCCATCTTGCTCTTCATGAACTCGGAACAGCAGATCATCGTGTCAATGTACTTGTAGGTACCCTTCCACTTCCAGAACTCCGCTTCCATCATACCGATGGCCGACTTCGCCGTGGAGCCGTGGATGCACTTACCTTTCATGCAGTTCATGAAATGGCCACCGAGGCACTCCTCACAGTTCTGGTGGGTGTTCGGATTATTCAGCATGTGGTTCGGGCAAACCAGCTGATAGTCGTGTGCCGTGAAGACGATCTTACAATTCTTCCCCGTCTCCTTACGCCACTTCACAATTTCCAGAATCATGGATGGTGTCAGCTGGTAATTGAAGTTGTTCAGGTGACAGACATCCGGCTGGAAATTGTCCAGAACTTTCCGCAACTGCACCCGTGCTTCTTTGCTGTAAATTGTCTTGATCGGGTAGGTCAGCTTGCTCAGTTTGCTGCCGCCGTGGAAATCCATATCGCTCGTGTACGCATTGACCCGATTGCCAACACATCGACCCTCATGTTCCATACCGAAGTACTGAACCTCGTGTCCCATCTTCTCAAGCTGTTCGCCCAACTTGAATATGTACGTCTCGCTACCGCCATTTGGAAATAAAAATTTGTTGATAATTAGCGTTCTCATGTTATTTTTCCTTATGTGTTCTGCTTTGTTTCACTACCTATGTTAATATAAAACAGTTTCAATGTATTACTCATAAACCAGAGTGTTCTATACGAACGCAGGGTGTGATACTGAAAGTTCTTTCTTATAATAGAATCATCTGCTGTTGGTGAACTGTGGTAGTGAGATAAAAGAGGGCGATAACCGTTCGCCCATATTGCAAAATATACCGTATTATCGCTATTTTCTAGCCATTTCCACTATGTACATCTCACTACCTGCGTTCAGTTAGAGGAAATTATTAATTAACAACACTTTCATCCATCATTTTCCCTATACAGCTCCATCGTTTCTTTTACGACATCATTCCAGTTGTATTTCTCACAGATAAAATCAGCTGCCTGTTTCTTCATCTCTGTAACTTTTTCTGGATGATTGCAGGCATCTTGTAACTTATCTCTAAGATCCCCAACATTCGATTTCTTAAAGTTCAGCGCCTTATCTTCTACAACTTCTGCACATTCCGGAATATCAGACACCAAGCAGCAGTTACCGTAGCTCATGGCTTCCAGTAAACTCAGCGGCATGCCCTCCAAGTCAGAAGGCAGTGTGTAAATATAGGCATTACTGTACAGCTCATCCAACATCTGTCCCTGAACAAATCCGGTAAAAATAATTCTATCGTCATCCTTTGCCAGCTTCTTTAGTTCTTTCATAAAGGAATCCGTATCACTAGAGCCACCAGCAATAACCAATTTCTTATCTGTTTTAACGTCTTTGAACGCTTCAACCAAATACCGGATGCCTTTTTCCGGCACTAATCTGCCAAGGAACAATATGTAGGAATCTTTTGTCAGTTCAAATTTTTCTGTTATTAAATCAGCTTTTCGAATTTCTGGCCTGTTTACACCATTCGGAATGAAATGTGTCTTCCTGCCATAAGTATCTTTGAAATAATCCTGAACACCTTTGCTTAAAATGATGATCTCATCCGCATATTTCACAGCATTCTTTTCGCCCTGTCGGATGAATTTGGATCCGAAACCAGACTTCCATTTTTCACGTTTCCAGTCTATACCATGTATAGTAACCACAACCCGTTTTCCGAACAGCTTTGGAAGCCATGCAAAAAAAGCTGGACCCTCAGCATGAATATGTACCACATCGTATTTTCCAAATGCACTGTAAAGAGCCGCAAAGAAAGAGGAACTCACAGCTGCAAGACCTTTTCTTTCAATGGTTGGAACAAACTTCTGTCGGATTCCATCATATTCAATTTTATCGTCATACTCTGCACCACTCACATGATGGCCAGATCTGTTATAACAGGTAACCTGACATCCATCTCGTGCCATCCTGGTGCATAGTTCTTTTACAACAATTTCTATCCCGCCCTCACGGGACAGTCGTTTTTGTCCGAACATGGACACCGCAAATTTATCTTTCATAATGTTCTCCAACCAATATTTCCCCTCTGCTCCTTTTTATGTACACATCCTGTATTTCAGGATGGTATTTCATTTTCATAATCTCCTGAGTCATATCGCACAGTTCTATTAAAATAACTTCGAATACACTCCCCAACTCAAAAGCCGGCACATTCTTCGCCGTGCCCATCCCTTCTTCAGGCACACACACGACAGGCGGTATTCAACCCGACGGTGTTTATCACTGATATACACCGT
>OGQE01002112.1_pt1 | contig 15799 bp, 18 predicted proteins | sample 1553131 | NCBI WGS metagenome assembly OGQE01 (sample SAMEA2579929, study PRJEB22360) | human gut metagenome | biome: human gut; feature: human-associated habitat; material: faeces | place: Denmark | collected 2008/2010
CTAAGTTATATGGTGTACTTTGATATACATAATAGTTAAGCCAATTTGAAAATAACAAATAAGCATGACTACGCCATTTTACCAATATTTCACCATTTACATCATTATTTTTATAATAATTTTTAGGCATGACACATTCATCCCCTTTAACAAGATCACGATGATATTCTTTATCTAAAGTATCTGGATCATATTCCGGATGTCCTGTCACAAAAAATCTCGAACCATCTTTTTCAGCAACTAAGTAAACCCCTGCATCTTTAGAAGTTGCGAGAATATCTAAAGAATTAATCTTTTCAATATCTTCTTGTCTAACGGCTGTATGTCTTGAATGCGGTGCGTAGAATTGAAAATCAAAGCCTCTTAAAATCTTTCTTTTCATCTTCTTTTCATTGGTATGATGTTGATAAACACCTGTTAACTTTTCTTCAAGTTCATATTTTTCGACACCATGATAATAATAAAGTGCTGCTTGAGAAGCCCAACAAATAAAAAATGATGAAAAGACATGTGTATTGGCCCAATCAAAAATCTTTGTAAGTTCATCCCAATAATCAACATCTTCAAATTTCATTTTTTCTACAGGGGCTCCTGTAACAATCAAACCATCATATTTATTATCTTTAATTTCATTAAATGTTTTATAGAATTCCATTAAATGTTCTTGTGGTGTATTTTTAGAATTATGACTTTCCATACATAACCAATCCACTTCTATTTGTAAAGGTGTATTAGATAAAAGTCTTAATAATTGTGTTTCTGTCACAATTTTAGTAGGCATGATATTAACAATAATTAATTTTAAAGGTCTAATTCTTTGTGAAAGTGCTCTTGTTTCATCCATTACGAAGATATTTTCTTCTTTTAATATCTTAGATGCTGGTAAATCATTTGGTATTTTAATTGGCATTTTAACTTCTCCTTTTATGAAAATGAAATAAATTCATTAAATATTTTTAATATGTAAGCATCTGACATACCTGAAAGGTAATCAATAATACTTTTGACCATCGCTTTTGAATCATTATCAAAATCATAGATGATATGATTTTGATAATGGGTATTTCTTTTAAAATCCCTCATTTGACTATATTTTTCTAACCAATGAATATATCCTTGAATCGTTATTGGATATTTCTTTTGGTCCTTTTTCAATGCTTCAATAACATTTGTTTGATGTTCTTTCGCAATGGTTTCATATTTATACAAGAATTGAAAAATAGAATTTAAAATCAATTGAACATAATTGGTATGGACTTCAATACGATCAATTAAATAAATATTTTTATAATTAAATGACATCATTTTCTTCATGACTTCAAAAGCTTCATCTGATAAACAAATTCCTTTCTCTAATGAAGAATTTTGACAAACATCTAAAATAAAATAATTAACAATCGTTCCATTATTTATTGCATCAAAATGATAACTAGAAATCATATTGATTTCTTTTTTTAATTGTTCAACTTGTTTTTCATCAATAATATTTAATCTTAATGCATCTTCAATATCACGTGCAAGATAAGCAATCTTATCCGACATTTTAACAACACACCCTTCCCATGTGTAAGGATTGTATTGTCCTGGATATTGATAATCTTTTAAATCAATATATTCATTTCTTTTTTGAATAGACTTTTGATTCATTTCACCACAATGGGAAATGATACCATCTCTTATGGCATATGTTAAATTTAAATTACGTCGAATGTGGTGATTATCTTCAAGCGTATCAATTTCATCAACAAAATAAAGGCTATTTTTTTCATGCCAAAAAGCGGGTAAATCATTTTCTTTACAAAGTGTATTAATGATTTTTTCTCCACCATGGCCAAAAGGTGCATGTCCTAAATCATGCCCTACTGCAATGGAGCGTGTAAGTTCTGTATTAAGTCCTAAATAATTCGCAATGGTATAACTGACAGAATCAACAAGATTAACATGTTCACTTCTTGTACACACATGATCATCTTCTACCGCAAAAAAGACTTGTGTTTTATGTTTCAAACGTCGATACGCTAAAGAAAAAATAATTCGATTATAATCTCTTGAAAAAGGGCTTCTTAAATCATTTTCTCTTTGATAAAGCGGTTCTTTTCTTTGGATTGCTTTTTCATATTGAGGATGATTTTCAGTCATCGCTTCCTTTAAAAAACTATTTTTTGCCATGGTATCGCCTCCTTTGTCGACAATTCTCTTACTATTATATAGAAAACCTAAAAAAAGATAAAGAAAAAAGATTATCCTACGATAATCTTTTAGAATTTCAAGAATCTTCTAATTGAAACAAAACTTCCAATTAAACCTACACCAGCACCTAAGCCCGCTAAAATAAATGAGAAATCACGGATAAATGGCATTGGCGCTTTTAATACAAGCATTGATGACATTAAAGAACCACCTGTATAATTATAAAGAGCCCCATATCCATAAACCAATACGAAAATAGGAATAATCGCACCAAATAAACCAATAAGCATACCTTCTAACATAAATGGAATACGAATATACCAGTTACTTGCTCCAACCATACGCATGATTGAAATTTCTGTAGAACGTGCTGTAATAGTAATCTTGATCGTATTTGAAATCATAAATAAAGCAACAATCACAAGTCCTACAATAAAGACTGTTCCACTTGTTTGAATTGTATTTAAGGTAGAAACCATTGATTGTGTAGAATCACCACCATAGTTTACTGAATTGACATTAGGAATATCTTTGATTTTTTTCGCAAGTGAAGCGAGTTGCGTTGGGTCTTTAGCTTCAACCTCATAAGCTGCTCCTAATGGGTTATCATCACGATAAGATTCAAATAATTCTTTTCCATCTTCCCCTTGTTTATCTATTAATTTTGATAACTCTTCATCTTTTGAAAAATATGTAGCTGAGGCAACTCCTTTTAATTGTTTAATTTGTTTGCCAACTTCATTTTCTGCATTTTCATCAATAGAACGTTCAAGTTTAACATAAATACGAACACCTTCTTCGATGTTTGCTGAAATATCTTGAACATTTAACGCTAAAACACTAATAACCCCAATAAGTAATAACGTAATCGTTACAGCAAAAATAGATGAAAAAGTCATTGCTCCATTACGCCATAAGTTTACTAAAGATGTTTTAAAATGTTTGGGTAAATTTTTAATACAACTTATTAATTCTTTCATTATAAATCATAACCTCCTAGAGATGTATCTGCATTAATGCAACCATCTTCCATTAAAATTGTACGTCTTTTATGTTCTTGTACAATTTTTTGGTCATGGGTAACAACCAAGACAGTTGTTCCTTGTTCTTCATTAATACGTAATAAAACATTGATAATTTCTTTAGATGTTTCAGGATCCAGGTTTCCTGTTGGTTCATCTGCAATCAATACTTTTGGACGGTTAACAATTGCTCTAGCAATTGCAACTCTTTGTTGTTGTCCACCTGAAAGTTCATGAGGGAAAGCATTAACTTTATCCTCCAAACCAACTAGCTCTAAAGTAGCACGTACACGTCTTCTAATTTCTGCACGTGGTGTATCAATAACTTCTAGAGCATAAGCCACATTTTCAAAAACTGTTTTTTTAGGTAATAATCTAAAGTTTTGAAATACAACTCCAATATTTCTTCTAAAATAAGGAACTTTGCTGTTTCTAATTTTAGAAACATCTTGACCAACAACTTCAACTTTACCTGAAGTTGCTTTTTCTTCACGATAAAGTAATTTAATAAACGTTGATTTACCAGCACCAGTTGTACCGATGACATATACAAATTCACCGGGCTCAATAGTAAGATTTACATCATTTAATGCTCTTACACCGGTTTTATAGATTTTCGTAACATTTGTAAGTTTTATCATTTTTATTCAACTCCCTTAGATATTATAACACAATTTGTAGAATTTGTTTGTATATTGACCCTATTAATTATGTTTTTTCATGGTATAATATGTTTATTGAAGGAGTGGCTAGATGAAGAGAATATGCCCTAGATGTAACGAACCTTTATTTTCAAATTGTTATGTAAAAGATAAAGGAATTAATACATTAAGTTATTTAGAGTTAATTATAAAAAAAGAGCAATTTCAAAAAGAAAATAAAGAAATCAAATCATGTTATTGTTCAAAATGTGGTTATGTTGAACTTTATGTTGACATTGATGATTCAAATAAACATCATAATAATGATGATGATGATTTGAATCATTTAAAACGTACTGTTCAACAATATGCAAGAGATTACAAAAAAAAGATAGAACAAAAAAAGCAAGAAGATGAACAACTTCAAATCCAGCTTCAAAAACAATTACTTGAACAAAAACTTTTAAAAGAAAAAATAAAAGAAAGCAAAAAAAGCAAAAGAAAAAAAGCTTTAAGAAAAAGAATAATATTAAAAAAAATGCTTAGAAAATAAGCATTTTTTTTATTATAAATCAATATTTGGTAAAGTAAATCCTCGACCTCTTACATTATGGGTTTCATTAGAAATAATAAATGCTGCTTCATCAATTTTCAAAATTTCATTAGTGAGTGTAACAAGCTCTCGACGACTAACAACAGACATGACCGCATACATTTCTTCTTTTTTATACCCTGTGGTAATATTCATAAGTGTACATCCTCTATCAATACGATCATAAAGCATTTCTTGGATTTCATTCCATTTAGGGGAAATTACTAAAACTTGTATTTTTGATTCTCCTAATAAAATCATTTTATCCATAACAACAGCCGTAATCAAAACAACAAGAATTCCATAAAGAATTTGTTCAACATTGGAAAAAGGAACTTGTAAAGCTAAAATAACACAATCAAAACCATTAATTAAAATTGTTGTAGAAATGCCTGTTTTTTTATTTAAAACAAGTGGTGGAATATCCATTCCTCCCGTACTTGCTCCCAATCTTAAAACCAAACCTAATCCTCCACCAACAAAAATACCTGCATAGACAGATGAAAGAAGTAAATCACTTGTTAAATGAGTTACACTTGGCATATTTTCAAAGAAGGTTAAAAAGGTTGGGAAAATAAGAGTACTTAATAAGGTCTTGGCAGCAAAGGCTTTTCCCAAATAATAATAACCAATAATAAACATAATGATATTGATAGCATAAACAACAAGGGATAAAGGAATTCCTGTAATTTGTTTAACGATTAAACCAATCCCTGAAGCTCCCCCAACGATAATTCCATGAGGCGTAATAAAACCACAAATACCAAAAGCTAAAATAGCATTCCCAATAACAATAATAATAATTTCTATTATTTTTTTAAATAATTTATTATTCATCCTTTCCCTCCTTTAACGAAGATTTCAAATAAGCATAAATGAAATCATCAAGGTTTCCATCTAAAACATCCTTGGGATTATTTGATTCATAAAGAGATCGATTATCTTTTACTAAAGAATAAGGATGTAAAACATAAGAACGAATTTGTGAACCCCAAGCAATTTCTTTTTGTTCTCCTTGAATTTCTTTTAATTCTTTTGCTTGCTTCTCTTCCATTAAAGCAAATAATTTACTCTTCAACATAATCATCGCTTGTTCTCTATTTTGAATTTGACTACGTTGACTTTGACATGTAACAATTGTTCCCGTTGGAATATGGGTAATTCGAACGGCTGAATCCGTTTTATTAATATGTTGTCCTCCGGCACCACTTGCACGGTAAGTATCAATTCTTAAATCTTCTGGTTTAATATCAATTTCAATCGTATCATCAAGTTCTGGAATAACATCTACCGAAGCAAAAGATGTATGTCTTCTTTTAGAAGAATCAAATGGTGAAATTCTTACAAGACGATGAACTCCTTTTTCTGCCTTTAAATGTCCATAAGCATATTTCCCTTTTACTAAGAAAGTTACCGATTTAATTCCTGCCACATCACCATCTAAATAATCTAATACTTCAATTTTAAAGCCTTTACTTGAACAATAACGTTGATACATACGATACAACATTTCTGCCCAATCTTGACTTTCTGTTCCACCAGCACCTGGATGAATTTCAACAATGGCATTTAAACCATCATATTCTTTTGATAAAAGTAGGACTTTTTCAAATTCTTCCATATGTTTTTCAAAATCTTGATAATCACTTTCTAAAATTGTTTGAAATTCTTGATCCTCTGTTTCTTTAACCAATGAATAAGTTTCATCTAAAGAACTTAAAGATTGTTCAAGACGTTCATATTCATCTGTAATTTTTTTCATATCGTTAAGTTGATCATAGATTTTTTTAGCATGATCTGGTTGATCCCAAAAACCTTCTTGTAAGGTTTGATAAGTTAAGCCTTCTATTTCTCTTAATTTTTCGTCAATTTGCGCTGATTTTCTATATTCCTTTATTAATAAATGGGCTTTATCAAGCCCATTTTTAATTTCATATAATTCCATTATTTAAATTCAACCTCTAATTGTAATGATGGAATATTTTTTTCAGCAGCACTACCTGGACGAATACCCATGTGTACGATATTTTTAGAAATCATATCAACAATAGAAAGTTTCATTTGTTCAAACATATAGAAAGCTTCTTCTGTATATTCAGATAATGGATTCTTTTGTGCATACGCTCTTAAATAGATACCATTTCTAAGTTTTGTCATTGCATCAATATGATTGATCCATGTATAATCAATAACTCCTAAAAGAATACTTCTTTCATAGTTTAAGATTTTTTCATGTTCAATATCTTTATTTAAACGCATTTGATATTGTGAGAAACAGATTTCTGTAAGTGTTTCTAATAATTTAGTTGGATCATTTTTAACAACATCTTTATTTTTAGCATCCATTGTTGCAAGTAACATATAGTTTTTAGCCACAAAATCTAAAACTCCATCAACATCAATTGTTCCATGTTTATCATCTATAATATATTGTTTAATTGTCATTTCAATCGCTTGATTGAACATACCTTTAATGATGTCATCTAAATTATCTAAAGACATGATTTCATCACGTTCTTTATACATAATTTCACGTTGTTGACGCATAACATCATCATATTCAAGAATATGTTTACGTGAATCAAAGTTTTGTCCTTCAACACGTTTTTGAGCATTTTCAATAGCTCTTGAAACCATTTTATTTTCAATTGCCATATCATCATCTAAATAACTACTAAATGATTGTAATTTTTCTCCTGCGAAACGTTGCATTAATTCATCATCAAATGAAACATAGAATACTGAATATCCTGGATCACCTTGACGTCCAGAACGTCCACGTAACTGATTATCAATACGACGTGATTCATGTCTTTCAGAACCGATAACCGCTAAACCTCCGATTTCAGCAACACCTTTACCAAGTTTGATATCGGTACCACGTCCAGCCATGTTTGTCGCAATTGTTACGGCACCCATTTGACCAGCTCTAGCAATAATTTCTGCTTCTTTTGCATGGTTTTTCGCATTTAAAGTATTGTGACGAATACCACGACGATCTAACATTTTTGATAAAGTTTCAGATGTTTCTACAGAAACTGTACCAATTAGAATTGGTTGTCCATAAGAATGTCTTGCGACAACTTCAGCACATAAGGCTTTAAATTTATTTGTTTTTGTTGAATAAATTTTATCATTACGATCATCACGAATAACTGGCTTATTTGTTGGAATTTCTATAACACGCATGTTATAGATCATCATAAATTCTTCTTCTTCAGTTTTGGCAGTACCTGTCATCCCTGCAAGTTTATTAAATAATCTAAAGAAGTTTTGGTACGTAATTGTTGCTCTTGTTTCAGTTTCTTCTTTGATTGGGACTCCTTCTTTAGCTTCAATTGCTTGATGTAAACCGTCTGAATAAGCACGTCCTGGCATAACACGTCCAGTAAATTGATCGATAATCATAATTTTAGCATTACGAATATCTCTTGTACCATCTTCAGTTGCCACCATATATTCTACATCACGTGTCATTGCATAGTTTGCTTTTAATGCTTGGTTAATATGGTGAACTAATGAAGTGTGTTGAATATCATATAAGTTTTCAATTTTGAATCCTTTTTCAGCTTTTTCAATACCACTTGGTGTTAAAGTAACTGTTTTTGTTTCTACATCTACTTCATAGTCTTTTTCAGCTGTTAATGATTTAACAAAACGATCTGCTTGTAAATACAAAGCAGCTGTATTTTTACGTCCACCAGAAATAATTAATGGTGTTCTTGATTCGTCAATCAAAATCGAATCAACTTCGTCAATTAAAGCATAGTTTAACCCTTTAACTAACACTTTATCTTCCATTGAAGTCACCATGTTATCTCTTAAATAATCAAATCCAAGTTCCGCATTCGTTGTATAAGTAACATCACAACCATGTGCTTCTTGTTTTTGTACTGGTGTTAATTCTCTTTTATTTAAACCAACTGTTAATCCTAAAAATTCTAATACTTTACCATTGTTTCTTGCATCACGTTCAGCTAAGTAATCATTAACTGTAATAACATGAACACCTTTACCGGTTAAAGCATTTAAATAAACTGGGAAAATAGATGTTAAAGTTTTCCCCTCACCTGTTTTCATTTCAGCAATATCACCATTATGTAAAGCAATACCACCCATTAATTGCACTTTGAATGCTTTTAAATGAATTTGACGCCATGCAGCTTCACGTACAGTTGCAAAAGCTTCAACTAAAATATCATCTAATTCTTTTCCATCTTCTAATTTTTGTTTTAAGATGTTTGTTTGATTAGCTAATTCTTCATCAGACATTGCTGCATATTGAGCTTCTAAAGCAATAATGTTTTCAGCAACACGGTCTAATTTTTTAAGTTGTTTTCTTTCATCATCAAAAACACCTTTAACTCTTGAAACAAAACCCTTTTTCGTTTTTTGTGGTGTTGTAGAAAATGGAAGAACTTCTCCTGTATATTCTTGATTTTTAAAATCATCAACATGTATATTTTCGCCTTGTTGATCTTGTAAATCAACAATGTTTTTTGCGGCTTCTACATCGATTCCTAATTTAGCATTTTTCTTTTTTATTTCTTTTCTAATTTCTTGTTTTCTACTTGCCATGCATACTCGCTCCTTTTACGCTTGTAATCAATGCTAATTATAACAAAATATGAGACCTATTAAAAGGAAAATTTTTTCATGCCTTTTCATAAAAAAAATCTAGGTATTTCCTAGATTTTTACAACATGTTTAGCTTGCATGCCACGTTCACTTTGATACAATTCAAATTCAACGAGTTCGCCTTCATTTAACGTCTTGTATCCATTTTGAACAATTTGACTATAATGAACAAAAATATCTTTTCCTTCACCACGATCAATAAATCCAAAACCTTTTTCAGCATTAAACCATTTGACTCTACCTTGCATAATCATCATCCTTTCCTTGTCTATTTCAGTATATTGAATATTAAAATAAATCGTTATTATTTTCGTTCGACAATTTACAATTCCTATAAAATTCTTGTCAATATTTATCTTTATATTTGTCTAAATACTCTTTTTTTCTTTTAAAAATGTTGAAAAATCCAATAAAAGAGAGAAAAAATCTAAGATTTTACTCTTAGATTTTTTGTATTGCTTGTCTTCATTGGTTAGTGGATAAATGTATTATTTATATAAATGTCTTCAATCACATATTAATTAATAAAATTTTTAATATGTGGACAAGCAAGTACTAATACCCTTATTCTTTTAGGGTGATATTTCTCTACGAGTTTAATTGCTGCTTGTAAAGTATGTGAAGAAGTCATCACATCATCAAAAATTAAAATATTCTTATTTGTAAGGAGTGATCCATGATGGATCGAAAGAAATTTGTGTACCTGACTTCGATCTTTTTGTTTGGTTTGTTTATATTCTTTATTTTTATAAAGTCCTGTAAAGATATTTTTAGAAATCGTTTTTACTATTTCTTCATTAGGACAAAAGCCCCTTCTTACATTGTCCTTTTGACTACTTGGTATAATAACGATCGTATCATTTTTGTAGACTTTTTTTAATTCTGGAAAATTTTCTAAAAAAACATCTTTTAAAGCATAATCATCCAATGCCTTATATTGATAAAGTGTTGTTCGAAAAAAATCATTATATTCATAAAGAACATACGTAGAATAACCTAACAAATGTGTTTTTTGACTGACAACTTCAAACTTACTCAGACAATCTAAACAAAGAGAACGCGGATAAAGAAGATGAAAAAGACTTGTTTCTTGATTCAACTCTTTGTTGCAGATAAGGCATTGTCTGTTTTGATATTTTCTATGCATGCTTTCATCGCTAGTGTTTTTTTCGCTGCATATATCAAGACATCGCCTTGTATATAAGGAGGTTTCCGCCCAGCCCTTCCAGCAATTTGAATCAAGGTCTCTTTATCAAAAAGAAGATGTTCGCCATAAAGAATGAGCACTTGTACATTTGCGACAGTCATTCCTCTTTCTAGAACAGTCGTACAAACAAGTACATCATATTCATGTTTCTTTAATTTTTCTATTTGTTGGTGAATATTGGATGTTTTAGAAGAAACATCTCTGCAAGCTAACCCAAACCAATCTAAAAAAGAGGTGATTTTTTTGGTAAGTTGGATATTTGGCACAAAAAGAAAGACCGGTTTTTTTTCTTTTTGATATTTCTTTAATCTTATCAAAACAAGTAGATACATCATCATTTTCCCTGTGACCACACATTGAGGAACAGGGATTGGCTGATGATGAAAACGTTCAATCACATTGACATCTCCTTTTTCAAGGGTTGCTGACATCATAATATAATGTCCTTTAATGCTTCTTTTCAACATACTTTCTAAAACTTCATTGCCACGATACGGAAATGCATCAAATTCATCAAGAATCAACAAATCAAAACATTTTGGATAGCGATATAATTGGTGTGTTGTACATATAATAAATTGTCCATCAATTTGTTCATGATGGTCACCATAGACCAGAACAGGAGAAATATGGAAAAATTGTTTTTCAATTCTTTTTGAAAGTTCAACAACAAGTTCTTTTCTAGGCATTGTCAAGCATACCCTTTGCCCCAAATTAAGTGCATACTCAATGACACCATAAATTATTTCCGTCTTACCCGCTCCACAGACACCCTTCATGATTGTATCTTGTTGATTTTTATATCTTTCGATCAATAAATCAGAGGCCTTTTTTTGATTTGGTGTTAAAGGATAATCTAAACGGTAATAAATATCTTTTGTTTTCTTAACAACTTTTAATGGAGGTTGTTTTTTAGAAAATTCAATACATTTTCGACAATAAATTTGACCATTTTTTTCATAGAAATATTTTTCATCTTCATTTTGACATATCGGACATCTCATCTTCTTCACCCGCTTATATTTTAAAACATTTGCAAGAGGAATTGGTCTCAATTTTGTGTCAAAAACGTGATGTTCCTAACCATTTTGAAAACTTTTTTACGAAAATCACTTGACATTTTTCAAAAAATGGTATTTTAAATCATTTTGATATTTTTTTGAGATAAAAATTTCTTGGTTATTTTGTAAGATACATTTTGTAGATTCTACTGATTTTACATAGTCTAAATTAATAATATAACTTCGATGACAGCGGAAGAAACGTTGATCGAGTTGCTTTTCTATTTCTTTTAAAGAAAGATAGCATCTTTCTTGATGAAAATGACATTGAATATAAAGACAATGCTTACTTGTCTCAATATAAAGAATATCATCATATGCAATCCTTCTAATTTTATTTTTAAAAGTATATACAAATTCTTTTTTTGTTTGTGTTAAAACAATTTGATCTAATATTTTTTCAATACGCTTTTCTTCTACAGGTTTTAATAGATAATTCATTGCTTGAACATTATAACTTTCTAATGCAAAAGATGAGTTTTTCGTTTGAAAAACAAGAGGAATATCTATGCTGTTTTTCCGTAACATGCAAGAAAACTCATACCCATTTATTTCTTTCATATCAATTTCTAAAAATATAAGATCACATGAACTTAAATAAGAAGGTATTTGATAATAAAGTTTATGATACCAATAGATATGTACTGATTCTTTTCTTTTCCTTCCCCAATTTTCTATTAAATCTTTTAAATATAAATAATCTTTTTCATTTTTTTCAGCTATTACTATTTTCATTAAATCACCAAAAATCATTATATAAAAAAAGAAAACCATTTTATTCATTTAGAACAAAATGGTCTTATCATTATTTTGTATATTTTTCTTTCAAAGCTTCTTCTACGCAAGGTGGTACTAGTCCAGTAAGTTCTTTATGATAACTTGCCATTTCTTTGACAACAGAAGAAGAAATAAAAGAATGTGAAGGTTTTGTCATTAAATACATTGTTTCTATCGTATCATTTAAATATTGATTAGATTGAGCATATTGAAGTTCATAATCAAAATCCGTTGTTGAACGTAAACCACGAATTAAAACTTTTCCATTTACTTTCTTAACATAATCCATAGAAAGCTCATCTGTTGAATCAACAATGACATTATCTAAATGAGCTGTTGCTTCTTTTAGTAATTCTTTTCTTTTTTCTATTGAAAATAAACCAACTTTAGTTGGATGAATCGCAATAGTGACATATAAAACATCAAAAATCTTTGCGGCTCTTTCAATAATATCTAAATGTCCATTAGTTACTGGATCAAATGTTCCATTATATACAGCAATCTTTTTCATTACTTTTCTCCATCATAATAAAATATATTTAAAGCAGTAATTCCATATTCTTTTCTTCTTGAAAGTTCTAAAGAAGAAATTGGTTGAAATTCTACTTCTTTTAATTCTTCTACAACAATACAAGCTTCATCATTCAACATTTGATTTTCAACTAAAAAAAATAAAATATCATCAACAAGCCCTTTTCCATACGGAGGATCTAAAAAAACATAATCAAATTTAATTTCTTTTTCCTTTAAATAATTTAAAGCTTTTTTATAATCCATTTTTAATGGATAACAATTTTCTAATTGTAAAAGTGCAAAGTTTTCTTTAATGGTTTTAAAAGCCTCATATTGTTTATCTACACTATAAAGTGTATCACATCCTCTAGAAATTGCTTCAATCCCTAAACCTCCACTTCCTCCAAATAAATCTAAAACCGTTCCACCTTCAAAATAAGGACCTATCATATTAAATAAATTTTCTTTATTTTTATCTGTTGTTGGTCGTGTAAGTTGTGTTTTAGGCACTTTTAATTGTCTTTTTTTATATTTTCCTGCAATAACTCTCATAATTTATACCCTGTTGTATCTAATATTTGACTAATATCTTTAAAAATAATTTGTGTAACATGATCAAGTAAACGATTAATTTCATAATAACTTTGATAGTATTCTTGAATATCTTGATTACTTGTCATCTGTTTTTTTATTTCTTTTAATTCTTCTTTTTTTGATGTAAGGTCAATATAACCCTCATATTTTTTTAAATCATTAATTTCATTTAAAGTTTCTTGATATCGTTCTAATAATTCATTTGTTTCTTTTTTTAATAACAGCTTCGATTTATCTTTAAAAGAAAGATATCTTGAATCTTTTTGAATTTCTTCAATAAGTTCATTCATTATTTCATTCATTGTAACATCTCCAACATACTAACGATCATAGAAAAACGATCCAGTTTTTCTAAAAGTGAATCTTGTTTTTTTTGATGTATTTCCTCTAATAAATCATCATAGCTTTCTGGATAATGACAAAGTTTGACATACCAATAAGGATGTTTTCTTAAATAATGAATAATTTCCTGTTCCATTACCATTTATTTTCCTTATTTTTATCAATCAGATTACTTACAACCCCTAATACTTTTTCTATTGATTGTAAGGAAGATGAAAGGGCATTTAAGTCCACATTCTTTATAATTTCTAAAACCCCATTAAAATCAACAGAATGATTTTTATAAGGGTCAAAAAAATGATCATTTTCACCATACATCGTATAAATTTCATATATTTGTTGCCAAGTATAACGATGATTAAGTACATCCTCTTTAATACTTGGTATTGTTTTTAAAAAAGCTTTAAACTCATCTAAGTTATCCATAAAATCACCTAATATACTTTATGCATAAAAGTTTAATAGGTGTTTGTTTTTTCAAGTTGTTCTTTATTATATTTTGAAATAATTGCTTGAGCAATACCAATTGCTATTAAAGCAGAAACCGTTGAAGAACCTCCTGATGAAACAAGTAAAATAGGAACTCCAGTCATTGGAATAAGTCCTGAAACACCTCCTAAATTAACAAGAAGATGTAACATAAAATAAGAAGATATTCCAATAAGAATAACTTTTGATTTGCTTTCTTGAATTTCATCAGCATATTTCAATAATCTAAAAATAATAATTGCTGTCGGAATAATAATTAAAGCTAAACCAAAAATACCAAGTTCTTCATAAATAATAGCGCCAATAAAATCATTATGTGCTTCTGGAATATAATCATATTTTTGTATAGAATTTCCAAGTCCTAAACCAAAAATACCTCCATCAGCAAACGCAATCAATGAATTGACAAGTTGCCATGAACTAGAATAAATATTTTCTAATTCTAATGGTTTTAACCAAGAATTGATACGTTCCATTTGATAACCTTGTAAAACAGCAGTAATTAAAAAGCCTAAAATAACAACTGCTACTCCTAAAGCAATCCAAACAAGTTTTTTATATTTTTTATAATAATCCCTTGGTGTTGACATGAAACAAATAAAACAAATTGATGCTAAAATAAGCGATGTTCCTAAGTCCTTTTGAATACCTGCTCCCACAAAGAAAGCTACAAGCATTAAACCAAGTGGAAATAATACACATTTAATAAATTTATCTTTATAAAACTGACTTTTTAGTTCTGCTGTTCTAAATCTCCCTTTTACAACAAAAGCTGCATCCGTTTCCGTAAGCATATAGGAGAGAATTAAAATCATTGCCACTTTCATAAATTCTGCCGGTTGGATCGTAATAGGTCCAACATGGATCCACGCATGCGAACCTTTTGCTGTCCATAATACACAGACACACATTGAAGCTAATCCAACAAAATACATAATCATTGAAAAACGATAATTAATAAATTTTGTGCGAAAACTTTTTGTCAAAGCCATCATGATAAATAATCCAAAAAGAACATAGACTGTTTGCATTGCCATATTTCTAATCGCAAAACTTGTTCCTTTAGATGAAACGGCCCCAATCGATGCTGAACCAATCATAACAATTCCTAAACAAATAAGAACAAAAATTGCCATAAAAATAGGTTTATCTGCCCCTTTTTTTCTAAAAAAAAGTTTGATCCACTTCTTCATTACATTTTAATCCAATCTTTTTCTTGACTTGCTTTAAATACTTTATAAATAGAATATCCAGAAACATCTTGGAATTCTTTATCAATTTGCTTTTCTTCACTCTTTGTCCCAACAACATTTTTAAATTTTCTATAAGCATTTAAAAAATCTGTTTTACTTATTCCTTCTTCATATGCTTTTTCTACTGCATTATATAAAGACATAACATCAATAATATCTTCTGTTGACCATGTATAGTCTAGTGGATAATTATAGTCCATCATTTACACCTCATTTCAGTAAAATATTATAACTTAAAAAAGTATAAAAATAAATGACTTATGATAAATCCCCCATACAATTATTTGAAATCATAATATGGTAATAGTAAAGGAGGGATAAACAATGAACTGTGATTATAACTGCAATGGATATGTCAATAATCCATTTGGCTGTGGTGGATGTAACACATGCGGATATACACCTATTATGGGTGGCTTTGGTTGCAACAATACAGGATGTAGAAAAATTGTTTGAAATTAATAAGGCAGCTGAGAATAT
>OGQE01002139.1_pt1 | contig 15668 bp, 10 predicted proteins | sample 1553131 | NCBI WGS metagenome assembly OGQE01 (sample SAMEA2579929, study PRJEB22360) | human gut metagenome | biome: human gut; feature: human-associated habitat; material: faeces | place: Denmark | collected 2008/2010
CCGGCGTGGTGAACGGCCGCACCACCGGCACCGCCATTGCCCTGATGATCGAAAATACCAACACCCGCAGCGGCGATTACGCCAAGACCGCAGACCTTCTGCGCCCCGGCCATGCAGACTACACCGCCTACGCCAAGTACCACGGCTTTCAGGATGCGCGCGGCGGCGGGCACTTCTCCGGCCGGGTGACGGCCGCCCTTGTGGCGGGCGGTGCCATTGTGCTGAGCGCACTGCACCGTGCGGGCATCGACATCACCACCCATATCGCAGAGTGCGCCGGCATTGCGGACACCCGCTTTGCACAGGATGATGCCGCACAGCTCTCTGCTCAGGTGGAAGCCCTTGCCAGCAAGCCCGAGGGCTTTGCGGTGCTGGATGAAACCGCAGAAGAACCCATGAAAGCCGCCATCCGTGCCGCCGGTGCGGAGGGCGACAGCGTGGGCGGGATGCTGGAAACTGCCATCCTCGGCCTGCCGGCAGGCATCGGTGAGCCCTATTTTGACAGCGTGGAAAGCGAGATCGCACATCTGGTGTTCTCCGTCCCCGCCGTCAAGGGCATCGAGTTCGGCACCGGCTTCGGCTTTGCCGGAATGCGCGGCTCTGAAGCAAACGACGCCTTCCGCATGACGCCGGAGGGAGCAGTGGTGACCGCCACCAACCACAATGCGGGCATCAACGGCGGCATCGCCAACGGGATGCCGGTGGTGTTCCGCACCGTGGTCAAACCCACACCCAGCATCTACAAGCAGCAGGATACAGTAGACTATCTTGCCAAAAAGGACGCACAGCTGTCCATTCAGGGCCGTCACGATCCCTGCATCGTGCCCAGAGCCGCCATCGTACAGACCTGCGCCGCCGCACTGGCTGTGGGCGACCTGCTCACGGCACGCTACGGCACGGCATGGATGACCCACCCCACCAGCTTCCGGAAGGAGGACGAGTAAAATGGAATACGGACTCATCGGCGCAAAACTCGGCCACTCCTACTCCAAGATCATCCACGAGATGCTCTGCGGCTACCACTACGACCTGTGCCCTCTGCCCACCGAGGAAGAGGCCCGGGCCTTTCTGGCAAAGCGGCAGTTCAAGGCCATCAATGTGACCATCCCCTATAAAAAGCTGGTGATGGAATACTGCTCCTACATCGACCCGCGGGCCAAGGCTATCGGGGCGGTGAACACGGTGGTGAACAAAAACGGCCTGCTCTACGGCTATAACACCGATTATATGGGCTTTGCCCACCTGTGCGACGCCCACAGCGTGAATTTTGCAGGCAAAACGGTGGTTATTCTGGGCACCGGCGGCACCCACAACACCACCAGCGCTGTGGCCCGGGACAAGGGCGCGGCAAAGGTGCTCACCGTCAGCCGCCATCCGGACCCGGAAAAGGGCGAACTGAGCTATGCCGAGGCCGTTTCCAGCGGGGCGCAGATCGTGGTAAACACCACACCGGCCGGCATGTACCCCAATGTAGGCGTGTGCAATCTGGACGTTGCCGCCATGCCAGACCTTGAAGCTGTGGTGGATGTGGTGTACAACCCCGACAAGACCGAGCTCATCCTCCGCGCCGAGGAAGCGGGCGTGCCGGTGGCTGTGGGCGGCCTTGAAATGCTGGTGGCGCAGGCGGTGTATGCCGCAGAATATTTTCTGGACCGCAAGTTCGAGGATGCGCCGGTTGAAATTCGGCGCATCACTGCCGCACTGCGCCGCGACATGCTGAACATTGCCCTGATCGGGATGCCCTCTTCCGGCAAGACCACCCTCGGCAGGATGCTGGCAAAGAGCCTTGGCCGTACCTTTGTGGATCTGGATGAGGAGATCGTAAAGACCGACGGCCGCAGCATCCCGGATATCTTTGCAGCCGAGGGCGAGGACGGCTTCCGCACAAAGGAAACTGCCGAAACACAGCGCTTTGGCAAAGAGGGCCGACAGCTCATTTCCTGCGGCGGCGGCATTGTAAAAAAGCCGGAGAATCTGCGTGCTCTGCACCAGAACGGTGTCATTCTGTTCATCGACCGACCGGTGGATGCGCTGGCCGTGGGCGGCGGCAGGCCGCTTTCTTCCAGCATGGACGCACTGCGCCAGATGGAAGCACAGCGCCGTCCGCTGTATCTGGCAGCGGCAGATGCCGTCATTCCCAACAACGGCACGCTGGACGATGCCCTACATGCCGCCATGGAGGCACTGGATGAAATTTTTGATTCTTAACGGCCCGAACCTCAACATCATGCGCTGGTCAGAGCCGGGCGTGCCCGGTGAGCTGGATTATAACGCCATCATGGACTATGTGCAGGCAGGCTGCGAACAGCTGGGCATCGAGACCGACTGCTGCCAGTCCAACCACGAGGGCGACCTCGTGGACGAAATTCAGGCCGCAGCGGGCCGGGTGGACGGCATCGTGCTGAACCCTGGTGCCTACGCCCACTACAGCGTGGCCATTCTGGATGCGCTGCGCCTGTGCGGCGTACCCGCCGTGGAAGTGATGCTGCACGCCCCGGACGAGCGGGAGCCTTTCCGCAAAACGGACGTGGTGTCCTTTGGCTGTCAGGGCCACTTCATCGGGGAAGGCCCGCAGGGCTACCTGCACGCCTGCATCTATCTGGCCCAGCTGCTGCGCACCGACGGCTCCAGCAAGGCGCATATCGTGATGTAAAAACAACCCTCTCAGTCGCCTGCGGCGACAGCTCCCCCGAGGGGGGAGCTTTTCTGCCCCGGGCACGCCATAAAACCTCCCCCCTCGGGGGAGGTGGCATCGCGTAGCGATGACGGAGAGGGTTTTATAAAACAGGAAAGGAACAAACTCCCATGATCATCTCCACCAAAAAAGGGACTCCGAAGGACGAACTGGAAAAGATCGTTGACAAATTCGAGAAGCAGGGTCTGGACGTGACCCTGATCACCGGCAAGAACTACAACGTGTTCGGTCTGGTGGGCGACACCACCAAGATCGATGAACGGGATGTGCTGGCAAACCCGTGGATCGACAACGTCACCCGCGTGTCCGCGCCCTATAAGCGTGCAAACCGCCTGTTCCACCCGGCAGATTCCGTGATCGACTGCGGCGGCGTGAAGATCGGCGGCAAGGAAAAGATCGCCGTCATGGCAGGCCCCTGCAGCATCGAGGGCGCAGAGCAGGCTCTGCGCATTGCACAGGGCGTGAAGGCCGGCGGTGCCACCCTGTTCCGCGGCGGTGCCTACAAGCCCCGCACCTCTCCCTACTCCTTCCAGGGCCTTGAGACCGAGGGCATTCTGGATATGGTAAAGGCCCGCGAGGCCACCGGCATGCCCATCGTCTCCGAGCTGATGAGCGAGGACCGCATCCCGGAGTTTGAGGAGTACGTGGACGTGGTGCAGATCGGTGCCCGCAACATGCAGAACTTCCAGCTGCTCAAGGCTGTTGGCAAGATGCACAAGCCCGTGCTGCTCAAGCGCGGCCTGTGCAACACCATCGAGGAGTGGATCATGTCCGCAGAGTATATCATGGCCGGCGGCAACGAGCAGGTCATTCTCTGCGAGCGGGGCATCCGCACCTTTGAAAAATACACCCGCAACACCCTCGACCTCTCCGCTGTGCCCATCATCCACGAAAAGACCCATCTGCCCATCATCGTGGACCCCAGCCACGCCACCGGCAAGGCCAATCTGGTTGAGCCGATGATGATCGCCGCTGTGGCCGCCGGTGCCGACGGTCTGGAGGTGGAAGTCCACTATGATCCCCGCCACGCATGGAGCGATGGCGCACAGTGCCTGACCCCGGATGCCTTTGCACAGGCCATGGCAAAGTGCCGTCAGGTCGCATGGGCCATTGGCCGGGATATGTAACACGATGAACGGCCTCACCCTCTCAGTCAAAGCCTGACGGCTTTGCCAGCTCTCCCAAAGGGAGAGCCTCTGGCGAAACCACAGACCTTGCGGTGGACTGCCAAGGCCTCGCCCCTTGGGAGAGGTGGCAGCGCAAAGCGCTGACGGAGAGGGTGAGCCAGGTAAAGTAACACAATGAACATCACGATAAAATCAAGCCGGACGGTGGGCGGCAACATCGCCGCGCCGCCCAGCAAAAGCATGGCTCACCGGGCGGTGCTCTGCGCGGCGCTGGCAAAGGGAACCTCCCATCTCCACCATCTTGCCTTCAGCAAGGATATCTCCGCCACGCTGGGCGCGGCGGGCCGACTGTGCGCCCGTGTCACCACCGGTGAAAACGACGCGGTGGTGGAGGGGCTTGGCCGCTTTCTGCCGGTTGATGCCCCCGTGGACTGCTGTGAGAGCGGCAGTACCTTGCGCTTCCTCATCCCGCTGGCCAGCCTGACCGGGCAGGAAGTGACTTTTACAGGCCGTGGGCGGCTGATGGAGCGGCCCCAGTCGGTCTACAAAACGCTGTATCAGCAGCAGGGCCGGCGTTTTGAGCAGGGCGCGGACCGCCTGACTGTGGAAGGTGCCCTGACCCCGGGCGAATACGAGCTGGCGGGCAACGTGTCCAGCCAGTTCATCAGCGGGCTGCTGTTTGCCCTGCCCCTGCTGGGCGGCACCAGCACCCTGCACCTCATCCCGCCTGTGGAGAGCCGGAGCTACATCGATATGACCCGCGCGGTGCAGCACGCCTTTGGCGTGGAGAGCCGCTGGCTGGATGAAAACACGCTGGAAATTCCCGGCGGGCAGCACTATCTTCCCGGTGATTACACCGTGGAGGGCGATTACAGCCAGGCGGCTTTTCCTGCCGTGCTGGGCGCTGTGACCGGCGGGGTGGCCATCACCGGCCTGTCTGAGGAGACCTTGCAGGGCGATGCGGCCATTCTGGAGATCCTCCGGCGGTGCGGCGCAAGATTCACCCGCACCGGGCAGGGCGTGGTGTTTGAAAAGGCCCCGCTCCACGGAACGGACATCGACCTTGCCGACTGCCCCGACCTGGGCCCTGTGCTGATGGTGCTGGGCCTGCTGTGTGAGGGCACCACGGTCATCCGCAACGCCGAACGTCTCCGCATCAAGGAGAGTGACCGCATCGAGGCCATGGAGACCGAGCTGCGGGCCTGCGGCGGGCAGCTGGAGAGCGAGGGCGGCACCATTACCATCCATGGCTGTGCCGGCGCGCTCCATGCCCCGGAGCAGCCGCTTTCCGGCCACAACGACCACCGCGTGGTGATGAGCCTTGCGGTGCTGGCGCTGGCCGCCGGGCTGGCCCTGCCCATCAGCGGGGCCGAGGCCGTTGCCAAAAGCTGGCCGGATTTTCTGGAAGCCATCAGGCCTTTGGGCGCGGAGGTGGAACATGTTGGATAAATCAAAGCGTTATCTCATTGTGGGCCTGGGCCTGCTGGGTGGCAAGTACGCCTTGGAGCTGAGCAGGGCCGGGTTCCATGTGGACGGCATCAACCGCAGCGAGGGCCATCTGCAGTATGCCCTCGACCACGGCTATATCGCCAGTGGCAAGACCCACGATTTTGAGGATCTGGTGCGTCAGGCCGACCATATCATCTTTGGCTTGTACCCCACGGCCCTGATCGAGTGGTTCCGGACCTACGGCCACCTGCTGAAGGAGGGCTGCATCTTTACCGATGTGTCGGGCGTAAAGACCGGTCTGGTGGAGCCCATTCAGGCCATGTGCAGGCCGGGCGTGGAGTTCATTGCCAGCCACCCCATGGCGGGCCGTGAGACCTCCAGTGTGGAGCACGCCGCCGAGGTGAATTTTGCCCCGGCCAACTTCATTGTGACCCCCACGGAAAAGAACACCCCGGAGGCCATTCAGTGGGCCAGGGAGCTGGCCGAGGTGCTGGGCTTCAAGCATATCTGCACCCTGACCGTGCAGGAACATGACAGGATGATCGGCTATGTCAGCCAGCTCTGCCATGCCATCGCCGTCAGCCTGATGTGTGCCAACGACAATACCTCGCTGTGCGAGTACACCGGAGATTCCTTCCGGGACTTGACCCGCATTGCACGCATCAACGATAAGATGTGGGCGGAGCTGTTCCTCTGGAACAAGGAAAACCTCATCTCCGAGATCGACCAGTTCAGCGGGGCACTGAACGAGATGCGCAACGCCCTTGTGGCCGATGACCGGGAAAAGCTGGAGGAGATGTTCCGCCTGTCCACCCAGCGCCGCGCGGCGTTTGATAAGAAAGCGCCGTAACCTTTTCAGCACACAGCACTGCTGTTTTTTTCCAGCTCCCCTGCTGGGGAGCTGGAATCGAGACTGAGAGGTTTGGCACAACACGAAAAAATGAGGTGTACCGAATGCCCAAACAGGAAGGCCAGAAATCCAAGCTGCTGGCGCTATTGCGCATTTTTGAGCAGCAGACCGATGAAAACCACCTGCTGAACGTGCCGCAGCTGGTGGAGCTGCTGGAGACGCAGGGCATCCGCTGCGAGCGCAAGAGCGTGTACAGCGATATTGAAGCACTGGGTGCGCTGGGCTATGACATCAAGCTGCGCCGGGGCCGGGGCGGCGGGTATTTCCTTGCCAGCCGCACCTTTGATCTGGCGGAGCTCAAGCTGCTGGTGGATGCCGTGCAGGCAAGCCGGGTGGTATCCGGCACCACGAGCAGGCGGCTGATCCACAAGCTGGAAAAGCTCTGCTCCAACTACGAGGGCAGCCAGCTGCAGCGTCAGGTCTATGTGGAGGGCCGCCCCAAGACCGACAGCAAGAGCCTGCTGTACAGCATCGATGCCCTGCACGAGGCCATCAACAACGGTAAAATGGTGGAGTTCCTCTACAGAAAAGCCGACAGCCGCGAGAAAGAGAAAAGGACCGTCAGCCCGTGGCAGCTGGCCTGGGAGAACGGGTGTTACTACCTCATTGCCTTTGCCGACGAAAAGGGCATCCGCCATTATCGGGTGGACAAGATGAGCGGGGTCCGGGTGCTGGATGCGCCCCGGCGCGGTCAGGAGCAGTTTGCGGATCTTGATCTGCCTGCCTATCTGCGCAAGCACTTTGGAATGTACGGCGGGCCGGAGCATCGCGTTACCCTGCGGTGCACCGCGGATCTGGAAGGTGCCATGCGGGAGCGCTTTGGCGCAACGCCCATGTTTTTACCCGAGGAGAATGGCTGCTTCCATTTTGATGTCCCCATCTGCGTCAGTGACCAGTTCTATGGCTGGGTCTGCGGCTTTGGCGGCAAGATAGAAGTGGTCGCCCCGCCCGAAGTGCGGCAGGGGCTGTTCGACCTGAGCAGCAGAATCGCACAGGCGAATCAGTAAAAATAATATGCACAAAAAGGTGCTGCCCCGCAGGTCGATCTGACGGGGCAGCACCTTTTATTGTGTATAACTTGCTTTTAATTATTCCAGTACATCCTGATATCCTTCAAGCTCTTTCTGAAGGCGTACCAGTCCACTGCTGATACCGTCATGTCGGCGGAAAACATCCTCATATTGCTGAGCAGTTTCCTGATCCAGCAAATCTTCAAATTTAAGATAATGCCCAGTAACAGTCTGCCAGAAGTCATATTTGATTAAATCTGGTTGCGAGTCAAACTGAACATCAAGAGCTGTATCCCTCCGGGCAACGATTCTGCCTGGGCCATACTTGAGATTTATCACAGCAGTACCGGGCACAAAGACTGCATCATAGTGCTGTACTGCCTGATCCAGCAGCGCGTACTCTTCTTCCGCTTTCTGATATTCTTCTTGCAGTGCCAGTGCCTTGTTCAAACGTTCCTGATATAGTTTTTTATCTTTGAACGTGAATTTTCTAAAGGACAAATCTCTGTCCAGATCATAGGTCTTATTGCAGTAAATAATATCGTAAGCGAGGATATGATAGCTTTTATCTACTGTTATACTTTTCTCTGACGGTGGTATTTTTCCATAATGCTTTTCATCTTCAAACCGTTCTCTTAATGTGTACCGGCTTTCATCCGTCTCCAGCAGAGCAGGGCATTTCTGAATTTCGGTAACCAGTTCATTACACATCCGGTAATATTCCCGTAGCTTGATCTGGTCGCCACTGCCCCAGTCACCATAATATTCTACATCATCAGCAAAGCGTTTGGCTTCCGTTGCTTTGTACATATAGTATTTATCCGGTTCATAGAGAAACAGATATCCGGCAACGGAACGAGCCGTCTGTTTATAGCTGTAATAGTTCGGAAAATATTTCAGCCGCAGTTTTTCACTGTTCTCAAGAAATGCTGCGATTTTTTCTTCTCGCTTTTCCAAATCACCGCAGTCATCCTGAAACAAATTCTGGAAGAGTTGCTTGACCGCATCAGCAGATTCGCAACTGTTTTTCTCGGCGATTTTCACCAGCCCTCTGAACGGTTGCATCCGGCCATCAATGATCACACCAACAACATCTTTACTCACAATTGTTTTCAGGTCGTTTGTAAATTCTTTTCCGCTTTTCTTGAGAGCATCTGCCATCACTGCATGAAACTGAGCTGCTGCCCACCATTTGAATGTTTCATTGTGCTCCGGGTTATTCAGCTCTTCAAAACGGTCAATATAGTTTGCGAAAATCTGGTGCAGGTTTTTGGTATTCATCAGAAACTCCTTTCTCCGTTTTATTCCTCCGGTTCCTTCAATTCCAGATCACTGGGCAGGATCAGATCCAGCGCGGCGGCGGGCTCGGCCACAAGGCGGCGGCTCTGGTGGAAGATGGCCTTTTCCAGCGTGTTGCGGGCAAGACGGCCGTTGCCGGCGGTGCGGCTGTCCAGCGCCTGACGGCGCTTGTAGTAGCCCAAAAGCGGGAAGGTACAGCCCTCGGCAAGGCGGTAGCCCTTGCCCTTTGCCAGCACGTTGGTGATGTCCAGCAGCTCGTCTGCCGTGTAGTCCGGGAACTCGATCTTGTTGGGGAAGCGGCTGGCAAGACCGCTGTTGGCGGTAAGGAACACCTCCATCTCCCGGGTGTAGCCCGCCAGAACGACCACCAGCTCGTCCCGGTGATCCTCCATGCCCTTCACAAGGGTGTCGATGGCTTCGAGACCAAAGCTGTCCTGCTCGCCGCGGTAGAGGCTGTAGGCTTCATCGATAAACAGCACACCGCCGAGGGCACTCTCGATGACGCTGTTTGTCAGCGGGGCGGTGTGGCCGGTGTAGCGGCCCACAAGGTCGGCGCGGGTCACTTCCACCAGCTGGCCGCCCTTCAGCGCGCCGATGGCCTTGAGGTACTTTGCCACCAGCCGGGCAATGGTGGTCTTGCCGGTGCCCGGGTTGCCGGTGAAGATCATGTGCATGGAAAGGCTGGCAGTCTTGAAGCCTGCCGCCGCGCGGCGCTGCTGCACCTGCAGGTTATCCGCCAGACCGAACACATACTCCTTGACCGCCCCAAGGCCCACAAGGCCGTTGAGTTCGGCGCGGATTTCATCTACAGCGCCCGTGTACTCGGCAGGCAGCAGGGCAGACAGCTCCTGCTCGGGCTGGTCGTTCAGGCAAAACCATACGCCCTCCGGCTTTGCGGTCAGGGTGACGGTGCCGGTAAGCTTTGCATCGGTCTGCAGGCAGTATTCACTCAGGGCACGGAACATTTTATCGCAGCATTCCGCAAGGCCCGCCGCACCCTTTTCCTTAGAGCACTGGGCGGCTACATAGTCCCGCACATCGGCCCCGGCAGAGAGGGTCAGGCCAAGGCGTGCGCTCACCTTCTGGGCCAGCGCATTCAGCTGCTGCGCCGCCAGCGCTGCAAGGTCCTCGCGGGCAAAGGCGCTGGTGGCGCACACATCGCCCACCGCCGCCACAAAGGGCGCACCGAACTTATCTGCCAGCGCGTCCCGGCCCTTGCGGGAAAAGAAGATGAGGTACTTGCCGCAGGGCGTGATACTGCTCACCGCGCCCGGTGCCAGCGCCGTGCCTGCATCCACAAGGATGCCCTCCTTGTTCACAAGATACCGGCTGGAAAGCGGTGCGCTGCCCTTCACAGCAAGGTCTGCAAGGGTCTTGAGGAAGGCCGCATGGCAGCTCTCGTAATGCTCAAAGATCACGATCTCCCCGGGGGCGTGCAGGGCCGCATACAGATCCTGCAAAAACAGCTTTTCCGCACCGGAATTGGGGTAGAGGGCAAGGTCCACCACCGCAGTTTTGTCGCTCTGCAAAAGGCCCCGCGCCGCCATGATGCGGGCGGTCTCTGCCAGCGCAAAGTGCCGCCCCGTACCGGCTCCGCCGCACAGCAGGATCACATTGCGTGCTGCCGGGCGCTCGGTGCCCAGCACAAAGGGCCGGCGCATGGCGCGCACCACGCTGTCCACAAAGGCATCTTGCCCGAGGACGGTCTTTTTCACCTCGGCGGCAAGGCCCTCAAAGCTGCCAAGGTGCTCTGCGGTCACATCGGCAGTGCCCTTGGCAAGCAGGCCGTCCGCTTCCATATCCCGCAGCATCTGGCGGCTGTCCTCCAGAGCAGACTGCACCGCAGTGTCCTGCGTTTTCAGCTGGGCGTTCTGTTTTTTGAGCAGGGCATCCAACTGCTTCTGGTTTTCCAGCAGAGCAGCGTTCAGGTCCGGCACTGCGGGCGCTTTGGCCTTTGGCGTTTTGCTTTCCGGCTGGGCGGTGCCGCCAAAGCGCGGCCTGCCCCCTGCACCGAACACACCGTTCATAAGGTTTTCCCAATCGTCGGTATATGCCATGGTTTGCCCTCCGTTTTTGTCGTTTTCTTCCAGTATAGTGTACCCGGACAGCTTTTGCAATTCCCTCTTGCAAAAAAGACCGCCGTTGTTTACACTTATATCTGATAGGAAATCTGCAAGAAGGAATGAAGAAACTATGACCGTCAAAACGCCCGCCGAACTGAAAACGCTATACGAGAGCATCTCCTTTGACCTTCAAACCACCTACACCGGCCCGCTGGGGCAGGAATATGCTGTTTCCGGCACCCATCTGCGCCTGTGGGCACCCACGGCGCAGAGGGTGGAGGTCAGCCTTTACCGCAAAGGCAGCGGCGGTGAGCCCATAGGCACTCTGCCGCTGGAGCGGGGGCAGCAGGGGGTGTGGAGCATCTATCTGCCCGGCGACCAGCACGGACGATACTACACCTATACGGTCACGGTGGATGGCATTTCGCGCCAGACCGGCGACCCCTATGCCCGGGCGGCAGGCGTGAACGGCACCCGCAGCATGATCGTAGATCTTGCCCGCATCGCCCCCTCCGGGTGGGAGCGGGATGTGCGTCCGGTCATCCCGCCGGAGCAGCGCGCGGTGTGGGAGGTGAGCGTGCGCGACTTCTCGCAGGACGCTGCCAGCGGCGTGCGCCCGGCATGGCGGGGCAAGTTCATGGCCTTTACCCAGCAGGGCACCACCCTGCACGGGGACGGCATCCACCCCACCTGCCTGAATTATTTAAAGCGTCTGGGCGTGAAGTATGTGCAGCTGATGCCCATTTTCGACTTTGGCAGCGTGGACGAGGCAAAGCCGCTGCTGCGGCAGTACAACTGGGGCTATGACCCCACCAACTACAATGTGCCTGAAGGCAGCTATTCCACCGACCCCACCCGCGGCGAGGTGCGCATCCGGGAGTGCAGGGAAATGATCGCAGCCCTGCACGCGGCGGGCATCGGTGTGGTGATGGATGTGGTGTATAACCACATGTACCGCAATGAGAACCCGCTGAACGACACCGTGCCCTGCTACTTTTTCCGCCAGAACGAGGACGGCAGCTTTTCCAACGGCAGCGGCTGCGGCAACGAATTTGCCAGCGAGCGGCCCATGGCCCGGCGGTATATGATCGATTCCATCCTCTACTGGGCGCAGGAATACCACATCGACGGCTTCCGGTTCGACCTGATGGGTCTGTACGACGTGGAGACCATCAACGCGGTGCGCGCCGCGCTGGATACGCTGCCCGGCGGGCGGGATATCCTGATGTACGGCGAGCCGTGGCAGGGCGGCGGCAGCCAGCTGCACCGGTACGAGGCCAACAAGGCGAATCTTGCCATGCTGAACGATCGCATCGGCATCTTCTGCGACGACACCCGCGACACCATCAAGGGCGGCTGTTTCAACGCCCGGGAACCGGGCTATGTGGAGGGCAGGCCCGGCAGCTTCTGGGACATCGGCGGTGCGGTGGCGGCATGGTGCCGCAGCGACCGTCTGCCGCCCCACGCGCCCAGCCAGATCGTGAGCTATGTTTCCGCCCACGACAACTTCACCCTGTGGGACAAGCTGCTTTTGGTCCGGTACGAAAAGCCGGAGTTCACGGCGGCAGACAGCACAGCCCTTGCCCAGAACCGGCTGGCGGCGGGCATTTACCTGACCAGCTTCGGCCTGCCTTTCCTGCAGGCGGGCGAGGAGTTTGCCCGCACCAAAAAAGGGAAGGGCAACAGCTACCGCTCTTCGCCTGCGCTGAACCGGCTGGACTGGGAGCGGGCCGAAAAATATCATGCACTGGTGGACTACTACCGCGGCCTGCTGGCGCTGCGGGCAAGGTTTCCGCGGCTTTCCAGCACCGACCCCCACGCGCCGGATGCCCTGCATTTTTTCTCGCTGGAGCAGCCGCTGGTGGGCTGGCAGCTGCCCGCGCAGTGGGGCGACGGCGCAGCATGGCAGGCGCTGTGCGTGTTCTATAACCCCACCGAGATCAGCAAGGTCGTGCCGCTGCCGGTTGGGCGCTGGCAGATGCTGAGCGACGGCATCTCGTCCAGCCTGTGGCGCGGCCCGGCAAGAGTGTATGAGCACGAGGCCGTGCTGATGCCTTACAGTGCCACCATCTTTGGACAGATATAAAAACAGGAGCGGATGGAAAACTCTCATCCGCTCCTGTTTTCTATTTTGCTCAGCTGTTGGAAGCCGTCTTTTCGCCCAGTGTCACATTGACCGTCTGCATCTGGCCTTCACGCGCAATGGTGATGGAGAGGGTGTCGCCTGCTGCGTGCTTCTGCATCAGGGTGCCAAGGTCGTCCTTGGAGGCGATCTCGGTGCCGTCCACGCTCACGATGCGGTCACCGGCCTGCAGGCCTGCCTTTTCGGCAGGGCCGCCCTTGACCACCTCCACAACGTAAACGCCGTAGGCATTCACGCCCAGTTGAGAAGCAGTCTGTGCGTCGGTCACGGCCAGATAGGTGATGCCCAAATAAGGCCGTCCGGTCACATAGCCGTTCTCCAGCAGTTCCTGTGCCACCTTGATGGCATCGTTGATGGGGATGGCAAAGCCCAGGCCCTCGGCGTCGCTGGAAGAGGATTTTGCATTCACAATGCCGACCAGCTCACCGTTCATATTGAACAGGCCGCCGCCGGAGTTGCCGGGGCTGACCGAAGCATCCATCTGGATCAGGGACATGGTGTTCACAGAGCTGCTGCCCTGAATGGTGACGCTGCGGTTCAAAGCGCTGATCATGCCGCCGGTCACGGTGCCGCCCAGCTCACCCAGCGGGTTGCCCACAGCCATCACGCTCTGGCCCACCTTCAGGCTGTCGCTGTTGCCCACGGTGGCGGGGGTCAGGCCGTCAGCATCGATCTTGATGACCGCGATATCGCTGGTGGTATCTTCGCCCACAAGGGTGGCGGTGTAGTCCTTGTCACCAATGGTAACGGTGATGGTGGAAGCGCCGTCCACCACATGTGCACAGGTGAGGATGTAGCCGTCCGAGCTGATGATCACGCCGCTGCCGGCACCGCTCTCCACCTGATTCTGGCCGTACCACGACCACTGAGAGTAGACCACCTGCTCCGTAGTGATGACCACCACGCTGGGGCTGACCAGATCAGCCACCTGTTCAGTGGTCAGGCTGCTGCCGCTGCTGGATGCTGCGGTGATGGAACTATCCGAACCGGATGCACTGTCGGCCGTAGAGGAAGGTGCCACCTGCTGAATGACCACCTTGCCGCTGCCGCCAAACTTTGCCCCCACAAAGCCGCCCGCAAAGCCCATGGCTGCGGCCAGCACCAGCGCCACGGCGCTGCGTACAACGCGCTTGCCGTTGAACTTTTTCTTCTTTTTAGGGGGCTGCGCGTCCTGCGGCTGTACCGGATGTACCGGCGGCGTTGCACCGCCTGCGCCGTTGTCTGTCTGCGGGGCGGTGTAAGCGGTCTCCGGTTCCGGCTGCGGGTCGTTGTACTGGTTGGCGGTGTTCATGCCGCTGCTGCCCACATTGGGATAACCGGTATCTCCGCTTTCGTTTTTATCCTGAGAGGAATAATCATATTCCCATTTGTTCTCATTGTCCATGCTGATACTTCCTTTCCGTAAGGGATACGTCCACAGGAGCCCTGTTCCTTTGAACTGCTCCTATTGTAACCATCAATTGTGAAAATCAATCGCGCGCGCCGTGAAGAAACTGTGAAATAAAGACGCACTTTCCGCCCTTGACAGCGGCCTTTGCGCTTGCTATTGTAAAAGCGTAAATTCAGGAGGAACACACCATGGAACTGCACCGCACAGACGAGGGCTTTGCCCTCTATAAGGAAAAAACACAGATCGGCTTCTGCGCGCTCACGCCCGCCGCAAAGGGGGCTGCCATCACCGCGTTTGGCATCGAACCGCAGTGGCGGCGCAAAGGCTACGGCTCCTATCTTTTAAAAGAAGCCTTGCGCGCCTACGCCGGATACGACCGCGAAAAGGCTACCGTATTTACCGCCCCGCTGCCCGCCGATGCCGCAGAGCTTGCGTTCTGGGCAAAGTTCGGCTTTGCGGCAGAAGGCAGGCAGCTGGTGCGCCGCCGTACGCCGGACCTGACCGCCGTCAAGTTCGTGCAGGACTTTCTGGCCGCACGGCTGGCACAGCCGCACCTTTGCATCGATGCTACCTGCGGCAACGGCGGCGACACGGCCTTCCTGTGCGGCATCACCGCGCCGGAAGGAAAAGTAGTCGGCTTTGACGTGCAGGAAGCTGCCATTGCATCCACCCGGAAGCATCTGGAGCAGCTGGGCGTGCCTGCCGCCCGGTATGAGCTGCACTGCCAAAGCCACGCAGACCTTTTACAGGTTGTGCAGCCCGGCACGGCAGATGCGGTGATGTTCAACTTTGGCTGGCTGCCCGGGGCCGACCACGCAGTGTTCTCCACCGCGCAGAGCAGCATCCCCGCCCTGCAGGCGGCTTTGGAAGCCGTGCGCCCCGGCGGCGTGGTGAGCGCCATCCTCTACAGCGGGCAGGTCATCGGCACAGATGAAAAGCAGACGGTGCTGGAATATCTCCGGGCACTTCCGCTCAAAAGTTTTACCGTTCTGGTGTGTGATTTTGCCAACTGGGCCGAAACCGCCCCTCTGCCCTGCATCATCCTGAAAAAATAACGAAAACACTTGCATTATGGAGCGTTTTCGGATAAAATAGGGTACGTATGTGTAAAAACGAACTCCTTCAGTCTCGCATTCGCTCGACAGCTCCCTCTGGGAGGGAGCCTTTGACGCTGCGGGAAGGCAAAAGCCTCCCTCTTTGAGAAAGACTTCCCCCGGTCGGGGGAAGATGTCACACAAGTGACAAAAGGGGGAACAGTGGCATCGCGGAGCGATGACGGAAGGAGTTTTATCCGTATAGGAGAAATACTAGTTTATGACAAATCGTGAAGAAATCGAGCGCCGCCGGACGTTTGCGATCATCAGCCATCCCGACGCCGGTAAGACCACTCTGACCGAAAAGCTGCTGCTGTACGGCGGAGCCATCAATCAGGCAGGCTCCGTCAAGGGCAAGCAGAGCGCAAAGCACGCCGTGTCCGACTGGATGGACATTGAGAAGCAGCGCGGTATTTCCGTCACCTCTTCTGTCCTGCAGTTCAACTACGCAGGCAAGTGCGTGAACATTCTGGACACCCCGGGCCATC
>OGQE01002177.1_pt1 | contig 15523 bp, 9 predicted proteins | sample 1553131 | NCBI WGS metagenome assembly OGQE01 (sample SAMEA2579929, study PRJEB22360) | human gut metagenome | biome: human gut; feature: human-associated habitat; material: faeces | place: Denmark | collected 2008/2010
GAGGCCGGTTCCACCGCGATGATGCGCGGATCGGCCTTGCCGAGCAGCTTATCCTGCATGAACGGGGAAATCAGGCCGCCGAGGTTGGAGCCGCCGCCCGCACAGCCGATCACGATATCCGGATACTCATCGAGCATTTCCATAGCCTGCTTGCTCTCCAGACCGATGATGGACTGGTGCAGCAGCACCTGATTGAGCACGGAGCCGAGTACATAGCGGTAGCCCTCGTGCGTAGTAGCCACTTCTACGGCCTCAGAAATCGCACAGCCGAGCGAACCGCCGGTGGTCGGATCGTGTGCCAGAATAGCGCGGCCTGCCTCGGTCGTATTGGACGGAGACGGCGTTACATTCGCGTCAAAGGTCTGCATGATGGCCTTGCGGAACGGCTTCTGCTCGTAGGAGACCTTAACCATGAATACCTTCAAATCCAGTCCGAAGTACGCGCATGCCTCAGAGAGTGCAGTACCCCACTGACCGGCACCGGTCTCGGTGGTAAGGCCCTTGAGGCCCTGTTCCTTGGCGTAGTACGCCTGTGCAATCGCGGAATTCAGCTTGTGGCTGCCCGAGGTATTGTTGCCCTCAAACTTGTAGTAGATCTTAGCCGGGGTGTCCAGCGCCTTCTCCAGATTGTACGCGCGGCACAGCGGAGACGGACGGTACAGCTTATACATATCGAGCACCGGCTCGGGAATATCAATGTAGCGGGTGTCGTTGTCCAGCTCCTGGTGCGCCAGCTTTTTACAGAAGATGGGATACAGCGCTTCTTCTGGCAGCGGCTGGTGCGTGCCCGGATGAATCAGCGGGTCCGGCTTTTCCTTCATGTCCGCCCGCAGGTTGTACCACTGCTTGGGCATCTGGTCTTCGGTCAAATAAAGTCTGTGGGGGATCTTAGCCATGGTGATTGCTCCTTTGCAGTAATGGAGAATTGATAATGGATAATGGAAAATGAATGTGACGCGCAGAGCGCGTTTATTAAATCATCGCGCTTTGCGCGATACCACAATTCTCAATTCTCCATTTTCAATTCTCAATTTGTTTTACAAAAATAAAAAAGCTCCTGTCCCAGATTTCTCTTGGGACAGGAGCGAATACGCTCTTGCGGTACCACCCAGATTGACGCAAACTGCGTCCACTCTGCTCACACATCAAACAATGCGCGCTCCCCTGATAACGGGCGGAGTCCCCGTCGCAGTTACTTGGCCGAAGCCGTTCGCCTTGCCCTGCTGAAGTCCATTCACACGGTCCTTGCCTGCCGCAATCACACCGCCTGCGGCTCTCTTGGAGGTTCGGTCTCCCTGCTACTCGTCTTCGTCATTGGTTTGTGTTGGTTTACTTGGTATGGTCACAGTATATTCGTAAAACAGTGGATTGTCAAGTGCGATTTGCGAAAAACAATATATTATTTCTGTTATAAATTCTTATTATGAGAATGAAGGGCGCAGTATCGTCTTTTTCTGCACACTGTGCTATAATGGGTAGCAGAATGAAAAAGCAGAAAGGACATGAGTGCAAATGCGGGTGATCGAGGGTGAAAACGAACTGCGGCTGACCTGTTCGCGGAGTGCGAGCGGCGGCATTGCGCTTTTGCGGTGCGAAACGCAGGACGATATTGTGCGTCTGCCGGATGAGATAGACGGTGTGCCTGTTACCGAGGTCGGCGCGTATGTACTCAGCGAGCGGGTCCCTGCGCCCTTGGTTCTGACAGGCAAGGACACGTTCGCTGTCCGTATCACCTGCGGCGGCACGGAGCCGAAGCACAATGCGGCGGCTATCCGCACGGTTACGCTCCCGAAGGATGCAAAAAGTGTTGGCAGTTATGCATTTTATAACTGCCGAAACCTTGAACGCATCGAACTGACTAATTCGGTGAGTGAGTTCGGCGGCGGTGCGCTGATGAACTGCATGAGCCTGCGCGAAGTCATCCTGCACGCCGCACCGTCCGCGCCGACCTGCCTGCCCAGGCTGCTCGGCGAGTACGCCGGTGAGCTGGATGTGCGGTTCGACGGGCACGCGCGGCTGCTGTTCCCCGAGTACGTCGAGGAACTGGAGGACCTCAGTCCGGCGCATATTTTTCAGCGGCGCATTCACGGTGCAGGATACAGCTACCGCCAGTGCTTTGACAGCGGTGTGCTGAATTTTCGGCAGTATGATGCTGCCCTGAGCGAACTGCTCGAGCGGCACGATTTTTCGGTCGCGGCACGCGTAGCCGTGCGGCGGCTTGCCGTACCGTTTGTGCTCTCGGATGCCGCAAAAGCGGACTATCTTACGGTTTTACGCACCCACGGCGGCAATCTGGCGCAGTCCTGCGCCAAGGCAGGCGAGACCGCTGCATTGACCTTTCTGCTGTCGCTCGGTGTGCTCTCTGCCGCCGATGTGGATGCCGCGTGCACGTCTGCCCGCGAAGCAGAGCAGACAGCAGCGCTGTCTGTTCTGCTGTCAGCCGCCGGCAAAACGCAGTCCAAGGGACGCGCCAAATCGTTTGAATTATGATATAAATATATAGAAGTTATCAATAAATCCGTAGGGCACTCCGCCCTACGATGCAAGATGAACCTGTGAGGTGATGTTTTCTATGTCGCAGTCCTCCCGCTGGACTTCTATCGGACGCGAAATCCTGTTTTCCGCCCGCACCGAACTGTACATGAACCTGCCGTTCCTCGATTCCGCGCTGGCGGCGCTGCCTGCGGCAGACGGTTACGATACACCCACGCTCGCTACCGACACGCGCGTGCTGTTTTTCAGCGGTGCATGGCTGGCGCAGCAGTACGAGCGTTCCCGCGCGAACGTCAACCGCGCCTATCTGCACACGCTGTTCCACTGTCTGCTGCGCCATCCCGGAAAGACACGCGGACGCGATGCCGATCTGTGGGATCTGTCGTGCGATATTGCGGTCGAAAGCATGCTGGATTCGCTGGATTACCGCTGCCTGCAGGCGGAAAAGGTGTCAGTTCGGCGGCAGAATATCTACCGTGAACTGCGGGACGAGCTGCCGGTCCTGACGGCTGAGGCGGTCTATCGCCACTTTCGCCGCACGCGGCTGAATTCGTATGACTGTGCCACGCTTACGCGCGTGTTTGCGACAGACGAGCACACGCTGTGGTACAAGGAGGACGACGATCAGCAGGAGCGCCGCTGGCAGCAGCAGGCCGAGCGCACGCAGACCGCGATGGAGACGGTTTTCGCGAACAAGGCGGAAGGCGGTCAGGCTGTGCGGGAGCAGCTTGCCGTTTCCACCCGCAAAACGACTGATTTCCGCGCGTTCCTGCGCCGGTTTGCTGCTCTGCGGGAGGAGGTCTCGGTGGATGCGGATTCGTTCGACTACGGCTACTACGCCTACGGGTTGCGTCATTTTGAAAATATGCCGCTTATCGAGCCGTTAGAGACGCGGGAGGTGCGGAAAATAGAGGATTTCGTCATCGCTATCGATACCTCGATGTCCACCTCCGGTGAACTCGTGCGCGCGTTCCTCAGCCGCACCTATGAGCTTTTGCAGGAGAACACCAGCTTTTTCCGACATTTCAACCTGCGTATTCTGCAGTGCGACGATCAGCTGCGTTCGGACAAAAAGGTGACAAATGCGCGGGAACTCGCGGAATATATGGAGCATTTTGAACTGATCGGTCAGTCTGCGACCGATTTTCGTCCGGTTTTCGAGCACGTTGACCGCTTAAATGCCGAAGGCGCGTTCCGCCATCTGCGCGGCCTGCTGTATTTCACAGACGGACTCGGCATCTACCCGAAAAAACGTCCGAAGTACGATGCGGCGTTTGTCATGCTCGAAGGCGAAGCCTATCCGGATAAGGTGCCGTCATGGGGGATTCGGGCGGTAATCAGCGAGGATGCGTTATCTGTAGAATGAAAAAGGACGCTTTACGCGTCCTTTTTTGCAGTTCGGTTATTTTTCACCCATTCGGCGATCGTCTGCTTGACCTTCTTTATCTGCAGCGGCTTTGCCAGATGGGCATTCATGCCTGCGGCGAGGCACTTCTGTGCATCCTCGTAAAAGGCGTTTGCGGTCATGGCGATGATGGGCAGCGTTTTCGCGTCCGGTCGGTTGAGCGAGCGAATGGTCTTCGCAGCGTCAATGCCGTTCATCACAGGCATCATCACATCCATGAGAACCGCGTCGAAGGTGTCCGGTGGATTGTTCTGCACGATCTCCACAGCCTGTTTGCCATCCGTGACGACGGTTACGGTCGCTCCTTCGTCGGTCAGCAGAATCTGTGCGATTTCGGCGTTGAGCGCATTGTCCTCGACGAGCAGCAGCTTGCAGCCTGCAATGCTGATATCCGGCGCGGCATGTGCGTCCGGTGTCTGCTCGGGAGACGGTGCAATTTCAAACGGCAAAGTGATTACAAAGGTGGAGCCGACACCAAGCTGACTCGTGACCGTAATCGAGCCGCCCATCCGGTCGACAAGCTCCTTGGTGATGGTCATGCCGAGACCGGTGCCGTGATAATAGCTGCGCGCGTCCTGCTTTTCCTGCGTGAACGGTTCAAAAATATGGTCAACAAAGTCCGGACTCATGCCGATACCCGTATCCGAAATCGTCCAGCGATAGGTGCATTTGCCGTCCTGTTCACCGAGCGAGTCCGTATGGGTGGTGATTTTACCGCCGGGACGGTTGTATTTGATGCAGTTGCTGTAAATATTGAGGAAAATCTGCCGCAGATGCAGCGGACTGCCGTAAATATACGGGTACGGAATGATGGATTTGTCCTTTTCGTACTCCCACTCAATGCCGGCTTCTTCGGCGCGGCCGATGATAATGGTAATGATATCGCGGGTCAGCTCCACCAGACTGATGCGCTCGTGCGTAAGGACGGTCGTGCCCTCCTCCAGCTTGCTCATCTGCAGCACATCGTTGATGAGCGACAGCAAGTGGTTGGCGGAAATCTGCATTTTTTTGTGATTTTCCAGCAGCAGCGCCTTGTCATCAAAGTGGGTTTCGTCCACCTGCAGCAGACCGATAATGCCGTTGAGCGGTGTGCGGATATCGTGACTCATGCGCGAGAGAAATTCGGTTTTGGTGCGGTTCGCAATACGCATTTCATCGAAGGCGGCCTGCAGACGGGCGTTCTCTTGCTCGTCGCGGGCGTGCATCTGCGAGGTATCCTGCAGCAGGATAATCGCCGTGACCATCGGCATTTCGGCATTGATTTCCGGATCAAACATGGTGGTCTGCGTCATCAGCACGGTTTTCTGTACCCAGCGGATAGCGCCGTCATCCTCCTGCACGCAGTACTCCACCGTGATGTGTTTTTCACCGGCGGCAAAGCGCTTGAGCAGACGGGCACTGGTATCTGCCGTGCGGTAGCTGCCGAGTGTTGCCGGTGTGACGCGCTTGCGGTACTCGTCGCAGTAGTCGCGGTAGGAGCAGGGAAGCGGGTAATCGAGGAACAGCGCCCGGTCCGAATCACTCTTGCCCGCAGGTGAAATGTTGCGCTCGAGGGTGTCGCGCGTGAGGTTTACCGTGTAGATTGTGCCCGCCATATCGAGCAGCGCGTCCACATAGCTGTCGTTCTCAAGGATAGACTGTTTTAGCTGCTCGTAGTACAGCGTCAGCTGCTCCTTCGGGTCGATGGCTTGGTCGGCGTTCAGCCGGATGGTCTCGAACGCGAGGATAAAGTGGTGCAGCACACCGGCTTCATCCCAGTCAATCGGAAGAACGGTCAAACGGCTGTAGCGGCTTTCCTCGGCCGCGTTGTACTGCAGTTCGAGGGTATCCTCTGCGCTGTGTAGGCTGCGCTGCAGTACGTCAAGCTGCAGCGCAGAACGGACGCGGCTGCGCTCGCTTTTAGCAGCCTGTTCCTCGGCAATCTGCTCGACGGCGCCGGTGTAGCTGCCGTCCGATGCCAGAAAAAAGCTCTCGCACGCACGGATGGTGCGGTAGGTGTCCAGACGCGCATCGCAGTACAGGCAGTCGGAAAAGCTGCGGTGCAGGCGGTTGACCTGCTTCAGCAGCTGAAAATCCAGCCGCTTTTCGGCGGCGGCTTCCTCGCGCTTGACGTGGTTTTTGTTGATGTACATGTTTTTGTCCGCAAGGTCAAACAGATCGCGCATATTGCTGTCCGGATTGTCCGATGCAAGCGCAAAGCCGGCCGCATAGCTGAGCGGTGTATCCGGATGCTGTCGGGACTCCTTGGCAAGCTGTTTACGGACATGGGAAAGCAATTTCTGCAGCGCATCAGCATCCGGTCCGTGCGTTATCGCGAGGAACTCATCGCCGCCTGCACGGCCGACAAAATGCTCCTCGGGCATGGCCGCACGCAGCGCGACCGCAAACCGCCGGATGTATGCGTCACCGGCCTCATGGCCCATGCTGTTGTTGATGCGGCGCAGATTATTCAGGTCAAAGCTGCACACGCCGGTTTCTGGCGCAGGCGGCGTCGGATCGTCGAGCAGCTCCTCGCACTTGTTCTTGTTGGGCAGGCCGGTCGCGGCATCCAGATAGACCTTATGCTGCAGAGCGCGGTTCATCGCAGCCGTGTGCAGCGCCTGAAACAGCTGGTAGCCGATCAGCAGCATGAGCACAACGATATCTGCGGTGATGTACTTCTCCAGAGCGGAAAGCGAGGTTGCCTTGCGCTGCGAGTACGCCTCCGCCAGACCGGTCGCGTCGTCGCAGATGCCGAAAAAGGTTTCGCTGATGGGAATGATGTCCGTGTTATTTGAGCCGACTGCGCGCACGCGGCCGATCTCCTGCTTGAGTGCTTGAAAATAGTCGTCCAGCTCCTGCATTTTGCTTTGGAAGGCATCATTGTTTAGCCGCACGAGGCTGAGCTCGTCGCTGCCGAAGCGCAGTCCGGCGATCAACGCGTCAATATCTGCGATCATGCCGTCCTGTGGCTGACCAGAGATTTCCAGCTTGACGATACGCTGGGTCTTGCCGCGCACGAGTCCGGCGTAGTTGATGATACGCGCGGTGCCCTGAATACCGGAAACGAGGTTCATCATCCAGACAATCAATATGGCCAGCACGACTGCCAGCGCGCCAATGGCGGCGTTGACGATGCCGGTGCTTTTCTTTTTGGGGTTGCCAGCCATGTGCAATGACCTCCTTGCAGGCTGTCGAATTTTGTCGAACAAATTAGACAGGTGAGAAAGTTATATAAAAATCATTATATCGTGAAAAGGGAACAAATGCAATGACAGAAGCGGAGAATCACGCGCTTCACAGAGATATCCACAGACTTGTGGATACATTTCCGATTTTGTGCTATAATGCAGAAAAAGCAATCGGAGGAACAGAGGATGAAGCTGCGTTATATGATTATCGGTGCCGGTGGCGTTGGCGGACCGGTAGGCGCGTATTTGAGCAAATCCGGTGCGGATACCACACTTATTGCACGCGGAAAGCATCTTGCGGTCCTGCAGGAGCACGGCTTGACGCTTGTATCCGGAGAAAATGAGCGCGAGAGCATTCCGGTCAAGGCGATCGACATGGACGGCTTTCTTGCCGCGAGGGAGCAGGGCGCTCCCGCGCCGGATGTGATTTTCGTGTGTGTCAAGGGATACTCTCTTGCGGATACCGTGCCGTTCATCCGCAAGGCAGCAGGCAGGGACACGGTAGTTATTCCGGTGCTCAATATCTACGGCACGGGCCGTGCCCTGCAGGCGGAGCTGCCTGAGCTGCTCGTCACGGACGGCTGCATCTACATTTCGGCCAACAGGATTGCGCCGGGCGTCATTCAGAAGCACGGTGCGATCTGCCGTATCGTGTACGGACTGCCGAGCCACAAGACCGATCATCCGGTGCTGCAGCAGGTCGAGACTGACCTCAAAAACGCCGGAATTGACCCGGTTTATTCTCCGTATGTCGAGCGCGACACGCTGCTCAAATTTGCGTATGTGTCGCCGAATGCGGCCTGCGGACAGTATTATCACGCGAAAGCTGCGGAAATGCAGCATCCGGGCGAGGTGCGCGACAGCTTTGTACGCCTGATAAAAGAGGTCGTTGCGCTGGCGGACAAGATGGGTATTCCGCTGGAGAGCAGGCCGGGGGAGCTGGTCGAGCGCAACCTGCGCATTCTGGATGCGCTTGCACCGACCGCGTCTACCTCTATGCAACGCGATATGGAAGCCGGCAAGCAGTCCGAGGTGGATGGTTTGATTTATCAGGTTGTGTGTCTGGCGGAGCAGTACGGCGTGGATGTGCCGGAGTATCGTAAAATCGCAGAGGCGGTAAAAAAACAGACGGAAAATAAGTGAAAACGGCAAAGACCCGGAATCTTCCGAAAAAGATTCCGGGTCTTTGCGCTATAGGTGGTGATGCTGTTTCGACTGTCATTGTAAACAACGACAAGAAATTTCACTGCACACCGTCCGACGGACGGTGACATTCGCAATCCTTTTCAAGCGCCTGAAGCTGCTGCTCCATGGTTGGCACCTCACACTTGCCGGTGCGGATGGCTTCGCGCACGACTTCGGGTGTGGCGGGCACCTTATTGATGCGCACGCCGATGGCACGCGACACAGCGTTGAGAATCGCCGGTGTGACGGGCACGGTCGCAACCTCGGAAATGCCTTTCGCGCCGAACGGGCCCTGCGGCTCCGGGTCCTCGATTAAAATAATCTCGTAATCCGGCGTATCCTCGGCACGCGGCAGACCCAGCTGACGGTACAGCGTCTTGACCGGATAGCCGTTTTTCGTCGGATATCCCTCGGTCAGTGCATAGCCCTGTCCCATCGAGCACGAGCCGTGCATCTGACCCTCGATGATATGCGGATTGATGGCGCGGCCGACATCGTGCGCCGCGATGATCTTGAGCAGCCGGACCTTGCCGGTTTCTTTGTCCACCTCGACAATGGCGGCCTGCGTGGCATACGCATACGCCGGAAAATTGCGGTATTTTGCACCGCGCTGCTTTGCACCCTCAAAATCACCGATGGCGAAGCACGGGTCGGATGCATAATAGTATTCCGCGCGGCGTTCCTCGCCCGGCCGCCACGGACGGCTGTCTAAATCCTGCTTGAGCTTGACGCACGCCTCATACACCGCCCGGCCGCCGCACAGCGTCTGCCGCTCGGAAACCGATTCGCCGGTCGGGATGGTCAGCTCGGTGTCGCCGTTGGTGATGTAAATATCCGCGATATCCATGCCGAGCGTTTCCGCCGCGATCTGCGTCATGGCAGTGCGGAAGCCCTGTCCCATATCCGTGCCGGAAACGATCATGTGCAGGTGGCCGTCACCCTGCAGAATCAGCCTGCACGCACCGTCATCGGTGAAAATACCCTTGCCGACGCCTACATTCTTGAATCCCGAGGCCATGCCCCAGCCGAGCACCTTGCTGCCCTTGGGATACTGTCCTTCGTATTCCTTGAGTGCTTTTCGCAAACTTTTTTCGCACTGGTTGATGGTATCCATCATACCCATGCTGTATTTGAGCACCTCACCGCCGACCGAGGTCGCACCCGGATAGACGGCATTGCGCCGGCGCAGCTCGAACGGGTCGATATCCAGCTTTTCCGCCATCATGTCCATCGCAGTTTCAATGGAGATCGCCGCCTGATTGATACCGTAGCCGCGGAACGCACCGCCCTGCAAGTTATTATTGCGAATCGCTGAGCCTTCCACCTTGACATTGGGAATGATGTACGGCCCGCCGCTCATCAGCGCGCCGGTCATCAGCGTGCCGTAGCTTTCGCACTCGTACGGTCCGCCGTCCGAGAACATGCGGCAGTCCAGATACTGGAACTTGCCGTCCGGCGTGAAGCCGATCTCGTAATCCGTATGGTAGCCGTGGCGTTTGGTGGTGAGGATCAAATCCTCCTTGCGCGTCAGCGTAATCTTGACCGGCTTGCCGCAGGCGTGAGCGGCAACAACCGCCGGTGCTTCAAGAAATGAGTCGCATTTTTTACCGAAGCCGCCGCCGAGCGGCGTCACGATAACGCGGATATCCTCCTCCGGCTTGTCCAGAATCTTTGCCAGCATACTGCGGATTTCGAACGGCGCCTGTGTGCAGGAATAGAGGATCGTTTTGCCGTCCTGCACCATGCCGATAGCCGAAACAGGCTCCATGCAGGCGTGCTCCTGCGGCTCAATATCCTTGGAGACGTTGAGCTTGACAATGTCCGTTTGCTGCTTTGCCTGCTCCACATCGCCGCTGACGCGGCCGGTGTGCACGATGAAGCTGTTTTTGCGGTAGCCGTCCGCCATGGTGTAGATACCGGGCAGTTCTTCATAGTCGATTTTGACCAGCTTGACGGCCGCTCTCGCGTGCGCCACCGTATCCGCGACAACCAGCGCCAGATGGTCACCGAGAAACCGCACCTCATCCGTGCAAAAGACCGGCTGCTCCGGCGTCCATGTGCCGACCTTGTTCATGCCGGGCACGTCAGCCGCCGTCACGATGCGCACCACACCTTCCGCCTGTTCGGCGGCGGAGTAGTCCACCGCGTTGATCCTTGCGTGCGGCGCCGGCGCCCAGACAAATGCACCGTGCAGCAGGGTATCCGCGCCGATGTCCTCCGCGGTGTAGTCGTCGCAAAATTTCAGTTTGCCGCCGGTCTTGTCCATGCCGTCCACATCCCAGACCGACTTACCGACCGCGGAACCGGTGATTTCGGGCACGACCTGATTTTCACCAACCACAATAACCGTGCTTTCGTGGCTGCGGAAGCTGTCGATATCCGGATCTTCCCCGCGCAGCCGCGCCGCTGCCAGCTTGACCGCCTCGATAATTTTGACGTAGCCGGTGCAGCGGCAGTAGTTGTTTTTCAGCCCGTCGCAGATTTCCGGCTCGGTCGGGGCCGGATGGTGCAGCAGCAGCGCCTTTGTCGCCATCACCATGCCCGGTGTGCAGAAGCCGCACTGCACGGCGCCGACATCGAGAAACGAGTGCTGAATCACCTGCAGCATGGTGTCGTTCGGTGCGTTTTCAATGGTCTCAACGGTTTTGCCGTCCAGTCGGCGCACGAGCGTCACGCATGAGCGCGTCAGCCTGCCGTCCACGAGGACGCTGCACGCGCCGCAGTGACCGGTGCTGCAGGCTTCTTTTGTGCCCTTCATGCACTTTACATTGCGGAGATATTCGAGCAATGTGCGGTTTTCGCCGTCTTCTATTTCAATTTGTGTGCCATTGAGCGTAAATCGTAGCATGGGATTTCGCCCTCCTGCCGTTACTTGATTTTTGCTTTGATGCGCATGAAGCGTCTGTGACCGGAGTCAAGCGCCTCGTAAAAGTCCTCGCTGTCCTTCGGGTCGTCCTTTGTCAGCTTAGAGACCACATACATCAGCACGAACGCGGTCGCCAGACCGATCGTGCCGTACCACACATAGCCGAGATCCCAGACGAAGAAGGTCAGGCAGATGATGATCGCACCGACCGAAATCGAGGTGATAGCGGCTTTTCGGGTTGCCCACTTGCAGTAAATGCCGAATACCAGCGCCGGGAACAGCGATTCAACCAGAGAATCCGCAAAAATCATCAGATTGTAGACGTATTCCCAGTGCATGAGCGATACGGCAACCGTTACGGCACCGAACAGCAGAATTACCACGCGGATAACCGAGGTTTCGGATGCCTTGAATTTGCAGTGACCGATACCGACCAGCAGGTCCTTGTAGATGATAGAGGACATGACCATCAGCAGCGCATTTGCGGTGGACAGACCGACCGCCAGTACGCCGATGAGGAACACGATCATCAGAATCTGCGCGAGCAGACCGTGCGTGCCCGCGATGATGTTGCACATATACGGGATAACCAGTTCGGTTTCCGAGCTGGTAAGGTCAGGCATGGCAGCCAGCGCGACCAGACCGATGAGCATTGTGCCGCCCCAGACAATGATCTGCAGGAACGGTGCAAGGAATGCCATCTGACGCTGGTCCTTCAGACCCGCGCTGTAATAGCCGGAGCGTACAAAGACCTGCGGCAGCAGCAGCGTGTAGCCGAATGCACATGCAAGCGGATAGCTGACGCGCGACGGATAGGTGCATATGCCGATCGGACCCGGATAGGAGAACCAGTCCGGTGTCTGCACGCGGACGGTCTGGAATGCCTCGATGATCGAGCCGTTGAATACGATCTTGAGCGTTACGAAAATAATTGCCCACAGCGCCAGAATGAAGAACCAGCCCTGTACAGCATCCGCCAGTGCGGTGGATTTTACGCCGCCGAGCATGACGAATACCGTCATGATAATGCCGCAAATGAGCGTAAATGTCTGCGAGGATACCGCGCCGCCGGTGGCCACCTCAGCTGCACGTCCGCCGGCTACCAGTACCGCCGAGATAAACGGTACGGCGCAGATAATGTAAACAATGTCGATGATAACGGTCAGCGCCTTGGACTTGTAGCGGCAGAAGAAGAAATCCGCCGGGGTGGTGAAGTGCTTCTGCTGGTTGACCAGCCATACCTTGGTCATCGTGAAGTAGCAGATGATCGGGAACATGGAGTAGATGCACATCTCCGAGAAGAAGTAGCCCAGTCCGTAGCGGTAATACGCGCCCGGACCTGCGAAAAATACCCAGACGCTCATGCAGGAGGCGATATAGGTCATGACCATGACCGGCCACTTGAACCGGCCGCCCTGCAGATCGACCTTGCCTGCGTCACGTTTTTCCTTCCATGTGGTGTAGCGTGCGATAGCGATCAAAAATAGAAAATATGCCGCAAAAACGATCCATACCGTTTTGCCTGAAAGTAAACCCTGTGTTGTCATTTTCTCTGTTATCCTTTATTTGTCCGATTCTTTTTGCGTTTCGGAAGCGGCAGGCGTATTATCCTCAGCCGTTTCGTCCTGTTCCTCATCCTCAATCAGAGGATACTCCTTTTCGGTCAGCTTGCAGCCGATATACACGGACAGCACCGTGCCGACAAAGCTGATCAGACCGTGTATGATGCAGGCGGTCTCGCTGCCGTAGGGGGGGAATCCCGGGAAATTATAGAATACCCAGAAGAACAGCACAGACGCCAGCCAGATTTTCTCTGTTCTGCCGATTTTCATTTTGTGTCACCTTGTTTTCTTGTTTATATGTAATTTCAGGTATGCATTTAGTCCTGAGAGCGCCACTCATCGAGCAGCGCATCCGAATCCACGACAAGTCCCAGATGCAGCGAGATCATGCGCAGCGCAGGCTCTTCGAGGTGCTCGGAGCCGCGGGTCAGGTCGCGCGGCACGACGACGCGGAAATCGCGGTTTGCGGCATCGAATGCAGTGTTGATGACGCAGCAGTCGGTCATGCAGCCGGTGAGCACCACGCGGCGGATGCCAAGGTTGCGCAGCAGCAGCTCCAGATCGGTCGGATAGAACGCGCTCAGGCGCTTTTTGGTCGTCACCATGTAGTCCTCGTCGTGTACATCGATGGACATTCTGTTCCAGCGTGTGCCTTCGATGGCGTGCTCTGCGATGTTGGGAATCTCACCGACCGTAACCGGAAACACCATGCGCCACGCAGACGGAAACAGTTTTTCGTCTGTGCCGCCCTTACGCAGCGTTGAGCGGACATGGATGATCGGCAGACCGAGCGCGCGTGCTTCGTTCATGAAATGGTTGAGCGGTTCGATGATCTCGCGTCCTCGCGGAGACGGACATGGACAGTCCGGGTCGGTTGACAGGTGTCCATCGTGCATGTCAATCGTAATGACAGCCGTATCGCGGCGATTAAGGAAAACCTGCTGTAATTGCTCCGGAACCTCCTTTTCGATGCTGTCAAAGTATGCTTTCATTTGATTTTTCTCCTTCCCGGCAAAACGCCGCAGCAATCTGTGCGGCGCTGTCAATAGCGGTATTGGAGTTATTATAGCACATGTGTCATGACATGTGCAAATGTTTTGGTTGGGTTGGGGAAAGATCGTGAAGGGATGGAGACTGCGATGTTGGACGGGAGGATGGGGATGCAGCTATCTGCGTCGCTCCGAGAAGGGAGCGACGCCAGATTACCCGCGCAGAGGTTGTAACGATTGTATTTCAATCCACGCTCCCGCGAAGGGAGCGACGGAGATCAGGCTGTTTTTACGCCGGTCAGCGTAATTTCAATCCACGCTCCCGTGAAGGGAGCGACGTCAGGGTAAAGGTCTTGCCGTTATCCGAGTTGCATTTCAATCCACGCTCCTGTGAAGGGAGCGACGTGTGTCGGCCGCCGTCCTCGTTCGGGACGGAGAAATTTCAATCCACGCTCCCGTGAAGGGAGCGACCCGGTTACATGACCGGCATCACGCAGAATGTGGGCATTTCAATCCACGCTCCCGCGAAGGGAGCGACCGTGTCAAGGTCGTCCGTCAGCGTCATGTCACTGGCATTTCAATCCACGCTCCCGTGAAGGGAGCGACGGCACAGGGCGGCAACCCCGCCCTTCCTGCCCTGAATTTCAATCCACGCTCCCGCGAAGGGAGCGACAACTCCGGGTACGTCCGGCGCATGAACAGAATCTATTTCAATCCACGCTCCCGCGAAGGGAGCGACCGCTCCATCCTGAATACCACCCTCCACAATATCATTTCAATCCACGCTCCCGCGAAGGGAGCGACGCATGGCCGGTACGCCTGCCATCTGCGTCAGATCATTTCAATCCACGCTCCCGCGAAGGGAGCGACACACCAGGCATCTGACAAATACAATCCCGGCATATTTCAATCCACGCTCCCGCGAAGGGAGCGACGGCTGTGGCCTGGGCTGATATGCAGCACATTCATATTTCAATCCACGCTCCCGCGAAGGGAGCGACGGGTGCGATCGGCTGTGGTTGATGGCATAATTAGATTTCAATCCACGCTCCCGCGAAGGGAGCGACGGCCTGCAAACGGTCGCTTTCGCTGTGCGCCGCCGCATTTCAATCCACGCTCCCGCGAAGGGAGCGACTCTACGCTTTGCGGCGGTAATCTGTTTTTGATTTGTATTTCAATCCACGCTCCCGCGAAGGGAGCGACGGAGTGGCTTAACGTGGAGGTGATCGAGTGAGCCATTTCAATCCACGCTCCCGCGAAGGGAGCGACTTCGCTGCTACCAGCGACAGGCGGGGTATAGGACATTTCAATCCACGCTCCCGCGAAGGGAGCGACCAAGGAGATCGGCGCGGTGCTCGGCAAGAGCAAATTTCAATCCACGCTCCCGCGAAGGGAGCGACGATTGGCCTTACCTACAAATACATAGCGGTAACGATTTCAATCCACGCTCCCGCGAAGGGAGCGACCCATTGTCCCGACGAGGTGGTATTCCACCTCGCCATTTCAATCCACGCTCCCGCGAAGGGAGCGACTCCCGGTGACCGTTTCGGGCGGCTGACTGTAGTATTTCAATCCACGCTCCCGCGAAGGGAGCGACAATACGCATTTCCGCTGATTACATCGTGTGCATCATTTCAATCCACGCTCCCGCGAAGGGAGCGACCTGTGTCACAGCTGCCACAGCGCAAAGACCATGGCCATTTCAATCCACGCTCCCGCGAAGGGAGCGACCGCCTCGATCTTGGTTACATGCTCCGGCGATTGATTTCAATCCACGCTCCCGCGAAGGGAGCGACGTGCGGCGCTGAGGTCGCTGTACTGCTTGTGCGTATTTCAATCCACGCTCCCGCGAA
>OGQE01002179.1_pt1 | contig 15506 bp, 9 predicted proteins | sample 1553131 | NCBI WGS metagenome assembly OGQE01 (sample SAMEA2579929, study PRJEB22360) | human gut metagenome | biome: human gut; feature: human-associated habitat; material: faeces | place: Denmark | collected 2008/2010
CAGGAGCATGTGCGGCGCGCCCCCCCCCCGCCCCCCGCCAGTGTGGACACTCCCGCGCCGGATATGTCGTCCGCCTACCTCGACATGCGCGATCCCATGGTCGCCGTCAATGGCCAACGCCCTACCGCAGGTCAGGTCTCCCGACTCAACTGGGGTTTCTTCGCTGCTTCAATTCTGGTCGGCGCACCTTGGGTGGCGTTGAACACCATTGCCATGCCCAACGCGATTGCGCGTACGTTCGGCTATGACACTGCTGTTGCCGGTCATATCGCCATCAATCCGGCCACTGGCCGCCCGTTGCCCGTCGCCACCGAATTGGCGATGCCCCTGGCCGTGTTGGTGATTGTCGGCGTAGTGGCCTCCATGTTTGCGATGCCGCTGATTTCAGTGTTGTCCGACCGCACACGCACGCCATTGGGCCGTCGTACCCCGTGGATGGTTGGCGGAGGTCTGCTGTGCGCGCTGATCACGCTGATTCTGGGGCAGAATATCGGCATCATTGTGCTTTGTATTTTCTGGGTGTTCCTACAGTTCGCCTATGCGATGCTTTCCGTGCCGTTGACCAGCGCCATCAGCGAACGGGTGCCCGACAAGTTCCGCCCTCGCATCGAACGCTGGCATGGCATCGGTGTGATGCTCGGCCAAGCGCTTGGCGTGTGCATGGGTGCGCTTGGTGTGATGTTCAATTCGTTTGCGCCGTTTAGTTACACCGCCGTGCTATTTGCAGTGTCCGGTATTGCCACCGTATTGATTCTGCCCAAGGAGCCTTCTAGCGCTGAGCAGCCGAACCAGCTTTTTGACCGCAGTCAGGTACTTGACCAATTGCGCCCGCCGGCCCACGCTCCCGAGTTCTCCCGGATGTTCGCCGCCCGTACGTGCACGATGGCCGGTGTTGGGCTGACCGGTGTGTTTCTGTGGTATCTCGTACGTTTCTGGGTTTATGGCAAGGCCGTGGTACTTACGTCCGCGCCGCTGACCATTCCGGCCGGATTCCTCATTGCCAGTATGGCTGTGGCCACATTGATCGGTGCCGCGCTCGCCTCCTGGGCCGCCGGGCCGATTTCCGAGCGAATCGAGGAAAAGAACATTCCCGTGGCCCGTGTGGTGGCCGGTGCTTGCCTGCTGTATGCGATTGGTCTGGGGCTCGCATGGGGCCTTGGCGTCTGGTCCACCGGCACTGCCCGTGAAAACGGCATGCTGCTGTTTGCGTTGATCTCCGGATTCGCCTTCGGCATTTACGATTCGCTCGGACTTGAACTGGTGATGGACTCTTTGCCCGACCCGCGCCGAGCCGGCCACGACCTCGGCATTTATGCGCTCGCCAACTCGGCCGGTCTGGCGCTCGCCGCCATCATCGGCGCGCTACTGGTGAACGCCTTCGAGCATAGCTTCGGCTATTACCTGCTCTTCCCGTCCGCCATCGTCATGGTGCTGCTGGCCGGAATCGTCACCCTCACCACCAAATCTGCCGAATAATAAACCGGTTCGAGTACACTGGTCAGCAGTGATCCAGTCCAGTACTCGCAGGGGAGCAAAACCATGGTCGGCATGCGCGACGTAGCCAAAGCGGCAGGGGTGTCCTTAAGCACCGTTTCGTTGGTGGTCAACAACACCGGCTACGTCTCGGCCGATATGCGTGCCAAAGTCGAGTCCGCGATGCGCCAGCTCAACTACATTCCCAACGAGCTGGCCCGCAACCTCTACCGGAACCGCACCAACACCATCGGCGTGATCATGCCGACCATCGCCCACCCGTTCTTCTCCACACTCACCGCGCATCTGCAGCGCGAGTTCGCCGCGCGCGACCTCAAAACCCTATTGTGTTCCACCGCCGATGCGGACAAAGGCGAGGGCGAATACGTCGATATGCTGCAGCGGCACATGATGGACGGTATTATCATGGCCGCCCACACCGAGCATCCGGCCGACTACTGGACCTCCATCCATCGGCCAATTGTCGCTTTCGACCGCACGCTCGGTGAGGGTGTGCCGGTCGTCCGGTCTGATCATGAACAGGGAGGCCGTCTGATTGCGCGCCAGCTCATCGATTCCGGCGCGCGCCACGTGGTGCTCGTTGGTGGCCCGCGTTCCCAGTTCGCGGAAGGCACCACTTTCCCCACGATTCGCTACCATCTCACCGTCGAGCGTCTGCTGGCTGAGGCCGGCATTGCCTGCGATTATGTCGAAGCCGGCACCGTGGCCGACATCGCCGCCCACGCAGCCACCGCATGCGCCATTTTCGAGCGGTATCCCGATGTCGACGCCATCGTCGGCTCCGATGTGGTGGCATCCGTGGCATTGCAGGAAGCCTCGCGCCGGGGTATCGAGATGCCTGCTGATCTGCAAGTCATCGCCTATGACGGCACTCTCATGGCCGAAACCGCCGGCAAACGCCTGACCGCGATTCGACAGGACTTCCCGGCCATCGCCGCCGCGCTCGCCGTCCGCATGGACTCACAGATCGCCGCCGACGGTGGCCCCGCCTCTCCGTCCAAGAACGATAGCGCTTCGGACGTTGACACCCAACCCACTCCCGAAGAAGTCATCCCCGTAGCCCTCATCCCCGGCGAAACCACCCGGTGACTCCTATCTTGGCTCCCCTCTCTGAGGCTGAGCTGTGAAGCAAACAGTCCGGTGGACTGTTTGTAGGCGAAGGCGAGCCGGGAGGCGAGCAGGCAGACTGCGGGCGGTAGCCCGTCTGTAATTGCGGCCGAGCTGGCGGCGTAGGCGACTGAGGGGAGCCGAGTCACGGCCGCCCACAGTCACCCATCTCACATGACTCCTACGTCACAATGTCCACAATGTGAACCCTTGCTGGATTGGCAAGACATACAAACCTATGTTTACATTCCAGTTCAGGTCGAACGGCCTGAGGAAATACCGAAAGGAGGCCACGCGATGACTGGATTCAATGCTTCTGCGTTTGTATCCGCACGAATTATTAGCCCGTCTTCGCTGGCGGACTAATTCGGCACTGATGCTTGAAGCCCCGTCAACGAAGGCAGGGCCAATCAAGCTGACACAATCGGCACGGCCCTGCATGATGCGGGGCTTTTTTTGTTGCGCTCACAAGGCTTACGGCAGAATCCCGCAGACGGAAACGGTAGCGGACAGTACACGGCAACAACACAGCGACAGAACAACAACCTCCCTGTGGGGCGAAATAATCGCCCGCCGATGAGAGTGAACGAGAGCAAAACAGGAGTAACAATGACTGCAGCAGTCGAAGAGACTGGCTTAGGGCAGGCGGCAGGTAAAGCCGCTACCTTGGTACGCGATTCGGTCAAGACCGTGATCGCCGCGTCGATGGTCGGTACCGCCATCGAATTCTATGACTTCTACGCCTACGGCACCGCCGCGGCAAACTACTTCCCGCACATCTTCTTCTCCGCGAAGGACAACCCCACCGTCGCACTGCTGATGAGCTTGCTGACCTTCGCCGTCGCCTTCATCGCCCGCCCGCTGGGCTCGCTGATCTTCGGCCACTTCGGCGATCGCATGGGCCGCAAGACCACGCTGGTCGTCAGCCTGATGACCATGGGTGTCGGCACCTTCCTGATTGGCTGCCTGCCCACCTACGATCAGGTCGGCGTTGGTGCAGTCGCCATCCTCTGCCTGCTGCGTTTCATCCAGGGCATCGGCCTGGGCGGCGAATGGTCCGGCGCGGCACTGGTCGCCACCGAGAACGCGCCTGAAGACAAGCGCGCACTGTACGGCTCCTTCCCGGAGCTCGGCGCCCCGATCGGCTTCTTCCTGTCCAACGGCACCTACTTCGTGCTCGAATCCTTCAACAATCAGGACGCGATGCTGGCTTGGGGCTGGCGTGTGCCGTTCCTGCTGTCCGCCATCCTGGTGATCGTCGGTCTCGTGGTCCGCGTTCACATGGAGGAGACCCCGATCTTCCGTATGGCTCAGGAGCAGAAGAAGGTTGTCAAGTCCCCGCTGACCGAGGTCTTCCGCAAGTCTTGGCGTCAGGTGCTGCAGGCCACCTTCCTTGTGGCTGTGACCTACACGCTGTTCTACACGCTCGCCACCTGGTCCCTCGCTTGGGGCACCAAGGAGCAGGGCGAAGGCGGCGGCAACCTTGGCTTCACCAACCAGGAATACCTGCTCATGCTCATGATCTCCATCTGCGTGTTCGCCCTGTTCATCGTGCTGTCCTGCCTGTACGCGGACAAGATCGGCCGCCGTCGCGTGCTGACCTTCTCCTCCTGCGCACTTGTGGTGTTCGCCGTACTCTTCCCGTTCCTGCTGGACGGTGGTCTGGTCGGCCAGAAGAACTTCTTCGCCAACATGGTGTTCCTGTGCGTCGGCTTTGCCCTGATGGGCATCGCCTTCGGCCCGATCGGCGCCTTCCTGCCTGAGCTGTTCGACGCCAACGTGCGTTACTCCGGCTCCGGCATCGGCTACAACCTGGCCGCCATCGTCGGCGCGGCTTTCGTGCCGACCATCGCCACTTGGCTGAGCTCCCACTGGGGCGTCCACTCCGTGGGCCTCTACCTTGCCGTGATGGCCGTGTGCTGCCTCGTCTCCGTGCTCACCTGCAAGGAGACTAAGGACGTTGACTTTACCAAGTGACGATGTTCACAACGTGAAAACCCCTAATTCCACTAAGTGAACCCCTACAGGGCTTTTCCGATGCGACGGGACTAAACCTGCATATCGGAAAAGCCCACAAGGAAAGCCACAACAGAATATCGCTCAGCGAAACCCCGCAGAACGCAAGAAAAATTCAACCCCATAAATAAACAAATAAATAAAAGGAGCGCCAAAAATGGCAGCAACTATCTGGTACGAGAAGGACGCCGATCTGTCCGTGTTCGATGGCAAGAAGGTGGCTATCCTGGGCTACGGTTCTCAGGGTCACGCCCACGCGCTGAACCTGCGTGACTCCGGTGTCGACGTGGTCGTCGGCCTGCGTCCTACCTCCAAGTCCGTGGAGTTCGCCAAGGAGCAGGGCCTTGAGGTCAAACCGGTTGGTGAGGCCGTCGCTGAGGCTGACGTTGTGATGATTCTTCTGCCTGACCAGTACCAGGCAGCCGTCTACAAGAAGGACATTGAGCCGAATCTGAAGCCGGGCGCTGCCTTGGCCTTCGCCCACGGCTTCAACATCCACTACGGCTACATCAAGCCGTCCGAGGATCACCCGGTGTTCATGGTCGCTCCGAAGGGCCCGGGCCACATCGTTCGTCGTGAGTACGCCGCTGGCCGTGGTGTCCCGGTCGTCGTTGCTGTTGAGCAGGACCCGGACGGCAAGACCTGGCCGCTGTGCCTGGCTTACGCCAAGGCTCTGGGCGCTCTGCGTGCAGGCGCCATCAAGACCACCTTCACCGAGGAGACCGAGACCGATCTGTTCGGCGAGCAGAATGTGCTCATGGGCGGCGTGAACAAGCTTGTTGAAATGGGCTTCGAGGTCCTCACCGACGCCGGCTACCAGCCTGAAATCGCCTACTTCGAGGTCTGCCACGAGTTGAAGATGCTCGTCGACCTCATGAACGAGGGTGGTCTGAACAAGGCTCGCTGGTCCTGCTCCGACACCGCCCAGTACGGCGACTACACCAACACCTGCATCGACGAGCACGTGCGTGAGCGCATGCAGTACCACCTGCAGCGCATCCAGGACGGCTCCTTCGCCAAGGAGTTCATCGAGGACCAGGACGCTGGCGCTCCGAAGTTCAAGGCTCTGCAGGAAGAGTACGGCAACGTCCGCATCGAGACCGTCGGTCCGAAGCTGCGCGCCATGTTCTCCTGGAACAACGGCAAGGATGACGACGCTGATATGGCCACCTTCACCGGCAAGATCGCCCGTGGCTGATGTGGCTCATTCGGCTAATCGCTGAGTCTTTTACAAGACCGCTGCCCTTACGGGTGGCGGTCTTTTTTGTATGTTCTGTCGCATATTGTTCTAGGATAGATATGTACGGTTTCTTACGGTTTTTCTATAGGAAGAGATGTCATGGTCACTGCGACTGGTCCCGCACCTGGTTCTGAAATGACAACGTCGGCTGAACCTACCGAAGACCGTAGCACGTCAGGAGTTCTGCACGTCGCCGCGATTTTCGCCTCGCATATGGTGTTGCAGCGTAACAAGCCCATCGCCGTGTTCGGCGCGCTTGATGCCGATTGCGCCGGACTTGAGGTTTCCGCGGAAATCCGCGATTTCGATGGTTCCGTGATCGTGCAGGCGCATGCGTACGCCTCCAAAGAGATCAAGAACGGTTTTTCACCGTGGCGCGTCATGCTGCCGGCACAGCCCGAAGGTGGCCCTTACACGTTGCGCGTCACCGCAGGCAACGATTTCATCGAATATTATGACGTGCTTATCGGCGAAGTATGGCTGGCCGGCGGTCAAAGCAATATGGAACTTGAATTGCGCAACAGTGAAGACGCCGAGGAAGCCCTCGATAACTGTGCCGATCCGTTACTGCGCTTCTACAATGTGCCGAAAACCGGTGTGATCAATCGCAACGCCGAACATGCGGCAAGCTGGCAGGAATCATCGCCTGAAAATAGTGGCGTAATGAGTGCGGTAGCGTACTATTTTGCGCGAAAACTGCGTGATGAACTTGATTCCGACCTTCCGATCGGCATTATCGACTGCTATATCGGGGGTACGTCGATCAGTTGCTGGACGAGCGAAGATGCACTGAATTCCAGCGAATCCGGGCGCGGCTATCTTGCGCGCTATGAGCAGGCGATCGCAGGTAAAACGCAGGAACAGTTCGATTTGGAGTACGGCGAATGGCAGTCGCGTTCTGATACGTGGAATGCGTCGATCGCAGCCGCCCGCGAAGACGATCCTGATGTGACGTGGGATACGCTGACCGAACAGTACGGCGCATGCCCGTGGCCGCCGCCGGTCACGCCGACGTCGCAGTACCGTCCGACCGGACCGTTCCGCGCCATGCTGGAACGCATCGCGCCATACTCGCTGGCTGGTTTCCTGTGGTACCAAGGCGAGGAGGACGAACCGTATTGTGGGTCCTACCGTGAGCTGCTGGGCATGCTGATCGGCGAGTGGCGCGCCATCTGGAGCGAGAACCTGCCGTTCCTCATCGTGCAGCTTCCGCAATGGATCGACAAGAAGGTGGACGAGACCGAAGGCGATCCGATGCTGTGGCCGGTGCTGCGCGAGGCCCAATGGGACGCGGCGCAGTCCATCGACAACGTGTACGTCATCTGCACCATCGATTGTGGCGAGTACGACAACATCCATCCCGTCGACAAGCGCACTCCGGGCGAACGGCTCGCCGATTGCGCGTTGAGGCAGGTTTACGGCATGTCCCGCATTCCCGTGTACGGGCCGACGGTGTTGGGCTTCCGTTGCGATCCGAACGGCCGCGTACGGCTGTTCTTCCGTTACGCGCACGGCCTGCATTTCGACGGCACCACGCCCGGCAGCAGGAATCAGGGCTCCGATGCGGAGCCGCCTTCGCTGGTGCGTTCGCCGGAGAGCTCCGGTTTCGAGCTTGCGGGCGCGGACGGCGTGTTCCATCCGGCCACCGCGGCGATTTTCGTGGATTGCGATATCGACGACCTCGTCAATTCCAAGGTGAACGTGGTCGATTACAACGCCACCGAATTCGGCATTCCCGTCAACAGCCGCAGCATCGGCACGATCACGCTGGCATGTCCGGATGTGCCGGAACCGATGTCGATGCGGTACGCATGGCGCAGCTGGGGGCCGGCTCCGCTGTTCAACAGCGATGGATTGCCCGCCCAGCCGTTCCGGCTTAATCTGACGGATCACACGGCGTCGAATGACGACGGTGAGTGATGCCGTGGCGTGACGCCACCAGGTGATGATAACCGAGTGACGATATGGAAAACCGGCCGTCCCTTCGATTCGAGGGGCGGCCGGTTTCGCTATGGGGTTGTTGTGGTTGTTGGAGTCGTTCCGAGGCCGCTATGAGGGCCGCCTCGAGGTCACTTCCACAGATCGGGGCCGAAGGACTCCAGATACGCGGTCAGCTCGTCGGCCATTGCCTGCTGTTCCGCCACGCGCGGATGGCCGGGTGTGGCCGCCGCGTTGCGCGAGTACAGGAAGTGCTGTACGCGGTCGTCGCCTTCGTCGTTGACCGTATGGCACACCTCGTCGATCGCGCGATCCCAGGACGGGTCGTGGATGAGCACGGTGGTGGCGAGCACGATCAGCGCATGCGGATATTTTCCGCGCAGCGCGTGCACGAAATCGACGTACCGGGCCCGCCAATGCGTGGCTTCCTCGCCGTCATAGTCGTCCGCCATGAAATCGCGGGGATGCGCATCGTTCTGACCCAGCGCGACCACGACGACATGCGGCGTGTATTGCGCGAAATCCCAAGGGGACGTGCCGCCCAGCTGCGTGTTGTAGACGGATTTGTCCCAGATGCTTTCCATGCCGATGTAGTCCGGCGCGTGGAACCAGCCGATGCCGTCCAGCAGGGTCGTGCCGCCCTGCGAGACCAAGTGCGCCTGCGCGCCGAGATTGCGTGCGGTGATGGCGGCGTACGAATACCAAGCGTTGCTGTACGGGCTCAGATCCACCTCCGGATCGGCCTGTCCCACGTAGCAGGCCGCTTCGCAGCGCTCGCCGCACGTTACGGAATCGCCGTACACTTCGATGCGGCGCTCCGGCAGCGGCGTCGCCGTCGGCATGAGCTTCGCTCCCTCGTCCAGCAGAATGCCATACACGTCAAAACGATTGTTGCCCTCGTCCTGCCGTTTAAAGATCGTCACTTCATGTTCGATGTTCGGCAGATCGGCGGCGATTGCCACGTCGACCGGATGGCGCGGTCCGTCGTCCTGCTGTCCGGTCGGTTCCACGCGGCTTGGATAGCCGTTTTCCATGCTGATGCCGTCATGCGCGCCGTCGATGGGCACGCGCGCCTTGACCTGCATGCCGTCGATGATGGCGCCGAGATACGCGTCGCCGTACCCCCAATGGTTGACGAGGCGCACGCCGATGCTGGTGCCGGTGCAACGGAACGATACCTGCGTGTAGGGGAACGCCCAGGTCTGATGGTCGGCGGGGGTGCGGTCGATGCGCCCCATGAACCGAAGGTCCGGATTGGTGATTGGAATGAATCGCGATGCTTGGGTGGTGGTGTTCATGGCCCTTCCTTGGAACGAATCGATGGTGTCTCCCGCTCCGCGGAACGGGGCGTGTCGTTTGCAAACAATCTATGACATCGGTTAACCTCATCAATATCTTAACCGCTTCAGTAAAGGACACGCAATGACGCTAACTTTTCCACAAGATTTCACATTCGGCACGGCCACAGCGGCCTATCAGATCGAAGGCGCGGTGACCGAGGATGGCCGTTGCCCCTCCATCTGGGACACCTTCAGCCATACGCCGGGAGCCACCATCGCCGGCGACACCGGCGATGTGGCCACCGATTCCTACCATCGTTGGCGCGAGGACCTCGCGCTGCTCAAGGACCTCGGCGTGGACGCCTACCGCTTCTCGATCGCCGTGCCCCGCATCATATCGACGCCTGATGGCGTGCCCAACGAAAAAGGCCTCGACTTCTACGAAGGCGTCGTGGACGCCCTGCTGGAGGCCGGCATCAAGCCGGTCGTGACGCTGTACCACTGGGATTTGCCGCAATACCTCGGCGACGAGGGCGGCTGGCTGAACCGCAGAACCGCCTATGCGCTCGCCGACTACGCGGGTATCGTGGCCAAGCGCCTCGGCGACCGCGTCGACACCTGGACCACGCTGAACGAGCCGTGGTGTTCGTCCTACCTGAGCTACGGAGCCAAGGAGCACGCGCCGGGCCTGGGCCTCGGTCCCGGCGCCTTCCCGGCGGTCCACCACCTGAATCTGGCGCATGGTCTGATGACGCAGGCCGTCCGCGCCGAAGTGGGGGACAAGGCCAAGTGTTCGGTCACGTTGAATCTGCAGTTCAACCGTGGCGACGCCGACGCCTGCCATCGCCTCGACCTGATCTCCAACCGCGCTTTCCTCGACCCGATGCTGCGCGGCCGTTACCCGGACGAACTGTTCTCCATCACCAAGGGCATCTGCGACTGGGACTTCATCCAGTCCGGAGACCTCGAGCTCATCCACCAGCCGATCGACGTGTTGGGCATCAACTACTATTCCACCAACCGGGTGGCCATGTCCGACCGTCCGCAGTTCCCGCAAAGCACCGAGGCGTCCACCGCCCCTGGAGCGTCCGACGTGGACTGGCTGCCCACCGAGGGCCCGCACACCGACATGGGCTGGAACATCGATCCGGACGGCCTGCATGACCTGCTGGTGCGCGTGCACGACAACTATCCGGAGGTCGATCTGGTGGTCACCGAGAACGGCATGGCCTGCAAGGACCAGCTGACGGTGAACGAGGACGGCACGAAATCGGTGCATGATCCGGACCGCATCGACTATCTCAAGCGTCATTTCGCCGCGGCGAAGCGCGCCATCGACGAAGGCGTGCCGCTGACCGGCTATTTCGTGTGGTCGCTGCTTGACAATTTCGAATGGTATTTCGGCTATGCCAAGCGATTCGGCATCACATACGTCGACTACGCCACGCAGGAGCGCATCCCGAAGGACAGCTTCATGTGGTACCGCGATTTCCTGGCTTCCCGCAAGGGCTGAGCGTCCGGCGATCGCCGTCGCGCGTTGTTCCATGAACGGCGTGCCGCGTCCATTCATGGCGTGGCACGCCGTTTTCGTTGCGATTCCGCCGTTTTTCGCTGCTGCAGGATTTTGCATACGTATGCTTAAGCGCTTAACGACACTCCGGTAAAAAAATTTACATTAACCCTCTTAACGTGAACGGTCGCGGGTTGTGGGGGGATGGACATCAAACCGCTTCGATGTATTGAAACGATTGGTGTTTTCTGTATTTGAAGCGGGTTGACCATAGGGTTGCGACGGCACTGCGGCTGTGCGGCGAGGGCGCGGAGCGCAACTTAAGCGCTTGACAAACTTAAGGGGTTCATTTATGGTATAACTACCAGTTCATCAAAGGCAGGCAGAGAGGCCTGAGATGAAAAAGGCATCACCAATGGAGCATCGGTGCCGAGACTCCGGAAGTGATGGACAAGGATTCACAAGGAAGGATCGGAAGATGAATCTCAAGAAGATCGTCGCAGCCGGCATCGCGGCTGTCTGCGCGGTGAGCATGGCGGCCTGCGGTGGCAGCGGCAGTGGCTCCTCCAAGGTCACCGACATACAGTACAAGGACATCAAGCTTGGTCAGACCGGCAAGGACATCAAGGCCAATCTGAAGCTGTTCAGCCATCGTACCGATATGCTCAAGAACGACTATCCGGGAACGACCTGGAAGCAGTACATCGCCGAATTCAACAAGACCTATCCGAACATCAAGGTCACCGTCGAAGCCAACAGCGACTATGCCAACAGCGCCATGACCCGTCTGCAGGGCGGTGACTGGGGCGACATCATGATGATTCCGGCGGTCGACAGGGCCGAACTGCAGAACTACTTCATCTCCTACGGCTCCCTCGGAGACATGAACAAGGAGATCAAGTACGCTGTCAACCAGTCCTACCAGAAGAAGGTCTACGGCGTGGCTTCGGTCGGCAACGCCTCCGGCATCGTCTACAACAAGAGGATCTTCAAGGAGGCCGGCATCGACAAGCTGCCGACCACCCCGAAGGAATTCATCTCCGACCTGAAGGCCATCAAGGAGAAGACCAAGGCCACTCCGCTGTACACCAACTACGCGGCTGGTTGGACCATGGGCGCCTGGGACGCGTACATCGGCGGCACGGCCACCGGCGATCCCAACTACATGAACAACGTCTTCACCCACACCAAGAACCCGTTCAAGGATCCGGGTGACGGCACCCACGCCTACAACGTCTACAAGATCCTGTATGACGCCGTGGCCGATGGCCTGACCGAGGACGATTACTCCACCACCGATTGGGAAACTTCCAAGAACAAGCTGAACAGCGGCGACATCGCCACCATGGTGCTCGGCTCCTGGGCGGTCTCCCAGATCCAGTCCGCAGGCGACAACGCCAAGGACGTCGGCTACATGCCGTTCCCGATCTCCGTCAAGGGCAAGCAGTACGCCACCTCCGCTTCTGACTACGCGTACGGCATCAACAAGAACTCCTCCACCACCAACCAGGAAGCGGCCATGATCTTCGTCAAGTGGCTGACCGAGAAGTCCAACTACGCCTACAACGAAGGCGGCGTCTCGATCGCGGCCGACGACGACAAGCTGCCGGACCTCTACTCCGACTTCAAGAACGTCAAGCTCATCGCCGACGAACCGGCTCCTGACGGCGAGGAGGATCTGTTCAACGACCTCAACTCCGATTCCGAACTCAACATCAACACCGGCGGCGACTCCCGTGTCCAGAGCATCGTCGAGCACGCGGCCAATAAAGACGAGTCCTACAACGACCTCGTCAAGGAGTGGAACCAGAAGTGGAACGACGCCCTTGATTCCGAAGGCGTCGACACCAAGTGATTCCGGAACGCCAGGCGTGACGGCGTGAAGTCGCGCATCCATCACTGAGGACTTCGGCTCGTTCTCGGCGGAACCAAGCCGAAGTCCTCTTCCATCGCAATTTTTCGTTAGGCAGAGAAGCAACCCAAAGAGGGGGATATCATGACTGCAGCAGCAGTGGAACCGACCGAGAAGGCCGAGATTCCATTCAACAAGCAGCCCCGAGATTGGCGTAAGGCGGGCGTCATCGTCGCCTTTTCCGCGATTCCGGTCGCACTGCTCGTAATCTTCACTTACTGGCCATTCGGATCCATGATCGGCTACTCGTTCTACAAGATGAAGTACATCGGCCCGCGCCAATTCGTCGGCCTCCAGAACTACATCGACGTCTTCACCCGTCCCGACACGCTTTCCTCCCTGAAGCTGAGCCTCTACTACATGGTCGGCGCGCTGATCCAGGTGGCGCTGGCGCTGTATCTGTCCACCATGCTGGCGTTCAAGGTCCGTGGCGGCAGCGCGTTCAAGGCCATCTACTTCTTCCCGTATCTGATCAACGGCATCGCGGTCGGCTTCATCTTCAAGTTCTTCTACACCCGCGGATACGTGTTCGACACCGTGCTCCAATGGTGCGGATTCCAACTCGACAACCTGCCATACTGGCTGAAAGACCAAAGCGTTAACAACTGGTCTCTGGTGGGCGCCTCCGTCTGGCGTTATCTCGGCCAGAACGTGATCCTGTTCATCGGCGCCATGATGTCGATCGATTCGACGCTGTACGAGGCGGCCGAAATCGACGGCGCCAACAAGTGGCAGCAGTTCAAGCACATCATCCTGCCGGGCATCAAGACCATCCTGGTGCTGAACGTCATCCTTTCGATCACCGGCTCGCTGTCCGCCTTCGAAGGCCCGTACGTCATCACCTCCGGCGCCAACGGCACCGCCACCTACTTCGTGCGCATGGACCGTCTCGCCCACACCAGCCAGAAGGTCGGCTTGGCATCCGCCATGGCAATCGTCCTGCTGATCATCATCCTCATCTGCGCGCTGTTGCAGAACCTGTTCTTCAAGTACGTGTTCAAGGATGCCGATGACGGCGTGGAGAAGGCAAGGAAGCAGGCGGCCAAGATCGAGCGCCAGCGCGCCCGCATGGCCAGGAAGAACGCTTCGGTCTTCAAGAACGGACCGAGCAACAAGGAAAAGGCGGTGGCATGATGACTGACGCAGTCGCACTCGCTAAGGAACGTTCCGCAGCCAAGACCGCGGGCTTCTGGTACAAGTTCAAGATCGGGGTGGCCGTATTCCTCAAGTATTTCTCTCTGATCTTCGTCGCTTTCATGATGCTGCTGCCGCTGGTCAGCTGCTTCGTGACCGCAGCCAAGACGGACAAGGAATACCAGAGCACGTCCGTCATGGACATGCCGAAGAACTGGTTCAACTTCGACAACTACGTGCAGGCGTTCGTCGCGTCGAACATGGCGGTCGCCTTCCGCAACTCCATCATCGTGGTGGTGGTGGTCCTGGTGGTCACCACGATCATCGGCACCATGCTGGCCTACGTGCTGAGCCGCTTCCAGTTCCCCGGCAACGGCCTGATCCGTGGCATGTTCGCCCTTGCGGCACTGCTTCCGGGCATCGCCATGCAAGTCGCGCTGTACAAGATGATGGTCAACTTCCACGCCGTCAACACGATGTGGGGCTACATTGTGATGATGTGCGGCACCGACGTGATCTCCATCTACGTGTTCATCCAGTTCTTCGAGAACATCTCGACCTCCCTGGATGAGGCCGCCATCATGGACGGCGCCTCCTACTTCACCGTCTACTACAAGATCCTGCTGCCGCTGCTGAAGCCGGCGATCGTGACCTGCGCCATCCTGAAGGGCGTCGGTGTGTACAACGAGTACTACGCCGCCAACCTTTACCTGCAGGACGCGAATCTGAAGACCATCGCCATCGCGCTGTACTCCTTCACCGGCCCGATGGGCAGCAAGTACAACCTGATCTGCGCCGGCGTGATCATCACGCTGCTGCCGATGCTGATCCTGTTCCTGATCTTCCAGAAGCAGATCTACAGCGGCATCGCAGCCGGCTCCGTGAAGGAATAAAAAACGTAACCTCCAACTTCCTTTTTCCACAACCAAGGGCCGCGCCAAGATTCATATCGCGGTGCGGCCCTTTTCTTTCCAGAATATTTGTTAGAAGGATTCACCATGTCTCACATCCCCAGCACGTTTGCTCCTCTGAACGAGGGCTGGACGTTGACCGCCGTCAACCCGGAAGCCGCTCCCGAGGCACTGCGCGCGACGCTCGCCGCGGGCATTCCGGCCACTGTGCCGGGAGAGGCCACGCTTGACCTGCTCAACGCCGGTCTGATCGACGACCCGTTCGACGGCGACAACGAGAACAAGCAGCAGTGGATCGGCGATGTCGATTGGCGATTCCCCTGCCGTTTCGATTGGCAGGATGACGGCTCCGACCGTCACGACCTGGTGGCCTACGGCCTCGACACCATCGCCGACATCGCATTGAACGGCCGCCCGGTCGCCTCCACCCGCAACTTCCACCGTTCCTACCGTTGGGATGTGCGCGGTCTGCTCAGAGACGGCGCCAACGAACTGACCGTCACCTTCACATCCCCCGTGCGTGAATCCGACCACATGGAACAGGCCCGTGGCTACTATCCGCACACCGAACACCACGCCTTCAACCAGATCCGCAAGCCGAGCTATTCCTTCGGCTGGGATTGGGGCATCGACGTGGCCAACGCCGGCATCTGGCGCGAGATCGGCATCGACTCCTGGTCCGGCGTACGCATCGCATCCGTCCGTCCGCTGGTCGACGTCACCGCCGACGGCACCGGACTGCTCAACGTGCACGTCGAAATCGAACGCGCCGGCAAAGGACGCGTCATGTCCCCGTACGATTCCCATCCGGTCCGTCAGGCCGTGCCGGTGCACGCCGAAATCTCCGGCTTCGGCACGAATCTGTCCGTCGATGGCGTCGTGGCCGAAGGCCGCAACGAGGCCGTGCTGACGATCGCCGTGCCGGAAGCGAAGCTGTGGTGGCCCGTCGGCTACGGCGACCAAC
>OGQE01002198.1_pt1 | contig 15393 bp, 10 predicted proteins | sample 1553131 | NCBI WGS metagenome assembly OGQE01 (sample SAMEA2579929, study PRJEB22360) | human gut metagenome | biome: human gut; feature: human-associated habitat; material: faeces | place: Denmark | collected 2008/2010
AGAATGCAAATATAACACAGAAACCGAATACAAAAATCAGAAAGGACATTTAAAAATGGCAAAACAGACGTGGAAACCGGGAAATATGTTATATCCCCTTCCATCTGTTTTGGTTACGGTGGCAGATGATGAGGGAAATGATAATGTGTTGACAGTTGCGTGGACAGGAACGGTATGCTCAGACCCGGCAATGGTTTACGTTTCAGTAAGACCTTCAAGATACTCACATCATATGATAAAAGAAACAGGGGAATTTGTAATCAATCTGACAACAGAAGAATTGGCATATGCCACAGATTATTGTGGAGTAAAGTCAGGTAAGGATGAGGACAAGTTTAAGAATGCATCATTAACAAAAGAACCTGCAAAATATGTTAAGGCACCTTTGATTAAGGAAAGTCCTGTAAACATTGAATGCCGGGTAACAGATGTTGTTCCATGTGGCAGTCACGATATGTTTGTGGCGAAAGTACTTTGCGTACACGCGGACAAAAAATATATGGACGAAAATGGAACATTTAGTCTTGAAAAGGCAAAGCCGATTGTATATTCTCACGGCTGGTATTATGGTCTTGGTAAAAAAATAGGCAAGTTTGGATATTCTGTAATTAAGAAAAAAGCAGCAAAAAAGAGATACAGAAAAAACAAATAAATATTCAAAAATGTCTAAAGATTAGTTTGACAGATAAAGAGAAATTAATTTGCCAAGCAAGAATGAAAAATAATTTAATCAAAATAACTGTTTAAGGATGGCAATATATGGGAATAATATTTCATATTGATGTAAATTCAGCTTATTTAAGTTGGACAGCAGTAAAGTTGCTTAAAGAAGCAACAAAAGATGAAAAGAAAATCGACATACGAAATATTCCTGCCATCATAGGCGGTGACAGGGAAAAGCGACACGGAATAGTTTTGGCAAAATCCATCTCCGCAAAAAAGTTTGGAATAGTTACAGGTGAGCCTATAGCCAATGCGTTGCAAAAGTGCCCTAACATACTGATTGTTCCGCCGGAGCACGGTTATTACAATGAACAAAGCCATAAACTAATGAATTTGCTTAGAACATTTACACCTGACATTGAGCAGGTAAGCGTGGATGAGTGCTATATGGATTTTTCGGGAATACAAAACGAGTATCCATCGCCATTAGCATGTGCGTACAAAATAAAAGACACAGTAAAAGAGAAACTTGGCTTCACCGTAAACGTAGGAATATCCGATGTGAAAGTTTTGGCAAAAATGGCATCAGATTTTACTAAGCCTGACAAAGTTCATACATTATATAGAAGAGAAATAAAAGAAAAAATGTGGCAACTACCTGTTGAAGAACTCTATATGGCAGGTAAATCAAGTGTAAACACGTTGCACAAACTTGGAATATACAATATTGGCCAACTGGCAACAAGCCCTGAATATATTTTGGAGGCGCACCTGAAAAAGCATGGAAAAATACTTTGGGAATACGCCAATGGAATAGATAAAAGTGTGGTAAATACCAAGCGTGAAGAACTAAAAGGAGTGGGCAACTCCATCACATTGCCATATGACCTTGATAATATGGAAGAAATAGAAAAAATCTTACTTCAACTGTCAGAAAAAGTAGCTGGTAGACTTCGAAAAGGAAAACAAATGGCAAAAACAGTAGCTGTAGAAGTGAAATATAACGACTTCATAAAAGCATCAAGGCAGACAACACTTGATAGATGCACAGACTCAGGCACAGAAATATACCAGCTCTCAAAAGAACTTTTTAGAGAACTTTGGGAAAAAGACGGAAACAAAAGCGTGCGCCTGCTTGGAATACGAACCGCCAACTTAGAAGAACAGGGAGCCTTAGAACAAATGTCCATAATGGACATAATGGCGCAAACCACAAAAAAACAACAAAACGCCACAACCAACATATCCAGAGAAAAAATGAAAAAACTGGACAAGGCACTAGATGCCATCAAAAACAAATACGGCGAGGACAAAATAAAAAGAGCAAGCCTGTTAGCTGAGCAAACAGTAGACATGAAAAACAAAAAATATTATGAAGAATAACAAAAAACAAAAGCAAAAAATTTAAGTAAGATTATAAAATAAAAGATACAAACAGAAAAAACAAACAATTTGGCAATGGAAGATGGTAGCAATTTTGACAACAAAAGGAGACTGAAATGAAAAAAAACATTGTATTAATAGGTATGCCGGGAGTAGGAAAAAGCACAATAGGAGTAATAATTGCAAAAATACTGGGATATCAGTTTATAGATGCTGACCTTGTAATTCAGGAGCAGTACGGCAAACTTTTGAAAGAAATCATAGCTGAGCGTGGAACAGAGGGCTTTGTTCAGGTAGAAAATGACGTGAACAAGTCATTGAATCCTGAGAAGGCAGTAATTTCCACAGGAGGAAGCGTTGTTTACTGCACAGAGGCAATGGAACATTTATCAGAAATAGCAACAATAGTTTATTTAAAATTAGACCTATACTCTTTAGAGAGAAGATTAGGAAATCTTAAGCAGCGTGGGGTGGTTTTAAAGGAAGGACAGACATTAAAGGACCTTTATGATGAAAGATGTCCTTTATATGAAAAATATGCTGATATTGTGATTAGCGAAAATCATTGTTCTGTTGAAAAAACAGTTGATAAGGTTGTAACAAAATTACGTCAGAGGGGATTTTAGAACAAATTATATAATTTGCTAAAACAAAAAATACATACGGATATTAGCTAAAAGAATAGAACATTTATTTTTAGGGGGATAAAATAATGTTTATTAATAAAAAATCACATAAAAGCGCTTTCGTCTGCATAGCAGTATTTATGGTGACTATGATTATGATTTTGACTTTTTACCAATTGGCAGTTGAAATATATGCATATGGATTTATTGCAAAAAATAATGACTACCGGGAGAAAGAGAGTACAGCAAAGGTTCTAACATTAAAAGGAAATCATAAAGCTATTAACATAGAAAATATAAATGTTAATAGCAAAACAAAAGTTATTAACAAGAAAAATATAAATGTTAATAATTTCGTCTTGAAAAAACCGGTAAAGGGTGGAATTACCACATCAGGTTTTGGAGATACAATTTCAAGAACTGCAAGTCATAATGGACACGATTGGGCTGTTAATACAGGCACAAAGGTGAGAGCGGCAGCAGAGGGCGTGGTTGAATTGGCTTATTTTAGTGAAAGTTATGGTTATAATATTTTGATTAATCATAATAACGGGTTCAAAACCAGATATGCCCACCTTTCGGAAGTGAAAGTTTCAAAGGGAGAAAAAGTTGAACAAAGTCAGGTCATAGCACTTAGCGGTTCCACAGGGTTTAGCACTGGACCACATCTTCACTTTGAAGTTGTAAAGGATGGAAAAAGGGTTAATCCTATTGAGTATGTTAGTAACAGGTAACACATTTTGAAAATTATCATAATGTAATAATATAGTAAAGCACAATTTATAAAAATTGACCAAAAAAATCGCTGAAATTTATATATATTGTGCTTTTATTATGTTTACAAAGATAGATATTGTGCTATAATTGTGTAGATATACAAAGATAATTATTGGTGGGAGAGGGCTTAATTGTGACCAATCCCTGTTTGATATAAAATATACATATATACCGGGAGTAAAGAATGGAACGTTTTGTAATAAAAGGTGGAGTAGCACTTAATGGCGAAGTTGAAATAGGCGGAGCAAAGAATGCTGCATTAGGATTACTTGCTGCAGCAATAATGACAGATGAAGACGTGACAATAGAGAATTTGCCTGATGTTAGTGATATTAATCAGTTGATAGATGCTATTGCAAACATTGGAGCAACAGTTAATAGAATAGATAGACATACAGTAACAATTAACGGAAAAACAATTAGAACACATGTAGTAGAATATGAGCAAATGAGAAAGATTAGAGCTTCATATTATCTGCTTGGTGCTCTTTTGGGCAAGTTTAACAAGGCAGAGGTTGCTCTTCCGGGTGGATGCGCAATCGGTAGCAGACCTATTGACTTGCATCTTAAGGGATTTAGAGCTTTGGGAGCAGATGTTATTACTGATCATGGTATGGTTAATGCTCAGGCGGAACGTTTAGTTGGAAACCATATCTTTTTTGACACATCTTCTGTTGGAGCAACAATTAATGTTATGCTTGCAGCAGTTAGGGCAGAAGGAAAGACAGTAATTGAGAATGCGGCTAAGGAACCTCATGTAGTAGATATTGCCAATATGCTTAACAGTATGGGAGCTAATGTAAGAGGTGCCGGAACTGACAAGATTAGAATTGAAGGTGTTCGTGAACTTCACGGAACAGTATATTCAACTATTCCTGACCAGATTGAGGCAGGTACATTTATGTGTGCTGCAGCAGCTACAGGTGGGGAAGTTTTGATTAAGAATGTTATTCCTAAACATTTAGAGTGTATTTCAGCTAAGCTTATTGAAATGGGATGCACAGTTATAGAATATGATGACGCAGTACGCGTTAAGGCAGGAGATTTCATTAGAAGTGCAAAGATTAAGACTTTGCCTTATCCGGGATTTCCTACAGATATGCAACCACAGATGGCAGTTGTTCTTACAATGGCCAACGGTAGCAGTACAGTAACAGAAAGTATTTTTGAAAACAGATTTAAATATGTAGATGAATTGACACGTATGGGTGCAATAATGAAGGTAGAAGGCAATACAGCATTTATTACAGGTGTTGGAAGTCTTGCAGGGGCGCAGGTTGCAGCGCCAGACCTTAGAGCAGGAGCAGCACTTGTTATTGCAGGCATGGCAGCTAACGGATTTACAGTAGTAGATGACATTGTTTATATCCAGAGAGGTTACGAAAGATTCGAAGAGAAGCTTTCAGGTCTTGGAGCAATTATTGCAAAAGTAGATTCTGAAAAAGAAGAGCGCAAGTTTAAATTAAAGGTTGGATGATTACTTGATTAAAAATAATCAATAAAACTGATTAAAATTGTCACTACACAAACAAATTTGCGTATGTTAATATTAGACCATCCTAAAAATAAAAAGGCTTTGAAAAGGAATAGTAGTTGTTAAGTGGTTAACAGAGAGCTGTCGGGAGGTGTAAGACAGCAGAAGCGATGCAATGAACTCACCTTGGAGCTGCCGGCTGAATGGTTTGGATAGTAGGACTGACTAAATAATCTTATTATTTCAAGAGTAGGCTTGGACGGATTCCACCGTTAAAGGGAGCGGATGTCAAAGGCATCCTTAGAGAGCATGTATAACATGAAGCAGAGTGGTACCGCGTAGGTAGAGAATACGTCCCTGCATTTCCTAATTGGAAGTGCAGGTTTTTTTTCGTTCTGACTGGCGAGAAAGTTAGCAAGCGAACTATTTAGTATATTAAGAACCTACCAAATCTTGACATAAGGAAACTAAAAATATATTATTTAATTGATTGAAAAGGAGATTTTAAGATGAATTTTGGAAAGTATAAAAGACAGTATTTTATGCCACCTACACCAACATATGATTGGGTTAAGAAAGAATATATAGATAAAGCACCTATTTGGTGTAGTGTAGACTTAAGAGACGGAAACCAGGCACTTATAGAGCCAATGAGTTTAGATGAAAAATTAGAGTTTTTCCGGATGTTAGTTAAGATTGGCTTTAAAGAGATTGAAGTAGGTTTCCCTGCAGCATCAGAAACAGAATATAATTTTATGAGAGCCCTAATTGAACGTGACATGATTCCCGATGATGTTACTGTTCAGGTTTTAACACAGGCAAGAGAACATATTATTAAGAGAACTTTTGAAGCAGTAAAAGGTGCAAAGCACGCAGTTATTCACTTATATAACTCAACATCCGTGGCACAGCGTGAACAGGTATTTAAAAAGAGTAAAGATGAAATAAAGAAGATTGCTGTTGACGGAGCAGAATTATTACAGAAACTTGCTAATGAAGTAGAAGGAAACTTTTCATTTGAATATAGCCCTGAAAGTTTTTCAGGCACAGAAATGGATTATGCATTGGAAGTTTGTAATGCAGTGCTTGACGTTTGGAAACCAACACAGGATAACAAGGTTATTATTAACTTACCTGCAACAGTTGAAAATGCCATGCCACATGTTTTTGCAACTCAGATTGAATATATGCATAAGAATTTAAAATATCGTGATGCGGTAACTATTTCAGTTCATCCTCACAATGATAGAGGTTGTGGTGTTGCAACTGCAGAATTAAGTGTTTTGGCAGGAGCAGACAGAATTGAAGGTACTTTATTTGGAAATGGTGAAAGAACAGGTAATGTTGATATAGTTACTTTGGCTATGAATATGATTTCACACGGTGTTGATCCACATCTTGATTTTAGCAATATGCCGGAAATCTGTGAAATGTATGAACGTGTTACAAGAATGAAAGTTGGACCACGTCAGCCATATGCAGGCGATTTGGTATTTACAGCATTTTCAGGTTCACATCAGGATGCTATTTCAAAGGGAATGGCTTGCAGAGCAGAAAGCAAAGACGAAACATGGACAGTTCCATATTTACCAATTGATCCTGTAGATGTAGGAAGAACATATGATTCTGACGTTATCAGAATTAATAGCCAGTCAGGAAAAGGTGGCGTAAGCTATATCTTAAAACAGAGCTATGGTTTATCCTTACCTGAAAAGATGAGAGAAGAAGTTGGATATTCAGTTAAAGATGTTTCAGATAAGGAACATAAGGAATTATCACCTGCTTGGGTTTATCAGATTTTTGAAGATAAATATATTAATGATAATAGCGTATTTAGTGTTCCTGAAACACATTATGTTCAGAGGAATGGAATTGTTGCAGAAGTAACAATTGCACAGAATGAAGGAACAAGAGTTGTTAAGAGTACAGGTAATGGTAGACTTGATGCGGTAAGTAATGCATTTAAACAGTATTTTGATATTAGTTATGAATTATCAGTATACGAAGAGCATTCATTATCAAGAGGTTCATCATCTAAGGCTGTTTCTTATGTGGGAATAAGCTGTAATGGTAAGATGTATTGGGGCGTTGGTATCGATGAAGATATAATAAAGTCATCTATTTATGCACTTACAGTTGCTGTTAACCAATTGGTTGCAGCATCAGGTGAAAAAAAGTTTCAGGATGAACGATTAACTGAGATTTTGAATTATATTAATACTAATTATCTTACAGTAACATTAGATGAGTTAGAAGAACAGTTCCATCTTTCAAAGCCTTATTTGTCAAAATATATAAAGGAAAAATCCGGAAAAACTTTCGGTGAATTAGTTAAGAATGTTCGTATGAAGAAAGCAAGAACTTTATTAAAGGGTGGCAATATGACAGTTGAATCTATTGCTGAAAAGGTTGGATATCAAAATGTGGAACATTTTACAAGATTATTTAAAAAGAAATATGGAATGACACCTGTTCAATTCCGTAATGAAGAAAAATAATCGGTGTAATGTTATTGATGATATACCATCGTATATCGGTGTTTAAAGTGTATTGAGAGCGATGTATTATCGTATAAAAATATTTTAAAGAATATTTTGAATTTTAATGTAATTATATATTAAATGTGATAAAATGGTGTCAGGGTAATAAAACGGACACCATTTTTTCAATTTAAGGAGGATAAAAAGATGAAAACAATTAAAACTAAGGTAGTAGCTATTATGCTTGTTTTAGCATTAGCATTAACAGGGTGTGTCACACAGAAGTCAACAGTAGTTATTAACAGCGACGGAAGTGCTAGGATGACTACAAACATTAAAGTTGACAAACAGGCAGCTATTCAGGCCTACATTAAGATGATGAAGTCACAGGGACAGACTGTATCAGAAGCTGAAGTAACAGCTTTGATTACATTAATGCTACCAAAATTAAAAGATGAAGGTATAGATGTAAAAACTGTTACTGAGAATGGAAAAGATTATTATGTAATTGACTATTCACAGAATATTAAAAAGGGTGATTTACAGAAAGAATTTGGAGTAGAGGGATTTGATACATATGTTACTACAGATACATTCTATATGAACGGTGACATAATGAAATTATTAGATGCAGAAGATGTGGACATTTTTGCTGCATACAAGGAAATGGGAGTTGAACTTAAGGAAGAAGATATTCAGACAAGCATAACAGTACAGTTCCCTAATGCTATCGTAAGCACTAACGGAGTTAAGGAGGCTTCAAATCCAAATGCAGCAACATTTAGCATTCCTTTAACAGGAAAGGTTAATATGTTTGCTACAACTAAGGCTGGTGTTACAGAAGCTTCAGTTAAGGCTACAATTAAGAAACTTAACACAGTAAAATCTACAAAGATTAAATCTTTAAAGGCTAACAAAGTTAAGAAGAATGCTAAGAAAGCTACAGTTACATTAAAGTTCAAGAAAGTAAAAGGCATTAAGAAATATGAAGTTGAATATTCATTAAAGAAGAACTTTAAGAAGAGCACAGTAAAAACTGCAAAGAAGACTACATACACAATTAAGAACCTTAAGAAAGGTAAAAAGTACTATGTAAGAGTTAGAGCTACAAAGACTAACTATGCAGGAAATGCTATTTATAGTAAATGGGTTAAAAAGTCAGTTAAAACTAAGAAATAAACTGTTTTTATGAATTTTGTTTTATTACGTAAGGAACCACGCCGGAAGGTGTGGTTCTTTTACTATCAGAAAATATTATCTATTGACATATATGTTGTTTAATGTTATAACTGTCAAGAAAAATAATATTTCTCTTATTAAGAGTTGGCGGAGATACAAGGATCTGTGATGCCACGGCAACCCCCGATTATGATGGAAGGTGCCCACCGGAGCAATGCAATATTGATCAATAAGAGGATTTGAATACCTTGATTTCAAGTCCGCTGTAAAACAGTGGACTTAATTTTTGCTTGTAGTTAACAATAGATTATTCATAATTTTTACGAGTTTAAATATTAGTTCGTAAATTGCAAATGCGAAAGCTTATTTTCAGAGAGGAGAAAAAATGGAGAAGAGATTATTTACTTCAGAATCAGTAACAGAAGGACATCCGGATAAAATCTGTGATCAGATTTCAGATGCGATTTTAGATGAACTTATGAGACAGGATCCAATGAGCCGTGTAGCTTGTGAAACAGCTATTACAACAGGTCTTGTACTTGTAATGGGTGAAATTACAACAAAGGGATATGTTGATATTCAGAAAGTTGTAAGGGAAACAATTAGAGAGATTGGTTATGACAGAGCTAAATATGGTTTTGACTGCGATACATGCGGTGTTATTACAGCTCTTGATGAACAGTCAGCAGATATTGCTTTAGGTGTTGATAAGGCATTAGAAGCAAAAGAAAATAAAATGACAGATGAAGAAATCGATGCTATAGGTGCAGGCGATCAGGGTATGATGTTTGGTTATGCAACTAACGAAACAGAAGAATATATGCCTTACCCTATTTCATTGGCTCATAAGCTTGCAAGAAAGCTTACAGAAGTTAGAAAGAATGGTACATTAAAATATTTAAGACCAGATGGAAAGAGCCAGGTAACAGTAGAATATGATGAAAATGGCAAGCCTGCAAGACTTGATGCTGTTGTTCTTTCAACACAGCATGATCCTGAAGTATCACAGGAACAGATTCATGAAGATATTAAGAAGTATGTATTTGACACTGTATTGCCACAGGATATGATTGACGAAAATACTAAGTTCTTCGTTAACCCAACAGGACGTTTTGTAATCGGAGGACCTCACGGAGACAGCGGTCTTACAGGACGTAAGATTATTGTTGATACTTATGGTGGATATGCCCGTCACGGCGGTGGAGCTTTCTCAGGAAAAGACTGTACAAAGGTTGACCGTTCAGCAGCTTATGCAGCAAGATATGTTGCAAAGAATATAGTAGCAGCCGGTTTAGCTGACAAGTGTGAAATCCAGTTATCATATGCAATCGGTGTTGCACATCCAACATCAGTAATGGTAGACACATTTGGAACAGGAAAACTTAGCGATGAAAAATTAGTAGAAATCATTCGTGAAAACTTTGACCTTAGACCTGCAGGAATCATCAAAATGTTAGACCTTAGAAGACCAATCTACAAGCAGACAGCAGCTTATGGCCACTTTGGAAGAAACGACATCGATGTACCTTGGGAAAAGACAGACAAAGTAGAAATGCTAAAAAAATATATGTAGCTTACAGCGTAGAAAAGTCTTACTGCACCTGTGCATGCACAAAGGTGCAGAAAAGACTTTGAGACGCGCCCCGAACATGAGCAAAAAAGCGAAGCAAAGCTGAGCGATATGCGAATGTACGGGAAGGATTGTGTGAGTGCGAAGCACGTAGCAATCCGGTAAGCTACAGAATATTAAATAGTAGAAAACAGCTTGGATTACCTTAATGTAAAGGCAGTCCAAGCTGTTTTTGCTTGGGAATATTATAAGATTTGAATTAATTTCTACACCACACCATTACACTTTCCTAATCAGCTTCAACAGATATGGTATTTCACTTTCGAAGTTCACAGCATAGTTAACTGCCTCAGGGTCATTGTAAGTGTTGTTTATACAGGCTTTTGTAAAGTCAGCGGCAATTTTTAAAGAATCCTGAATATTGTAATCATTCATTAACGCTCCGGTAAAGGTGCTGGCAAAAACGTCGCCGGTGCCGTGGGATTTCATTTGGACTTTTGGAGTGTAGTATTCAAAAAACTCTTTTGTTTCTGAATCGTATCCCATAAAGCCGAATTTGTGGTCAGCAGATTCAACCCCTGTAATAACAATTTTTTTAGAACCAAGTTTGGCAAGGCTTAGAAGCAAATCCTTAATACATTCATTAGAAGCATTTTCTCCCGGATATGGCATACCAGTCATAAAAGCAGCTTCTGAAATATTAGGAAGAATAACGTCTGCATACTTGCAAAGCTTTGCCATTTTTAAAGGAAAATCTTTATCGAAACCTGAATAGAGTTTGCCATTGTCTGCCATTGCAGGATCGACGATTATATATTTGCAGGTATTTCCAAAAGTTTTAAAATAATCTTTCACAAGAGTGATTTGTTTTTCACTTCCAAGATAGCCTGTGTAAATAGCATCAAAGGAGAAACCTTCTTTTTGCCAATGCTTCTTAATAGGTTCCATATCGTCAGTTAAATCACGAAATGTAAAATCGTTAAACATAGTATGTGTTGACAAAATGGACGTAGGTAATATGGATGTTTCAATGCCCATTGCCGAAATAATAGGCAGGGCAACGGTAAGTGAACATTTACCTATACATGAAATATCCTGTATGCTTAAAACACGTTTCATAGATAATCTCCGTTCGTTTACATTTTTGTTATAATCAAGTATAATTCCTTATGTGGTATCATACAATCGCTATTTTACCACAAAAATATAATACCAGAAAGATTAGGTTTATTTATGCTTACTTATGACTTTGGAAAAAGAGAAAAAACATCTTTATATGAATATTTGTACAAGTGTATAAAAGAAGATATTTTATCAGGAAAAATTAAAGCCAATGAAAAGCTTCCGTCAAAACGTGAAATGGCAAAAAATCACGACATTAGTGTAATAACAGTAGAAAATGCCTACGCTCAGCTTATAGTCGAAGGCTACATATACACTAAGGAGAAGAAGGGATATTTTGCCAGTGATATTGGAAGTCAATACATTGAGCAGAAGCCCAAAGTCAAATATGAGAAGAAAAAAGAAAAGAAGAAATGGCTTGTGGACTTTAATTCAAACCATATAATGTATGATAGTTTTCCTTTCGCAACATGGTCAAGAATAATGAGGCAGACACTTTTAGACAAAGAAAATTCTTTCCTGTCTGTTCCTGAAAAAAACGGTGTAATGGAATTAAGGGAGGCAATAGCCGATCATCTTCAGCATTTTAGGGGAATGAATGTTAATCCTGATAACATAATAGTAGGTGCAGGAACAGAGTATTTATACAGCATTATTGTGCAACTTCTTGGCAGAGATAAAGTTATAGCAGTGGAGGATCCGGGATATAAGAAGATAGGCAATGTATACGAAAGTAATGGCGTAAAGTGCCTCCACATTAAAATAGATCAAAGAGGCATACAACTTAATGAACTGGTGGAAAGCAAGGCAGATGCAGTGCATATTTCACCATCTCATCAATTTCCGACAGGAAGAGTTATGCCTATTTCAAGAAGAACTCATTTGCTTAAGTGGGCAATAAATAATAAGAAATACATTATAGAAGATGACTACGACAGTGAATTTAGGTTTTCGGGCAAACCAATTCCACCAATAGCAGGAATGGAGGGAAAACGTGTAATTTATATGAATACATTTTCAAAAACACTGGCACCGTCAATTAGAATTGCATATATGGTTTTGCCTGATGAATTAATGGACAAGTTTAATACGAAATTAGGTTTTTATTCCAATACTGTGTCAGGATTTGAGCAGTACACACTGGCTAATTTTATAAGCAAGGGTTACTACGAAAGACACATAAACCGAATGCGTAATTATTATAGAGATTATAGAAATAAAATAATAAGAACCATACAGAATCACCCTATTTACAGCAAGGTTTCAATAGAAGAGGAAAACTCAGGTCTGCATTTTATTTTGAATATTAATAAAAAAATAGACGACGAACAGTTTAAGAAGGAATTGCAGCAAAACAATATTAACATATCAGGTGTGTCAGACTATTGTTACAATAATTTGGATGAGTTTAAACACAAATTTATAATAAACTATTCGGCTGTGTCAGAGGAGAATTTAAAGAAAGCTTTGGATGTAATGAATGAGGCATTATCAGAGTAATGAAGCATTAAATAATAGATATGTTAATGTAGTAAATAAGGCATTATTAAAAGTGTGACATTGGAGAAGAAATATGAGCAAATATAATGGTAATAGAGAATTTAAAATCAATATTCCGGGAAGCGTAAAGCTTATAATAGATGTTTTGGAAAATAATGGATATGAGGCGTTTGCCGTAGGTGGTTGTGTAAGAGATACCATTTTGGACAGAGAGCCTCAGGACTGGGATATAACAACATCAGCTCTTCCGGAACAGGTAAAGGAACTTTTTAACAGAACTTTGGACACAGGAATACAACATGGAACAGTTACAGTAATGATTAAGCATGTGGGCTATGAGGTTACAACTTATAGAATAGATGGGGAATACAATGACAGCAGACATCCTGAATCAGTGGAGTTTACATCTAATCTTATAGAGGACCTTAAACGCAGAGATTTTACAATAAATGCCATGGCGTACAATGAAAGAGAAGGTCTTGTGGATGCTTTTGATGGAATTAATGATATAAATAACAAGATTATAAGATGTGTGGGAGAGCCGGAGGAAAGATTTGGTGAAGATGCCCTTAGAATTTTGAGAGCAGTAAGATTTTCTGCCCAGTTAGGTTTTGACATAGATGAAAAAACAATGGAGGCAATTAAGAAACTTGCCCCAACACTTGAAAATATCAGTGCGGAAAGAATTAAAACAGAACTTGAAAAGCTTATAATCTCAAAGAATCCATGTAAGCTTATTACAGCATATAACGCAGGTATTACAAAAGTGATACTCCCTGAATTTGACGCTATGATGGAATGTGAACAGAATACACCATACCATATGTATAACGTAGGTGAGCACACAATAAAAGTAATGGAAAACGTGTCAGCAGACAAGCTTATGCGTTGGACTGCATTGTTCCACGATGTGGCAAAACCATTAGTGAAAACAACAGATGCTAATGGCAGAAATCATTTTAAGGGACACGCATTGGAGGGAAGCAAGTTGGCACCGCAGATAATGCACAGATTAAAGATGGACAACAAAACCATAAAAACAGCTTCACGTCTTATAGAATGCCATGATGACAGACCTGCATCTAAGGGCTTTAATCCTGAGGCAATAAGACGAAGTGTCCATAAAATAGGCAAGGATATTTATCATAATTATCTTGAATTAGTATATGCTGATTTTATGGGCAAAAGCAAGTATGGAAAAGACGAAGGCTACGATGCCTATGTTTATGCATGCAAGCAGTATGAATATATAATGGAAAACAATATTTGTACAAGTACAAAGGAACTTGCCATAACAGGCAAGGATTTAATAGCCTTAGGTTGTCCTTTAGGAGAAAAAATCGGCAGAGCATTGGATGAATTGCTTGAAATAGTATTGAAAGAACCTGAAAAAAATACAAAAGATAAACTGTATGTGGAAGCAGAAAAGATAATAAAATCACTGTAGTTCTAAACTTGAGCACCTTTTCATATTTTAGAATACAAGCATGACTTGACTAAATAATTTATGGGAGGGTGTGTATGAATGAAAGGGCACTTACGGTTTTTGAACAATATGAATTAGATATTACGGAAACGTTTAAAATCAGAGGAAATTATGGATGTAACACACCTGACGGAAAATACATTTTGCAGGAATATGATAACAGCAACGATAAAATGGTATCAATGAAGTCTCTTTATAATCATTTGGAAAGCAGTGGCATAAAGACAGACTACGTAATTCCAAATAAGGAAGACCGGTATGTTTCAGTAAGTGAGGACGGTTACACCTATATTCTAAAGAAATGGTTTGAAAGTCAGGAGTGTAACATAAATGAGGAAAAGCATATAGTAATGGGGGCTGCAAATCTTGGAAGGTTTCATACTTTGTGCCAAAACAGCCAAAGATTTATGGAGGAGACTAAAGGTTTTCATCCCGGCAAAAATATGCTTGTGATTTATGAAAAGCACAATAAAGAAATAATAAACATAAGAAATTACATAAAAAAGAGAAAAAACAAAAACTATTTTGAACTGGCATTAAAAGAAATGTTGGTGGAATATTATAGTCAGGCAGATGAAGCCTTAAAGGCTTTAAGGCAAACAGGTTATGGGAAAATGTACAACAACGCACTAGAGCATAAGAATCTTAATCATGGCAGTTACAATCATCACAATATAGTTTTACTTAACGGAAAAATTGCAATGATTAATATGTCAAAAATAAACTATGCACCGGCTATTCAGGATGTTTATGATTATTTGAGAAAAGTAATGGAAAAATATCATTGGAAACAAAAAACAGGACAAAATATATTAGAAGCATATGAAAGCGTACGGCAATTAAAACCAGATGAAAGAGAGTATCTTTGCCTTCGACTGGCCTATCCGGAAAAGTTCTGGAAGACAGCAAGTGCTTATTCCAGATCAAATAAAGCATGGCTTCCGGAAAAGAGTGTAGAGAAGCTGCAGACAGCAGTAGAACAGACGAAGGAGAAAGAAGTATTTTTGAGAGAGGTCTTCGAATAAAAAAAGCTCCGCAAACCGCGGAAAATGTGGATTTATCTTGACAAACAACAGGGAAACCGTTATAACAGTACATAAGGGTTTGAGGCAAGTTATCGTGCAGACTTGTAA
>OGQE01002200.1_pt1 | contig 15385 bp, 12 predicted proteins | sample 1553131 | NCBI WGS metagenome assembly OGQE01 (sample SAMEA2579929, study PRJEB22360) | human gut metagenome | biome: human gut; feature: human-associated habitat; material: faeces | place: Denmark | collected 2008/2010
ACTTTTCACGCAGTTCATTCAAACCGGTCCATTGCATAGGTTTTCTCTCCTCAATCGTCTTTGGCGCTTGTGCGCCGTTTTTATGCTGTTATGGCAGAGGGGCGGCACGGTGAAAAAACAAAAAACAGCCCTCATCCCAAAAGGGACGAAGGCTGCTTGTGCATCAAACTCCGTGGTACCACCCAAATTGCAAAGGATAAAATGTGTCCCCTGCCGCTTTCGGCGCGTTAACGCTGCGCTGCGTCCGACTTGTGTCGCCGGAAGCTCCGGGGTGGCGCGAAATGGAACCGACCGGAGCACCTTACAGCCGTGGGCGCTCTCTCTGGACGGTGGTGTGTGCATTTCTGACCCCATCATTGCCATCTGTCATAATTTTACATTCCGCAAGGCAGGCGAAGTGCCCCTTTGCGTACAGCTAAATTATAGCATACGCAAAACGTTTGTCAACGGTTTTGAGCAAAATTTACGGCACCCAGATGCGGACGATGCTGCTGATGGTGCCATCCTCGGTAAAGACCAGGGTGTTGTTGGGCATCCAGCCGTCCGGCTCGGCGTTGACGGCCTCGGCCACGGCATCGGCACCGTCCGTCTCCACGGCGGAAGCCTGCGGGTCGGCCGAGCTGTCGCTCAGGGTCACGCCCCCGGCCAGAGGCAGGGTCACCTCGCCCATCTCATAGTAGACGGGGTAATCGTCAAAGGTCACGGTGCGGTACACATCGTGGTCCAGCGTCAGCTCCACGCCGCCCGCTTCGATGCCGCCGTTGATGGTCACATAGCCGTTGTCGGCATCCCTGTCGATGCTGGTCACAGTCAGCTTGGTCACGGTGGTGTCGCCCTGGTCGTGGATCCGAAGCACGCTGCCCTCCTGCAAGGCGTCGATGTCCTCGGGCAGGTAGCTGTCGTAGCCGTATACGCTCAGGGTCGCCTGGCCGTCGGCCACCTTGGTGATGCTGGCTGCAAACTTGTAGGAACCCGTCTTGATCTCGTTCAGATCCCCGACGTCGATGGGCAGCACATCGCCCATCTCACCGGCTGCTTCGGACGAAGCCGCACTGCTTTCCACGCCGGAAGCCGGTGCGCTTGCCGCGCTGCCTGCGGTGCTGTTGCTGCTGCCGCAACCTGCCAGAATGCCCACTGCCAGAATGGCCGTAACGGCCAGCACCTTTTTATTCAGTTTCATATTCTATACCTTCTTCTGTTGTTGTCGGGGCGGTGTTTTCCGCACCTGTCTCGGTATCATACGTCACCCGTGCGGAAAAGTCAACATTTCCTTTTCTCTGCGCTTGACGCGCGGTTTTTGTTCCGCTACAATAAAAACGAATCAAGAACCCATTCTATTGCAACTGATTTTAAGATAGAGAGGAATTTCCCGTGAAAATTTTAAAAGTAAAATGTCTTGCCCCTACCCGGCTGGACAACTATCTGACCCAGCAGTTTCCCGCCCTGACCCCCGGCCGCCTGAACAAGGCGCTGCGGGAGAACAAGATCAAGCTGAACGGCAAAAAACAGCCGCTTTCCACCCGCGTGATGGCCGGTGATGAGATCAAGCTGTTCATTCTGGATGAAGTTCTGGATGCGGACCGCCGTGTGGACGGCCCGGCGTGGAAGAATGCCCGCGGCCCGGCACAGGTGGTGTATGACTGCCCGCAGATCGTCATTGTGAACAAGCCCGCCGGTCTTGCCGTGGATGGTCCGGAGGACGACACCCTGCTGAACCGCACCCTGCTCTACCTGAACCAGCAGGGCGAGTACAAGGAGAACGACCTGTACACCCCGGCGCTGTGCCACCGGCTGGACACCGGCACCAGCGGCCTTGTCATCGTTGCCAAGACCCCGGAGGCCGAAGAGCTGTTCCTTGCAGCCATCAAGAACCGCGAAGTGAAAAAGACCTACCTCTGCGTCACCTTCGGCCGTCCGATGCCGCCGGATGCCACTCTGGGCGGCTATCTGCTCAAGGACGCGGACCGCGGCATCGTGAAGATCGTGGAGGACAAGCAGCCCGGTGCCAAGGAAGTGGAGACCCGGTACGAGACCATCGCCGTCTCCGGCCGTCTGGCCCTGCTGAAGGTGCAGCTGATCACCGGCCGCACCCATCAGATCCGCGCCCACATGGCCAGCATCGGCTGTCCCATTCTGGGCGACAGCAAATACGGCAACAACACCGCCAACCGCGAGCTGAAACTCAAGTATCAGGCCCTGTGCGCATGGGAACTCACCATGCCCCGCTTCAACCAGCCGGATTTCGAGTTCCTCAGCGGCAAGACCTTCCGCGCACCAAAGCCCTGGTATTACAGTCAGGTACTGGACGGAACCCTGAAATAAGCTTTTTTACAACAAATTACAGCAAAAAAGAAATCCCGGAAGTGTATTCCGGGATTTCTTTTTTGTCGTTTATGATTTTACTGGAATAGACCGCCAAACCAGCCCAGAGTGGACTCAGTTGCATTTGCAAAGGCATCCTGAACTTCCTGAATGCTGTCCAGCAGCTTGGTGCCCTCGGTATCCTTCACCGACCAGTAAACGCCGCTGCTTGCCGAGCCATCCGAAACCGTGAAGTCACTGGTAAAGCAGAGGTTATCGCCCTGAGAATCGGTCACGACCACCATGTAGGTGTAATTGCCTGCGGGCAGTTCACCAAAGCGGATGGAGCTGTCCAGCGACTTGAAGGAGAAGATTGCCGTATTGGGTGCTGCCTGTGCAGTGAACACCGTCTGGTCGTTCTCGTCCAGCACTGCCAACTGCACATTGGTCAGGGTGGTGCCCAGCGCAGCATTTGCAGTGCCGGTCAGCGCCATGCCCTTGCCCGCACGGACATTGATGGGGTAGCTCATGCCTTCCAGACGCAGGCCGTCAGCCTCTGCAGCAATGAAGTTGTGATCTGATGCCACATACCAGTAGCAGGAGGACCTATTGACCGAAACGCTGGAGTTTTCCAGCGGGATGCGTCCGGAAGAGATGTTGCCTGCCGGATCGGAGCAATAGAAGTTGCCGTTGGTGTAGTCGGTGAGCAGCACTGCATGGGGCTGGCTGCGGTCATACAGCACGATGCCCTCCGGGTGCTGCGAAAGCAGGGTGATCAGGGTCTGCACTTTTTCCTGTTTGCGGGAGGGCAGTGTGCCGTAGCCCACCTGCATCTCCTTATATGTAAAGCTGTGGGAAAGCCCGTTGGACCATGCTGTGGAACGGACACTGTTCTCGGTCACAGTGGACCAGTCGGTCAGGCCGTCAAAATAGGCACGACGGCGCAGCATCATGGCTGCGGATGCCAGTGTGCAGGTGCCGCCGCGGCTCTGCTTGAAGTAGAAGCCTGCGTCCACGTTCAGATCAACCGCCAAGGCCGCCGGCAGGCAGGTGAGCATAAACACCAGTGTCAGCACAAGGCTCAGCAGTTTTTTACGGGACGGTGCAGCGGTATTCACGGGTAGGTTCTCCTTTCAGCTTCCATGGCTTGTTACGTTTACCACCATAAAGTATACCAACCTGTTACCCTTTTGTAAACGTTTGTGAAGCTTTTTTCTCAATATCAACACGTTTGGGCAGTTTTTGTTGGAGAGAATGCACAGTTTCCGGCAAGATATTCTACATTTTTTACAAAAATCCCGTCCTGACATTTTTCAAGCGCACCGCATTTTGCATTCTTTTTTCATTTTCTGACCACGCTGTGGGCAAACAAAAAAGCCCCACTGGGGCTTTCGTTGCTTCGCAAACGCAAACTTTTTTCTCCGCAATCAGCCGTCAAAGTGTCCTCAAACCGGACAGTTTGGGTGCCATCCTTGTAGTTGAACGTAATCAGCATCCGGTCATCGTATAGAAAAATGGCATTGACAAAAATCTCGATCAGCGCTTTTCGCTGCTTTTTCTGCGAAATATCGAACTTTCTAAATTTCATCAGCCAGAATCGGATGAAATCCTCATTGAAGCTGGGCTTCTTCAATTTTTCATCTGCGATTTTTACAGTCAACTCATCTTTCTGGCTTTCCAGCGCTTCCAGACGCTCTTTCGTTGTCCGGGTGTACAAGCCGTCCTCGATCGCCTTCATCAGGTTGTCCAGCTTTTTGTTGACCTCTCGCAGTTGCTTTTCCAGCAGAGGGATCGTGGTGTTCTCCTGATTCTGGACATCCATGACCAATTGAACGATCTTGTCGATCACCGCATCGTCCTGAATCAGCTTCATGGTTTCCCGGACGACCAGTTCTTCCAGCCATTCTTTCTGCACGGTCTTTTTGTTGCAGCCCTTGCGCCGCTTGACGTTGGCGCATTTATAATAATAGTAGGTGCGTCCGGTGGCACTGGTTCCGCTTTCGCCGAACATCAGCGCACCGCACTTGCCGCAGAACAGCTTGGTGGTCAGCAGATATTCCTCGTCTGCCTTGCCACAGGCAGGGGCACGCTTGTTCTTATCCAAACGCTTCTGCACCCGGTCAAACAGGTCTTTCGGAACGATAGCCGGAATCGCATCCGGCACAACGATATCCCGGAAAGACAATTCACCAATGTAACGACGGTTCTTCAACATGGTGTTCACGCTGCTGTGGGTCATTTTGCCGCCCTGCATATTGCGGACGCCCTTGTCGTTGAGGAAGTTTACGATTTCCACCATCTTATCGCCGTTGTCATACTGCTGAAAGGCTTCCAGCACCAGCGGAGCAGTCAGCGGGTCAAGGTGATAAAACTTTTCCTCGTCGATTTTGTAGCCGATTGTTCCCGTACCGCCAGTACACTTCCCTTTCAGAGCGTTCTCAGTTTGACCACGGATCACCTTTTCGGACAGCTCTGCCGAATAGTATTCTGCCATACCTTCCAGAAGGGTTTCCACCAGAATGCCCTGTGAACCCTCGGCAATGGGTTCCATAACGGAAATCAGGTGGACACCGTTCTTTTTCAGGATCATCTTATAGTTTGCGCTATCAAAACGATTCCGGGCAAAGCGGTCAAATTTCCAGACGAGAACAACATCAAACAGCTTTTTGCCGCTGTCTTTGATCATCTGCTGGAACTCCGGGCGATTGTCCGTTTTTGCCGAGAATGCACGGTCAATGTAGTGTTTGATGACCGTGATACCGTTCTTTTCCGCATAGGCCGTACACTCGCGAATCTGGCCTTCGATGGATTCTTCGCGCTGATTATCGCTGGAATAGCGGGCGTAAATCACGGCGGTCATAGACTCACTTCCTTTTTCTTATCGAACAGATGGGTAGCTTTTTGCGTACTTGTAAATCTGCCGTGCACAGTCAAGGCTCATTTTGCTGGAATCGTTGTGTTTGAGCCATGCGTTCACGTTGCCCGGATTCAGCTTTAAGTCTGTGTAAAGGCGATAATTCGTCAGTTTCTTTTTCTGCTGAAGTTCCAATACTCGGCGATGGATCAACTCTTTTGTGTCATTGTCTGCAAGGACGGCATCCCGCACCGAGCAATAGCTGCGCCAGACTTTCAGATAGCCTTCCGGCAGTTCTGGTGATTGCTTTTCCAGAAGCACCAGCATTTGCGCCAGCGAATAGCGATTGGAAAGCTGCTCATATTCCGCAGCAACAGCACTGTTTGCGGTATAGCGGAGCAACAAATCCACTTTATCAAAGGTCAGCGCATAGAGGAACAGCGGTTCTCTCAGGCGGGGATTTTCTGCCATGCAATCTGCCAGCTTATGGACACTTGCCGTTTGAACCCCGGAAAGCTCTGCCATATACTGCTTCAAAAAGCCTTCGAATGTCAGCTTTCGCATGGTTTCCACCTCTCTACATACTCCTGATAGCGGATATAGAAATCCCGATACCGCCAGTCGTTCAAGATGCTGGCTCTCAACTCATCTTCATCCGTTGCAAGGTGTTCCAGCAAATCCCAATCCAACGAATTCCGCACAGCCTCACTCTCTACGTCTGCTTTGTCAGTGTCCCGAAAAGAGCACAGCTTTGCAATCACCAAGTCCTCCAGACTGGGTGTATAGAACTGCACCTTTGTACCACCAAAGGGTAGCGGCTGAAGCCGGTCTTGGAAGTTATACGGGAAATTGTCGATGTAGGCTTCCACATCGGTGTTGATGTCGTACTTGCCAAGCAAACTGTACAGTTCTTTCGGAACACTCAAGGCATCAATGTCATGAGTAGCGCGGGTCAGCTTGCCCAACAAAATAAACGCACTGCCACCTACAATCACCATCTGATAGCGGTCGTTATTGTCGATCATCAGGTCTGCGTCTTCGTCCAGACGTTCCAGACGCTTGCGGAGGTCATCTAAGATCATCTTTCCCATAAAACAGCCTTTCGTATTTTCAATAATAGTATTTGTCTAAGATTATTTTAAATGACAGATGCTATAATGTCAAGTCTATTCGTTGGTGTTGTCCTTTCTCCTGTAGCATCACACCGATTTTTCCAAAGAATTAACCAAAAATATAAATACAAGCCATAAAAACAAAATATTACAGGAGAACACACCATACGCAATAGCCGAGCCAATTCGCATAATCCTTGCTGGTATTATATATGTTGACGGAATGCAGTACAGACAACTAACAATAATAGTCACAACGCCAAATTTTCCTGCGCATCTAAAATAGTCCTGCAATGTTCCCAATAACGTATTTCCTGTTTTTTTCTTGTCAGTTTCTTGCTTTAATTCTTTGGCGTATGGACTTCCCAGCAAAGCGGACACCGCTGCAATATACACACCTACAGCGATCGACACCAATGTAATCGCTGTATCTGCCATTTTTTCAAAATTCCAGTTAAGAATATACGCTATTACTGTGATTAGAAGAAAGCAAATAATAAGATATGTTTTATGCTCCTTATCCAAAAATCTCACCTCAGATTTGAAAGCAGTAAGTCTCTTACTTCAGTTGGATTAAAATGTTCATTTTCATCTTTTGTAGGTTGAATCACAAGGTGCTTTAATACCGATGAGAAATCAAATGTCTGTTCGATACCACAATCATCACAGCCAATTACTATAACATCTTCGAATTCTTCGCGATGCCGATAGACACGATCAATAAGTGCTCTTCCACCTCCATGTACAGGAATATCGCCATAAGAAATTTTCAATTGAACCTTACTCGGCAGATCTTGTCCCCATATATTTCCAACCTGCGAAAACAACGTTCCTCCTCGACTAAACACATTATCTACTTGTGTATACTGAAATCCACATATTGCTTTAATGTTTTTGCAAAAATCATCTACCGATGTATAGATGTTGTTGATTTTAAACTCTTTTTGCAACGTGTCGCTCAAATATTGCTCTACAAATCCTTTTTTATTGAAGTCACTCATATAGAGAAAATGCTTTTTTGTATCATAGCATGCAAAGAATTGTTGTCTTGGTTCAACCTGATCTTTTGAACGAGGATTTGGCATCCGCTCACCAGTTCCTTTATCTATAACATAGTCGCGAAATCGAACAGCATCATCATACTCACATGACATCCAGAAAAATCTGTTTTCTATAATGTCCATGTCTATTGAGTAGAGAAACTTCTGCTTTTGCGGCCGAAATATATGATTTCCTTTTGCAACAACATCTTTCATATCTTCCAATGATGCCTCACGAATGCCCTCAACTCGAAGAAGAAAATTACAAAACTTCATTTGTTCATCCTCTTTTTATGCCATCATATTATCCGTCCACATCTCACACTGGCTGATAACCGTGCTAATTGCTGTGTCGTAATCCTCCGGGGGATATTTATACTTTTTCAGAAGATGTTTCACCATCTTCCGCATACTGGCACGAGCAGTTTCTTTTTTCTGCCAGTCTATCGTCCGATTTTTACGCAGCATCTCGGTTAGTTCTCTGGTCAGGTCGATCAATTCGTTATTCTGGTAAAAGTCTTTGATGTTCTCCGGCTTGGTCAGAGCGTCGTAGAACGCCAGCTCTTCCTGCGTCAATCCCAGTTTCTTACCATTATTGTACAACTCTGTGATTTCCTGTGCCGTTTTCAGAAGTTCCTTGATAACCTCTTCGTTCGTAATCAGTCCATTGTAATAGGAATTCATCAGCTGCGCGATTTTCTCCGAGAACTTCTGCGACTGCACAACATTTGTCCGCTTGTAAAGCGATACCTGTTCTGCCATCAGTTTTTTCAGAATCTCCACGGCGATGTTCTTTTCTTTCATTTTGGAGATTTCATCCAGCACCGCCGGGTCAAACAAACTGATATTTTCATCAGCCTGCTTGCTGTCAAACAGGCTGATCACACCTTGGCTCTGGATACTCGCTTTCAGAAGCTCGTTGATTTGGGCGTTGATTTCTTTCAGCGAGAGCGTCTTTCCGCCGCTGCCGCCATAGGTGATTTTTACAACAGTAGAACGCACGGCTTCCATGTAGGCGGCTTCATGACGCTCCTGTTCTGTGGTCATGCTGGAGCACAGGGAGTGCGACTGCTTCAGCAGCATTGCTTCTCGCAGGAACAAGTCCTTGCGCTTGGGTGCTTTGGCATCCAGCGCAAAGTTCACACCACCTGTCACCAATTTTGCCATGATCAGCGGCGAACCGCCAATAAAACCGCTGAAGTCAAACCCGTGCAGCAAATCCTTACATACCTGAAGCTTTTCCTGAAACTTCGGGTAAGCAACCTTGGAAATATCCATATCGCCATACCGGGACTGGTCGCGCTTGGTATACTCCTTCATAGCGGCTTTGAGAGCAGACGCAATGCCCACATAGTCCACGATCAAGCCGCCCTCTTTGTCCTTGAACACGCGGTTCACACGAGCAATCGCCTGCATCAGATTATAACCGTGCATCGGCTTGTAGATGTACATTGTCGCCAGCGAGGGAACATCAAAACCGGTCAGCCACATATCCACCACGATAGCGATCTTCATTGGATCATCGTTATCTTTGAACTTTCGCGCCAGTTCCTCCTTGTGCGATTTTGTCCCAATAATCGCTTTCCAGTCCTCCGGGTCGTTGTTGCCGCTGGTCATGACCACGCCAATCTTCTCTTTCCACGCCGGACGCAGTTCCAGCAGCTTCCGATAGATTTTCATGGCGATCGGACGCGAATAAGCAACGATCATCGCCTTACCGGTCAGCAGGTTGGCACGGTATTTTTCGTAGTGGGTGACAATATCCTCGCACAGCGATTGCACCGTAGAATCTGCGCCCAGCACGCTTTCCATCTGTCCCAGCATTTTCTTGCTTTTTTCAATGGTCGCTGTGTCCGATTGCTGTTCCAACGCATCATAAGTCGCATCAATCAGAGCCAGCGTGTCTTTGTCAAGATGCAGCTTGATGACACGGCTTTCGTAGTAGACAGGTCGGGTTGCGCCGTCCTCCACTGCCTGCGTCATATCGTAAATATCAATATAATCGCCAAAGACTTCGCGAGTGTTTCGGTCTTTTGCCGAAATAGGCGTTCCTGTAAAGCCTATGTAGGTTGCATTTGGCAGGGCATCATGGATAATTCGCGCATTGCCAATCACAGTATGTGCTTCCTTTTCGCCCTGCTCGTTTTCCTTCATGACGATTCTCTCATCGAAGCCATACTGTCCGCGGTGGGCTTCGTCTGCCATCACCACAATGTTTCGCCGTTCCGACAGCGGACGCTCGCCACGCTCAAACTTGAACATGGTGGTAAATACGATGCCGTTTGCCTGCCGCCCATCCAGCAGTTCACGCAAATTTTCCTTGCTGGTCGCCTGAACCGGTGTCTGGCGCAGGAAGGGCGCGCACTTGGCAAACTGCGTGTAAAGCTGATCGTCAAGATCAATGCGGTCGGTCATTACAACAATGGTCGGACTGTCCAAAGCCTCTTGCAGCAAATGCGCATAAAACACCATCGACAGCGATTTTCCGCTGCCTTGCGTGTGCCAGAACACACCGCCCTTGCCGTCCGTTTTGGTGGCAATTTTGGCTTTTTCGATTGCTTTCCGCACCGCGAAATACTGATGATATCCCGCCAGAATCTTGAACTGCTTCTGCCCATCGCCAGAGAACAGGATAAAGTTTTTCAGGATGTCCAGCAGCCGCTCTTTCTGGAACATTCCCTCATAGAAGGTGTCAAACTGCGCATAGGCGGTGTTCTCGTAATCACCATCCTTCGTTTTCCACTCCATGAATCGGTCAAGCCCGGAAGTAATCGTACCTGCTTTGTTGGTGGACAGGTCGCTGATCACGCAGATGGCGTTATAATAGAACATGGAGGGAATGTCCTGCATATAGTTCCGAATCTGATTGTAGGCGTTTTCTGCACCCACTTCATCCTTGGAAGGGCTTTTCAGTTCCATCAGAACCAGCGGCATTCCGTTGATAAACAGGATGATATCCGGGCGGCGATTGTTCCCGTTTTCCACGAAGGTATATTGATTCACCACATAGAAATCGTTCTTTGCTGCATCCGCATAGTCGATCAGCCGCACCACCGAAGACCGTTCCTCGCCATTTACCGCATACTTGACCGTGATGCCATTTTGCAGATAATCCATAAAGACCATGTTTTTCTGCAACAGGCTTCCGGCATCAAAATCATTCAGTTTCAGAATCGCTTCATCAATTGCCGTCACCGGGAGATTCCGGTTCAGCCGTACCAGACAATCCCGCAAAACATCATCCAGCAATGGGCGGCTGTAATCCGTCCGGTCCATATCGGGAGCATAGATATGGGTGTACCCCATATTTTCAAACAGCTCTATGACTGCTTGTTCAAAGGTATCTTCGGTAAATGAAAACATGACTTTTCTCCTCAACTATTATCCGAAGTTGCTGTATTCGATTCTTGCGCAATGGCATTCACAATCTTTGTAACGATAGAATGCGCCGCTCTTTTTGCCACCGCACGTCCCATCGGCGTACCATTATCCAATGTATCCGTTAGTGCCAATCGAACTTTGCTGAGTCCAATTTCCTTACGATACCAATCCGGCATCAGATTCTTTTGAATTGCAACGTAACAATCATCAAAAATTTCTGGATGCACAGCATTATGCAATGCTTCTCGAATAATCTCGTCCACTTTATCGTCTGAAACATCTGAATCACGCACTTCTCTAATACTTGTTATCGGAACTTCTATTTTCACAAACCGATCAACCATAGGCTTTTGTGTGTTCGCATAATTGCTTTTAATATATGCCATCTGGTGCTCAAGTTCCGGGAACAGCGTTCCTTCGTTGATATTGTAAAAACTCAGTTCCTCTAAAATCGCATCTTTTCTTCCCGCTGGTATTCTAAAACTTTGAAGTTCAAATTCATCTTGGACATCACTATATGCCCGTTTAACAATGCTCTGTCCGATTTTTTCTTTCAGCTGAACATTATATTTTCCGCAGATCAAAAAAGAGCCGCTTTGCCGTACCAATCTTTCATTATTCAAGTTGGAAATCACAAAATAATTTCTTTGAATAATCGAAAGCAAGCTTTTATACTCGCTTGCCTCGCACTCTTTTACCTCTTTATCTGTATAAATTCCATACTTGTTCAAATCCGAGAGCAGCTTTTCTAATGTATAATCGCCCGAAATTTCATGACTCGCTAAATATGCCAGCACTTTGATCTCTATGTCGCTATAACTTTTTCCGTAATCGCGCTTATAATAGATTTTCCCATCGGTCGGCGGCAATAACGTAGTCTTCCCGTCAGTTATCTTTTTCTCTTGATTGTTTTGGCAAGCAAAATACAGTGCCACCAGTGGGTTTTCCGTCACATCCAACAGTCTTGTTGGCAACCCATAGTGTTGCAATTTTGCGAGCTTTTCAAAATCTGTTGTCAGTTTTCGGAAGTCATCAGGATTCCGTGTGTAGGCAGCGTTTATCAATTCTGCTTCGTGTGGCAGCATCCCACCACGAAACACTCCCGGCATGACGTTCCATTCGTTGCTGGCCTGTCCACGGAAGAAATAGTGCTTTGTGCTCACTTCCGCGCCTTCTTCTTTCTTTATGGTTTCCTTTATATCAGAAATGTAGGTCAGGTAGCTATTAAGGTTTGTAACAACGCATTCCCTCGGATTTCTTGTCTTAGCATTATCAAAATCTTCCATATTATCCCTTCATTTCTTTTATAAACGATAATTTAGCGGCTTAGAGCCGAATTCTTGATACATCAATTTTGCCAGACATCAACTGAGGCAAAAGACTGTTCCGCAACTCCGAAAGTTTTTTATTTTCGCTATTGTTGTGCTCTATTTGATTGTACGCCGCATGAAGTAACGTAACGAAGGCGGTTTCGGTATTGCTATCTGCAATCAATATTGGCAATTTGCTAATGTTCTCGAATCGAATTTGAGGGAATGTGCCCGATCTCGATTCAGCTTGCATTTGTAGCTCTTCAAGTGTGTCTTGTAATGTAAGAAAGTGATACAACCGACGAGAATCGAACGAAGTTGCCCGAATAACCATAAGCTTAGTTGATACAACGTAATTATCTGCTTGAAAATCAACATATGCAAAGTGTCTGTTGATTGGACGAATCTCACTATATAAAATATCATTCTGCATAATAGTCTTTTTTGCTTGGCCTGGCATATCGGCAACAGCCATATAATCCGAATGAAGAAACATTCCGTCTTCAACATCGCCCGTATTCAAGAAAATGAGCCGTTCAGTATTAAAATTATGGGTGACAGATACACTCTTACATAAATCTCCGAGCATAGAATAATGCCAGCCTTGTGGTATTTTTCCATAAGGTGATTCAATCAGAGTCAAATTGTCAATGCATAAAAAATCTTGATACCACGTTTTGTATATTTCATAAAGTTGCTTCTGTAAATTATCGTTTACCCTTTCATTCAAAGCAATTTTATCATCGAGTTCAGCCAGAAAACGACCAATCTTCTCCTGCTCTGGCAGCTTTGGAACTGTTAATTCGAGATTTTCAAGGACAGGTTGCTGAACTCTCTGTCTTCCAGAAGAGCCAACCATTGATTTAATTGCAACATTTCTAAATTCCGGGCTTGTTGCAAGATAGTATACAAATTGTGGGTCACTCACACCCGGTTTGGCTCGAAGAACAATAAATTCAGTAGAACCAAATGCGATTTCGTTTTCTCTTAAGCAATCAACGAATGCCGTTTTTCCGTTTTCCAAGCAGGGAGTAATTCTTGCCATTATCGTATCGCCATTTGCAAACTTTGTTCCACCCGAAAACTCCGCTTGCTCGACACTCGGGACGGCTTTCGTAAATGGTCGCAGCTTATCCATAGATATTTTGGTTGCGACTGTTCCTTTTTTAATGCTTAATCGAGGATTGAAGTCCATGAAATCAGCCGCCCGAACAGTTTTCCACTCAGATTTCATACCCAATCGCCCCCAGCTTTTCCTTGATTTCCGCTTCCAGTTTGTGCGACTGTACGAACAAATCCGACAGTTCCGAAGTCAGACGAGCCATTTTTTCCTCAAAAGGTTCGCCATCGTCCTGCTGCTCCTCGATGCCAACGTAACGCCCCGGTGTCAGAATGTAATCCTGCTTTGCAATTTCTTCTGTGGTAGCAACAGCACAAAAGCCCTTGACATTTTCCAATGTGCCCGAAGCATAAGCGTTGTAGGTGTCGGCAATCTTTTTAATGTCATTTTTTAATGTGCCATCTTCATTTTTGTATTCTTCTTTTGTACCATCCGTCAGCTCACGCAGCTTACGGCTTACCATAACGCCCATTTTGCGAGCATCAATGAAAAGCGTTTTGCCGGGCTGCTTTTTGCGCTTGGAGATAAACCAGAGCGAAACAGGAATCTGGGTTGTATAGAAAAGCTGCGTCGGCATGGCAATAATGCAGTCCACCAAATCGGCATTCACAATGTTCTTGCGAATCTCGCCCTCACCGCCGGACTGGGATGACAGGGAACCGTTTGCCAGAACCATGCCCATCCGACCACCGGGCGCAAGGTGATAGATCATGTGCTGAAGCCATGCAAAGTTAGCATTGCCAGCCGGCGGCATACCATACTGCCAGCGCACATCATCCTTGAGCTGTTCTGCACCCCAGTTGGACAGGTTGAACGGCGGATTTGCCATGATATAATCTGCGCGCATCGTGGGGTGCTGGTCATCAAGGAAGGTGTCTGCTGCATACTTGCCGAGGTCAGGCTCAATGCCACGGATGGCAAGGTTCATCTGCGCCAGTTTCCACGTTGTAGGGTTAGAATCCTGACCATAAATCGAAATATCGTTGATATTGCCGCTATGGTTCTCTACAAATTTTGCAGATTGAACAAACATACCGCCGCTGCCGCAGCAAGGGTCATACACTCGTCCCTTAAACGGTTGCAGCACTTCTACCAGCGTCCGCACAACGCAGGACGGCGTAAAGAACTCGCCGCCGCGCTTGCCTTCCTGTTCTGCAAACATAGACAGGCAGTATTCATAAGTGCGTCCCAGAATGTCCTTCTCGCTGCCATGTTCGATCATTTTGATGTTCGTAAACAGGTCAACGACTTCACCCAACCGCCGTTTATCCAGTTCCGGGCGCGCGAAATTTTTCGGCAGGATATCCTTCAGGCGCACGTTTTCTTTTTCGATAGCGCGCATTGCATCATCGATTACCTGACCGATTTCCGGGTCATGTGCCTTTGCAGAAACATCGCTCCAACGCGCACCAGCAGGCACAAAGAAGATTCCTTCCGATGTGTACTCGTCACGATCTTCCTCAAAGCCATCACCGTCTGCAACCAGCTGATTGTACTTATCTTCAAAACGATCCGAAATATATTTCAAGAAAATAAGACCAAGGACGACACCCTTATACTCTGAAGCATCCATATTGCCTCGAAGCACGCAGGCAGCATTCCAAATCTGTTTTTCAAATCCAATGTCGGCGGTGTTTTTCTCTGCCATGGTTCAATACCTCCGTTTTAGCTCAACAAATTCTGCTTTGAGTATAGCACAGATGTGCTGATTTTCCAATTTGTGCGCATAAATTCTTTGCAAGATGCTTCAATTTCCAGTAGATAAGTCCTACTATTACCGCTTTAGCACAATAAATTTTACAAAACCATCTTGACGCACCCTGCAAACCATGATATTCTCTGTCACAAATCCCACCGATTTTGTGGATTGGTTTGAAACCATCCACAAGATGTGGTCGTGTTCATTTTGAACACTGCCTCGCCGTGGATCATCCCTGAAAGATTAACCGCCCCGCAACACACCCGATTCATTTTGCCGCCGATTCACCCGACAAAATCATCGCTGCGCTGCGTGGGCGGTATTTTTCTTTTACGGGAGCTGCACCTTGAAAATTTCATGAGCCGACCGGACGTGATACCGACTTTCCGTCAACGCCGTTGCACAAACAGGGGCAGGAACTTCGTTCGGAGCAAACGGCGATTCTCATACATGAGCAGGACAACCTCTACTTATTTTTGTGTCTTAACAATTCGGAAACAATCACTGAAAATACGTTTTGAGCGCAGCGGTAGAGGGCAAGAACCGTCCCGTGGCCACAAATTTTCAA
>OGQE01002213.1_pt1 | contig 15309 bp, 17 predicted proteins | sample 1553131 | NCBI WGS metagenome assembly OGQE01 (sample SAMEA2579929, study PRJEB22360) | human gut metagenome | biome: human gut; feature: human-associated habitat; material: faeces | place: Denmark | collected 2008/2010
TTGAAAAAGGGTATAAAAAAACAGTCTGCCCTGACGGAAAATATTTCCATCAAAAGTAAGTGGTAGATAGTCCGTATCTGGATTTTACCTCCAACCAGTGCCATAATAGTCCTAAAGATTATTAAAAGTCTTAAAAGTTCAGTACTCAACTTTTAGGACTGGACAGGAGGCATTTTCTATGAGTTCTATCACCACGGCTGTTGCTGTAGATTATCGGTTACAACAATGGGCTCAGTTAGTGAAAGACTGTCAGAACCGTCCTCAGGATATGACAGTTGAACAATGGTGTGATACAAAAGGTATCTCAAAATCAAATTATTATTATCGTTTACGCTGTATCCGTAAAGCCTGTCTGGAGCACGTTCAGGACAATTCTGCCTCATGCCAGCAGGTAGTTGAAATCCCTGAAAAGATCACTCAACAGTCCAGATCAGAGAGTTCTTCCGATATCTCTATTGAAATAAATGGAGTTGTTATCCACATAAAAGAAGATATTTCAGAATCCCTTTTGGAAAAGATAATACGGGTGGTCTCTCGTGCTAAATGATGCTACTTGTTTTAAAAAGATCTTTATTGTTACCGGTTATACTGATCTTCGTTCCGGGATTGACCGTCTGGCAGATACCATACGTTCTTATCTGGGAGAAGATGCGATCGAAGCTGATACCCTTTATCTTTTTTGTGGAAGGAGAACAGACCGGATCAAAGGGCTGGTCTGGGAAAATGATGGATATCTCCTGCTTTATAAAAGGCTAGAAGCCGGTCAGTTTCAGTGGCCAAGGACAGAATCCGAAGTTCGTTCTATTACAGAGCAGCAGTTTCGCTGGCTTATGGAAGGGCTCACGACTCATCCCAAAAAGCAGGTGAAACGATTGAAAAAAGCACCGGATTATACTTTGTAACTTTTGTGCATAACGTAGAAATTTCAGATTGCTTTCCAAGTGGGAAAAGATCACTTCCTTTTCCGTTTTTCTTTGTATTCTGGAAGCCAGGATTGTTCTATACAAAGAAACAAACGATGTTTTTCTAAAAAAAGAGGCATTCCGTTTCTCGTGGCAGGTATGGCTCCTGTGAACGAAGACCTTATAGTCATACTGACGAAAAGAAGGATAAGGAAGATTCGCCAGAAGTGCTGTCTTCTGCTATAATAAAGATAGTTTTAGAAAGGGAAGGCCTCTGTTATGCAGATGAAATATACAGAAGAAAAACTGAATACCTTTTCGAAAGAGACACTCATTCAGTTGTTTCTCACACAGCAGGAACAGCTATCAGAGATTGACGGGAAACTCCAGCTTGTGTTGGAACAGCTGGCAGTAATGAACCAGAACCGTTTTGGAAGAAAGACGGAACAGATGCCTGTACCAGAGCAGCTGGCATTTACAGATGTAGATGGGGAACTGGTACTGTTTAATGAAGCAGAGGTTCTTGCTGCTCTGGATGAAAGGGAAAAAGAAACCATTGTAAAAAAAACGTCCAGTAAAGAAAAAAGGAAAACGAGAAGAAGACCTTTCCGGGATACCGGTGGTAAAAGTAGAACACTATCTGACAGAGAAAGAACTGGAGGATCTATTTGGAAAGGCGGGCTGGAAACAGCTGCCTGATGAGATATACAAACGGTACCGTTTTATCCCTGCAAAAGTAGAAGTAGAGGAACATCATGTTGGAGTTTATGCCAGCAAAGAGGGAGATACGATGAAAAAAGCCCCACATCCAGCCTGTCTGCTGAGAGGAAGTCTTGTATCCCCATCTCTTGAGGCGGCCATACTCAACGGAAAATACATCAACGCAGTTCCATTTGCCCGTCTGGAAAAAGAGTTCGGGCGATATGGCCTTGCCATCACCCGTCAGAACATGGCGAACTGGACAATCGAATGTGCAGACCGATATCTTGCCGTATTTTATGATTATCTTCATAAGTATATCTACAAGAGTCCTGTTATCCATGCAGATGAGACTCCTGTTCTGGTAAGAAAAGATGGAAGGGAAGCCGGGAGCAAGAGTTATATGTGGGTCTACCGAACGGGAGAGTAAGAAAAAAAGGCAGTGATCCTTTATGAATACCAGAAGACGCGAAAGGCAGACCATCCGGAAAGATTCTTAAAAGATTATAAAGGGATCTGTGTAACAGATGGCTATCAGGTATATCACAAACTGGGAGAAGAAAAAGAGGGTCTGACGATAGCCGGATGCTGGGCACATGCAAGACGAAGATATGACGAAGCTGTAAAAGCCCTTCCGTCAAAGAGTCGAAAAAGCAGTATTGCATGGCAGGCACTGGAACAGATTCAGATGATATACCATGTAGATAATACATTAAAGGAGTTAAAACCTGAAGAACGAAAAAAACGCCGACAGAGTAGTGTGAAACCACTGGTGGAGGCCTATTTTGCGCGGGTAAAAGAGAAAAAAGCAGATGGAAGGGTCTCAGAAAAGAGCAAGACAGGAAGAGGATTGAGTTATTCAATCAATCAGGAAAAATATTTAAAAGTATTTCTGGAAGATGGAAATGTGCCGATGGACAATAATGCGGCGGAAAGAGCAATCAAGAACTTCTGCATCGGCCGGAAAAACTGGCTGATTATAGATACGATATGGGGAGCACAGTCCAGTGCCATCATTTATAGTATTGCAGAAACAGCAAAGGCAAACAACCTGAAACCATATGAGTATTTTGAATATTTGCTGGAAGAAATACCACAGCACATGGAGGACACAGACTTGAGTTTTTGTGAAGAACTGTTACCATGGTCAACAAATCTTCCAGAAAAATGTAGAAAACCAGAGAAAAAATAAGACCGCCAAAAGGCGGTCAAAATTTAGTCAAGGTACTCGCTATCTGCCACTTACCATCAAAACAAACTGTTCTTCATATTCACACTAATTATATTTTCTGAGCATAGTTACTTTTGCGAAAATCTCAGATAACTCCGGAAAGAAAACAAAGAAAAAAATATTTTTTAACTCCATTTGCACTCCACTGGAACATCCAGACAGCCCGCAAAGCCTTTATTTATGGGCTTTTTCGCAATTTAGTCCGCTACTCAAACTCGGCAAGTTCAAAGATATCGCTAAATATATTTGTTTAAGTTTTGTGCCTTTTTTGCCGTTATTTTATTTCAATTGCATATATTATTTTGGCTTGCTGATTTTCTGTTGCCAATTTGTTGCCAGTCTATCTTGTTAATCAATTATCTCCTTTTCTAATGCCCCTACTAATTCCATTAGCATATGTTCCATATCACGCATCAATATATAATCGTCTTTTTTTCTCATATAAGCTACCCTCATCATTGGATGTTCAAAAGAAACCTCCATGATTCTTCTAAAATTATTGATTGATTCCCTTTTTACATCAATACTATTTTCTGACGAAAGCATCTCCAATAATTCTTTTCCTATGTTATATATCCATGGTAATTTGTCCTGAACCATACTTAACACTATCAAAAAAGCATATTGTTTTTGACAATCTGGCAAAATGGAGTGAATAAGTTCTTCCATGAACATAGATTTATATTTTCTAGGCATTCTTTGTTCTTCAAAATCTATATTTCTCTCAACTTTGGATAAAGTTAAATCTAACCGTTCTTTTAATTCATCAATGCTATCATTCAATTTAGAGTCGGGATTTCGCAACAGCTTTTGATTGTCTCTTGATAATTCCAATATTTCTTCTATAATTTCAGTCGAATGATTCTCTTCTTGGATGTTTTTTTCCAAATCATTTTCATTATCTTCTTTTAAGCTGTTTAGTTCCTCTTCCAATGTCGGATACCATACTTCAAAAGCCTTATCAAGCATAGCTTCTGATATTCCGCTTTCACCACATGCTTTATTTAATGTATGTATCAACTTCTTTATATCTTCTTTTTCAAAAACAGTTGATTGAAATTGTAAAATAGGTCCATTAACTTCCGAACGTTTTATATCAAAAAGAAATGGTGTTACAAAAGATTTATCCATAGTTTTAGACAATGCCCCTGCTTCAAAAGACAACCATGGTGCATGTAAATTATCTTTAGTCACACACAAAATTCCAAATGTGGAATCTTCCAATTCCTTTGCAATATCACTACTCCACCTAGCACCTTTGTCAATATCCTCTGAAGATACATAAGGCCCCAGCGACTGAATTACTGATGGCAACCACTCTCTAAAAATCATCGCAACTTTATGACTTTTATTTCCAGACCAACTAATAAACACTTTCATATATGCCCACCTCTTTTGTATTGTTCCAATAGTTATGTATAGATTATTTTCTTAAAGCTCAGCTTCTATTTTGCTAACTCATTTAAAGCATTCAAGATATCCTCCAAATTAAATGAATATACCCATTCTGCACCAATTCCATATGCTTCATCTGGCACCTCATATGAACTATCTAATTTGACTACGACTAAGCCATTTCCTTTTTCATGATTTTTTGCAATTTCGTATGCTTGCCAATTTCTATAACCGATTTTCTCACTATCTGGATGTTTATCATTTGAATGTTTACCGACTATCGCAATCATATAGTTAGCTTGACCTATTTTTGTACTCAACACCTGCTTAATAGTTGAAACCGATTCACTTTGAATTTCGCTTGGTGTACAATCGTTAATTGAAAAATTAATATCATCGTTTTCATTCCAAGCCTCTAATAAATTATAGTATATTCTATCGTGTTCATAATCAAAAGAACAACATACTTTTTTCTTTGCCATAATTTAAACCTCCTTCAATACTTTCCTTAAACCATTAGCAATTGAATTAATAAAAGGAAGATGACTTTTGCAAAATCCCGTTATTTTTGTGTGAACTTCAAAAAAATAAAACCAATCAATAACTATAATTGCAACACATAAAATTGTATCGCATACAAGTGCTATGGTGGATTCTTGTGATAATATCCACTCCTCATGAATCCGTACTATGTTAATTAAAGCAAACAATATTGGCATCAACATTTTATAAAATAGATCAATAAAATTTAACACCATTGGATAATTTCTTTGATAATTCTCTCCCTCACGTGAGAAAATTCCTGATATAGTTAAATTAGATATTTCTTTTTCAAGTTTATCTAAATACGTATATTGTCGTTCAATATATAACATATCTTGAATATAGCGTATCATCACATATACAATCAATAACCAAATTAAAGTTTGAATAATCGTATTACTCAATTGCAAGGGCGTTTCTATATCTTTATTTATGCCTTTTAAAATGAGTTCAAACGCCATTTCTGGTCTTATTAAAAGCAGAAAGGAAACCGCTTCCAATACGCAAAGAATAACAAAACTTTTATTTCTTCTTCCCTGTGCTTCTTTACTCAGGCTGAATGTTTCCTTATAGTGATCATACAGCACATCCAATATATCCATATTACCACCCTCTTATTGCACTTACAATATCATCATGATTAAAACTATAAACTCTTTTAGCGCCGCAATTTTTCAATTCTTCTGGATACTCATACAAAGAGTTTAATTGCACTGCAATTATATGTTTTCCCAGTTCTTTTGCCTTTGCGACTTCAAAATTCTGCCAATTACGGTAACCAATAAGCATTCTATCCTTATGTAATTTATTGGCTTCCTTTCCTACTATAACCACAATATGCGTTGCTTCATTAATTTTTCTGGATAATACAGCTTTAACCGTTGGTATATTCCAGCTTTGAATTTCACTTGGTGATTTATCATTACAAGTAAATTCAAAATTCGAATTTGCATTCCACATATTTAAAGTATATTTATAACTTCTGTCATTTTCAAAATCAAACGATACAAATATTTTAGGTTTTGCCATATTTTTTCTTCCTTCTACCTCGGTCCCATAAATCGATCACCGTTCAGATGTATCATATGCTCTGGCATTTCAGCAATCCAGACCTCTGTTTCCCATGCGAGTTCTTCCGCAAATCTCTTATATGTCTTAAAATCCAGAAATGCTGTTACAAATATTTTTCCTGCTGTAACATCTTTTGTCATTTCTTCAATTTCCAATATTCGCTTCGGATCCATCGGACCGACCGATGTTACCGATTCTACAAAATAAATCCAGTCCTTATCTTCCCGATACAGCACAACGTCTGGCATCTTATCATGCAGTGTAATTTCAAATCCCAGTTCTTTTAATTTTTCTACATTCTTTACCAGATCTTTTTCTATTGTATCGCCAACGTACAAGCACTCCGAATTTGGTGCAAATCTTGGTGCAAATTCCTCGATAATGGCTTTTTGCAACTCATTATGCTTACCTGCTGAAAATTTAAAATTCTCGCCATTTATATTTACTGGCATCATTGTCATCTTCTTTTTAGAAGCATACAAATCAATTAACTTTTCATGATAACAAAGAAACCGCTTTATAGATTCTTTCCATGCTGATGTTTCCATCGTTCTCAGTATTTTAATTGTTTCTTCCGTCAACCTGTAGCGATAGTTCGGACTGTTGGTTGCTTTTCCATTATCCTCTACCAAAGCGGCTGTCCGGAATCTGTGCAGCGCCTGCTTTCTAAACGTTTCTCTGCTGTTTTCCGCATAGCTCGTGCCATAAAATGTATTAACAAACTGAATAATATCATGAATACGAATCCATTCATTTGTTCCTTCACTCCATGACATATCCGGCTTTATCCCCGCCATAGCCAGTATCACATAGCAGCATATATCCGCTTGCTGTGCTTTTGGCATGCCTATTGTTTGCAGAAATTCCCTTGCTTCTTCTATTTTCTTATCCACAGTATCCCTCCAATATCAAATTACAATTTTCCTCCGAATAATCCTTACTTTTAAGCACTTTTCTGCCCATTTCCTGAATGTCCTCTAAATCTGGTACCGGCATTGCATTAATCTCTGTTGAATTAACCTGTGTAGACCCATTTAAAATACGATAATATTCATCATAAAGTGTAGAATTAAATAATACATACAATCCATACACCAGGCATTCTGACATTTCCGTTAATACACCGTCCACAAAATTAATTTTATTCTGTGTACTTATCTTTTGATACTGCGGAAATCTTTTGGCCAAATATACTCCACACTGTAATCTTCGAGGTTCTTCCTTTGCTGTAAATCGTTTTACAAATAGATAATTCTTGTTATCTTGCATCAATCCCTTTTGTTCTGTCACTACATATTCATGTTCTTTCTGGATTGGAAATTCTACCTTTCCTTGCTTTATATGCTGCGAATAAAATAAAGGTATTGCCCCTTCTTCCGCTTCATCTCTCAAAATATCACGATTGCGGAAATCTACGGTCAATCCGGTTTTCATTTTTACACCTATTGCTGGAAGTGTCTTATCAAATTTATGCAATTTTTTTAATACTTCCACTTCATTTTCATCTGTTACAAGATAAACATAATAATCTGATCCTGCTACAACCAGATTATACGGAACTGTTAATGATGTCAGATTTCCAAAATCACTATTTGATTTCGATGATGTAATCGTAACTGTTTCTGGCTTTTCACTCGCCTTCCTTACTTTGATAATAATTGTTTCCTGTAACACACTTTCTTTGTCGAAAACCTTATTTCTGCTGACAAAAAGATGAATATGTTCCAATTTCCCTTCTGTCAGAAAATATTCCCGGAAACGTTTAAAATACGCCCCTGATGTCCATGATCTTGGAATGATGTAAACCATCTCTCCATTTTCACATAAATTAAATAATCCCATAGACGCAAAAATGAAATATAAATTCGGTGCACCATAACATACCTCTGGCATTGCTGTAGCTTCTGGCGCATCTTTCGGAATTTTCATATATGGCGGATTTCCAATCACAAAATCATATTTCTTAGGCTCCGCATTTCCTCCCAACATATGATTAAAATCCAGATACTGACTCAGAATATAATTATCTTCAATGATATTAACTGTAAGTTTTTTCTTTGTCTCCTCTTTACAATATTCCAGATTACGTTTCAACAATGGCAATACATTTTCATCGTTCTCATAGCAGGTAAGCTCAATCTCCTGAATAGAATCTATTGTTTCCATTCGCTCAATAAAAGCACATGATAATATACCTGAACCAGCCCCTGCATCAAGCACACTTACTTTGCCTGTTTTCTCATCTAACTTATATAATCCCGCCATAAAACGGGCAGTTTCCATACTGGTAAAAAATTGTCCGTATTTTTTACGTTCTTTTTTTGGCATACTCTCTATATATTCATTTGTAAGCTCTATAATTTTTTCTAGCATATTCCACCTACCTACAAGCCTTCTATTTCTTGCTATTATACTATAGCACACTCCCTTTTTCAACACTCTTTCACAAACATACATTCTGTTTTTCTATCTTCGTCGTATTACAATCATTATCATCTATGTCTATAACATTGTTGGCATTCTCGCCTTTCACAGAAAAATCTCCTGCCATAAACCACTTGTAAGCACAATCTGATATACCGATACGCTTTCATCCTATTTTAGGGCAAAGTTTTTATCCTTCAGAGTAGTTAAATCATAAAACTCTTCTTCCCAAAATAACAGAAATTGCATCCAGACTTTCTTTTATATTTTGTATTGCTTCCGTTTTTAGATGTCCTCATAAAATTAAAATTTTATGTCACTTTTCAGACCTCTAAAAGCCCTTAAAATAAGGCTTTTCTCCACTTTTCAAATCCCAGAAAACTGCTGCCAGATAAGAAAAAAGGCCCTGAAAGTCTGGAAATTCCAAACCATCAAGGTCATTCTTTATTCTAAATTGCATTTCATGTTTTCACATGATTTTTTTCATTTCACTGGCTGAAAGTTTTGCCCTGAAACTGGATAAAACTGTTTGCCCTAAAATATTTGTTGCTGTCCGTTATCACTCTTCATTATCCTGTTTTTTGCAATTTCCGTTATCCACCTCTCTTGCCCCTCGACACTCTATTTATGCCCCGAAAAGCACGAAAAAAAGAGCCTTGAACCTACTATGTAGATTCAAAACTCTTTCTTTTATAGACTATTTCTTTTTGCAAAAAACGGAATAATCGTGAGTGGTGATTAACAGTTGCTACTCAAATTCGGCAAATCCAAAGATGTTCTTAAATATATTTGTTTAAGTTTTGTATCTTTTTCGCCGGTATTTTATTTCTGTTGCATATATTATTTTGGCTCACTGATTTTCTGTTGCCAATTTGTTGCCAGCTATATGTTAATAAATCACATCCTTTAATACAAACACACTTTACAAAATTCTTTTCCAAATTCACTTAGTTCATACATACTTTTCTTTTCCACAATATTGATTTTCTCATTTTCTTCTATATGCGGAAAATATGGCTGATGTTTCAATTCTTCATAATACTTTTCATCTACCAAAAATCGCTCGTAATATACCTCAACAATTCCCAACCTATGTAAATTATCTAAATATTCCGGAAACTTTTGTGGATATTGGCAATTAGCTTTATAACATATATCACTAAAATATGGCAATATATCACTCTCACCAGCACCATTATCCAATTTGACTCTAATCTTTATCATCGGTTGTTTATCGTCCTGGTATAAGTACTTAATCATTTTCCCTTCATCTGGGGATAATTGTTTTATTATGTCTACAAACGCTGGATGGGCATCAATAGAATCCGCATTCATAGCTGCCCCTAATAAGTTAGTAAACATCTCTCTTAATTCTTCTTTATGCGAAGTATATCTCATTGCCTCAACTACTGGAACTGCAATCATAGGATCTGGAGAAATAATCTTTTCTTTTTCTATTTTTCTTTTTTCAAAATATTCAGGTATCGCAACATCTAAGTAATCTGCGATTTTATCATACCCCCATACTAATGCAGATATTGGTGCTAACGCTAATTTAGTTACCCCTTGCAATCCCTGTCCTACTGTACTTAACGCAGGATGTGCCAAATCATTATATATATCCTTAACTGGTAATTGCTTTGCTATTTCTCCACCAAATGTTTCTTTTTTATCCATATCGCAGATTTCTCCTTCTTTATCAATTACAGTCATGGTAACAATACATCTATAAAATTGTACTATAAAAAATCATTCAGTCACCTATGAATATCTATCACATAAAATCAATTTATGCTATTCACTTTTCATATATGTTGTCCTGACATACCGATTTTTATTTTCATACATTGACACTCCATTATAACTGCATTAAAAACTTTCACAATCATTATTTTGAATACACTGCATCATTTCTGGAAAGAAGATACACACAGTATTGATTCATGCTGATTCCTTCTCTCTGAGAATGTTCTGCCAGTGATCTGTGCAGGCTTCGTGGAATTCTCAATTTAAACTGTCCGGAATAATCTTCCAAACTGTCTGGTTTATGAATCTCTACACCGTCTTCCAATGCAGCTTCAATCCATGCTTTTTTTGCATCCAATGCATTTGCTACCGCACTCTCCACTGTCTCACCACAAGTAATACAACCAGGCAAATCCGGATAAGAAACTACAAATCCGCCTTCATCTTTATCTTCCACGATTTCCATACGATAGGACATTGCCATATAATCATTCAGCGTCTTCATCATTCTTCGCCTCACTTTCTACAATCTGCCTTACCATTTCTACATATACTTTCTTGATTGGTTCATGCTTTGGTATTGTAATTGGCATACACCCTTGCTTTCTGAAAGTGTAATGACTGCTTCCACTTCTTGGTGCATTCATTTCATATCCGTAGCTTTCCAATACCTTCCGTAACTCATCAAACCGGAGGTCTTTCGATAAATTGCATATACGTGTTATCAGTTTATCCCATTTTGACATTTGTTATACCTCCTATCTATATTATATGTGGTGTCGTATATGGTGTCAATATTTTATTGTCTATTCCAAAATATTTCATTTGCTCGCATAAAATAATATAAAACATACCTATGTCAATGTTTCTTTGAGCTATCAACATTCTGTTCTAATTTGTTACTTCTGTTTTCCACTCATCTTCTGACAACTCCATTACATTGACCAACTGTTTGCAGAAATTATATATATGACTTGCACTTAAATTTGATTCATAATAATATTCATTGCACAACTCTTTAGGTCTTCTAAAAATTTTTGCATTTTTTCCAACGAGCGATGGATAATCCGTTTCTATGTTTTCAAGCTTATCCGGGGCTAAATCAGATACAACTTTCAATGTATACATTAAAACATCTGCCCATGTCTTTACATTAAATTCTTGTCCAAGAACTACTAACGAATAAGGTTTTGTTCCAGTTACACTTGACAGATCGCTACTATTGATTGTTTCACCAAAATATGGATATATTTTCATCAATTTACTTGCAAGAATACCTGCTCTTTGTTTTATTTCTATATCGCTCCATTTTTCAACCGTTGAAAAATACTTATTCATCTCTAAATGAGATTCATTGTATATTTCACGCTTTCTTTTAAAACTATCATTTGACAATTCTGAATTATACGCCGTAAGCGTTAAATTTCCCAGCGTGTTTAAGTATAATTCATGGGTTTGTTCACAATCATCACCTAAATGTATTTTCCATTCGTCAGAAAGTGTTTGTGGCATAACATGCTCTATTGTCATATTATCTAAGCTGCTTATTTCTTTATGTTTAAAAGATTGTTCTATCCGTTCTAATATAATTTTAGTTTTCTTTACTCGATCACCATTCCCATAAAGTTTTGCAGTCTTTAAACATTCCCTAAAATCATAGTCCTTAGGATAATTTTTCGCCTGTAATGCTTTTTTTAATTTTAATAAATATGAATCCTCTTCAATTTTTTGCATTTGGGAAAAAATCGGTGGGAATATTTTATTCAATTGATTAGATGGAACGCCACATACAAATCTTCTTATAATGTAATTTTCAATAACAAATAACATCTGTACCAGTTCTTTCGCTTCAATTATCTTTTGTTTATACAGACTATATAAATTCAGCAATAATGGATACGATGTTGAAATATCTAATTCCTTTAAAACTATCAATTCATTTCTTATTTCTATATTATCTTCTTTTTCTGGATGTAAAAAAATATCATACATTTCTGAATATATGCATAGCCTTTCCAGATATTCTTCTGCACCTTCATTATCAATCTGTTCTTTTAAAACATTATAGACGTCACCCGTATTAATATACTCACCTCCCATCATTAAATAATGCCGTACAAATTCAGGAATTGACTCACCTAATCGATCTTGCATAGGTTTCCATTTTTCTCTGTATACTTCCTCTTGCTTTTCTATATGTATGCTCATAAAAACATAATTTCGAATTAAATCCGCAACCGATAAAGGTTTTCCTTTATGATTCAAACTCTCAAAAACAAGATATGGATTGTCTGATGAGTCTAATACAATACTTACTATAGATAGCTTTGTTGTAATTATATTTTTCATACGATCCAAATCAATATTTAATGCCAATTTTTTTCTAAAAAAATTATATGCATTCCACATTTCATGTTCAATTTTCACTTCCGGATTTGAACTAATGCTTTTAAAAACGTCTCGGTCAATTTGCGTTGGTAAAATTTTATAATAATCATTTCCCTTTTTATATGGATTTACCAAATATATATTCTTAATTTCTTCATATTTTTCTATTTGTCCACTTTCTTTATACAAATCACCCATTGCCATTAAAATTAAATATAATGTTGTAATTCTCTGTTGTCCATCTATCAATGAAAACTTTGCAACACCTTCCGGCACAGATTTTGCTGGAATTGTAACCAATGATCCCATAAAATGTTGTCTTGGATTTTCTGAATCATATAGTTCCTTTATATCCGTCCATAAAATCATCCACTCTTTCTTCCCCCAGCTATATGATCTTTGAAACAACGGTACAACATATTGCTTTACACCTTCAAATATTGGTTGAAATATTGTTGACGATACATCCATAATTCATTCTCCTCTTCTGTTTTCTTTTTAATTTTTCCAATATTTATACTATAATATCATTATATTTATCTATATCTATAACATCGTCGTTACTCTCACCTTTTACAGAAAAATCTCCTGTCATAAACCATTTGTATGCACGATCTGCGATAACCTTCGTTTCCACTAAATCCAGTCCGCCACCTACAATAGCACCTACTCCTGGTAACATCTTTCCAAGATTTACAATTCCTTTTGACCCAAATTTCTTAATAAATCTGAAACCAACCTTCTGATTAATCTTCGTCAAGACCTTTCCCGGTATCTTTTTTATAACACCATTTGCAAATTTTACGCCAAATTTGATTCCTGCCTGTTTTAACAAACTATTCACTGCAACTCCTGCAAGACAAGCATATACAAAGGTTTGTGTCTGATCACTATTCAAATCATAATCAGCCATATATGCTGTACAAGCTATCATCCGCATTTGTACATAAATTACACTTCCAATATTCGCTGGTATCGCAACTGGCATTGTTATAAAGCCACCAAGTCCTGTTACAACTCCTGATGTTGTACATTTGGCAATTTGATTTTTCAGCATATCCCTACAAGCTTTTTCCTTTGTCTCGTGCTTTGACAAATAATCATTTGCCATATCTTCAACACCGGGACTGACCATCGGTATTCCATTTAAACATTTTTCATAGCAAGAGTCTAATAATTTCATAATGTCTTCTTGCGTCATTTTTTTCTTTTCCATATTTCTCATAATTCCAATCTTCACATTCTTTATAAGCTCATGAATTATATCCAAAGCAGACATAGTTCTATTCAAATTTTATCATAATTGTGAGAATTGCTCCATCCTATTTTCACAAATATGCTCCACCTACAGTTAAAAAAGGTGGCAACTATAACCACCTTTTCCATTTATCTATATACGATTTTCTTCAATATAATCTCCTCCGCACATGCCCGGATATTATTCATTCTCCCAACCCATGCCATCTGATTCTGCATCTGCAATTCTTCTGTCACTCCCTGCCGTTCTTTCATCTGCGCCACCAGTCTGTCCATCATTTGATTACATTCCTCGTCAACCTGATGCAGATGCTCATTCAACTTCCCGGCAAGCACCAGTTCCAGATATAATCCTTTCCGATGCTCTTTCAAGTAAGTTTTTCTCAACATGCCATACTTTCCAATCGGATAATCTGTCTCCTCCGGGAGGTACAGATCTGGATAATACAGACCGTCCTCTCCTAAAGTATAGCTAATTCCATTTTCTCCCATAATGTGTTTTTCCATGATTGTCCTCCTACCGTGCTCCCTGGTCTTTATTCTGTTTGCGAGTGTGCTGTATATTTTTCTGTTCATTCTGTATTTCCTGTTTCTTTTCTGCCAGCTTCGCCCTAATACTGTGTGCTACTGGCTCTTTGCCCGTTTCTTTCTTCCATTTTTCTATTGCAGTCCGATACTGGCTATACTCAGTTTGGGAAACTTTAAAATCTTTCATAAATTCCTGTACGCTTCTGTAACCGATTTTCTGCACAATCCTTGGAAGATAATCTTTCATATCCCTAATCTGGTCTGTCAATGCAGCAATTTCTCCCTGCAATTCTTTTTTCTTTCTTCCCTTAAACCATCCTTTGACTTCTGACAGTTCTTTTTTCTTTGCAGAAAGCTGTTTTTGTTTCTGTTGAATTGCAGTATTTTGTTCGTCCAGTTCTTTCTTGACTTTGAAAAATTTCGGATATTTTGATGCAAGCCTTGTCATTTCTGGTTGCTTTGGTTCTGCCTTTTCTGCTTTTATCTCCACACTTTCTGATACAATATTTTCTGCAATACTCTCTGTTTTCTCAGTTTTCGGTGCTCCTATCTGCGTCACACCTGCCTGTTCCGGCACTTCCCTGGATTTTTTAAGCAACACACTTTCTATCAAAAATTCCAATGCCTCAACCGCTGCTGTTACAACTCTGGCAAATAATCCTGGACTGTTTCCATGACGGGCAATAGATTTCTTGATTGGTTCCGTGATTTGCTTTCGCTTTACTTCCAGTATCTGCGGCTCTGATACTCCGCTAATCAATGCCATATCAACAGCTCTGTTCCATTCCTGGCGTTTCTGATTATCAGATTCTATCTCTTGTGCTTTTGGATTGTTCTTTCCAATTTTCTTTGTTGCAAGATACACGCCACCACGTTCAAATACCTGCAACTTCTGTTTCTCGTCCTGCACATAAATATTGATTAAGTCTGTATAAGAATGCTTTACTTCATCCAGAAATGAATTACTCTTAAATCGTTCATCTTTCGCTGTAAACAACTTCTTCTCATACACTTCGCCTTTTTTTACAATGCTGCAGCCTTCTCGGATCTCGCCATCTTCTCCTAATATTTCTTTCTTGGTTCGGACATGTTTTCCATTTTCATCATAAAACATATTTCTGCTGG
>OGQE01002275.1_pt1 | contig 14917 bp, 7 predicted proteins | sample 1553131 | NCBI WGS metagenome assembly OGQE01 (sample SAMEA2579929, study PRJEB22360) | human gut metagenome | biome: human gut; feature: human-associated habitat; material: faeces | place: Denmark | collected 2008/2010
CCCTGCCATCCCCCGGGTAGCCACCAGTTCGGTGAGTGCTTCATTGCTTGTCTGTAGACTGGTCCCTCCATAAAGAGTCATCATCAGTCCTTTGAAGATGGACTGTGTGCCTTCGGAATTTTGCAAACCGGATATTTCCTGTAACAGGTCGGGTTGGAAGAATACGGCGAATGCCCCTGCCAGTGCCGCCGACAGAAATAAGGTGATGACGGAAGGTACCCGCCGAGCAATCAGTACACCTGTAACTACCGGTACAATCAGCAGCCATGGTGTAATGTGGAACTTTCCTGCCAGTGCGGCCGAGAATTCGGCTATATGTTCTGTGCTTCCGGCATTGTGTGACAATCCGGCTACTGTAAAGATAACCAAGGTAATGATTAGTGAAGGTACGGTAGTTATCAACATATAACGGATATGTCTGAAGAGGGGAGTATCAGTAACTGAGGCTGCTAATATTGTCGTATCCGATAATGGAGAGATTTTATCTCCGAAGTATGCGCCCGAAATAATGGCTCCGGCTATCCAGCCTTCTTCGAATCCCTGTGCTTTGCCAATGCCCATTAAAGCGATTCCGATGGTAGCAATCGTAGTCCAGGAGCTTCCGGTCATAACCGATACCAAGGCACAGATAATGCAGGTAGAGGTCAGGAAAAAACTGGGATGTATGATTTGCACTCCGTAATAAATCAATGTGGGGACCACACCGCTTATCATCCATGCACCGCTCAATGCGCCGATAATCAGCAGAATGATTAGGGCGGTAGATACGCCTGTAATGTTGTTTGTGATGGCCAGTTCAAAGTCTTTCCAGCCTATTTTGTAGAATCCCATACCGATCAGTATGCAAACGGCTGTTGTAGTCAGCAGGGACACTTGGCTACCTCCGCTGAGTGCATCGCTGCCAAAGGTACGTATGGTGGCAAATAGCATGATAACCAATACGACCAAAGGGATCAGAGAGACAAGAGGTGAGGGGGCTTTTTTCATGATTCTTCTTTTCCTTTTTTATGTTTAAGCGTCTATTCCTGTAAATGTTTTCAGTGCATAGCCTATCAGAAAGCTAATGCCGGCTACGCTGAAACTAAGTACTGCCATCTCGGTGAATCTTTTGCGGAAACTTTCTCCGCGTGCTACCGAATAGTAATAATTAAATAATGCAATGATTACCAAAGCCATGGCCAGCATTACTCCCAAAGCTATCAGTACGTTTTCGATCAATATGAAGGGAGCAACCAGCGCCACTACCGTGATGATATAAGCAATACCCGTATAGATGGCGGCCTTTATGGGATGTTTCGTTTCTCCTCCTTCCGATTTGGTCGAGAGATATTCGGAAGAAGCCATTGATAAAGCTGCGGCAATTCCCGTGATGCTTCCCGTCAGGGCTATCAGCCTGGAGTCACTCAAGGCCAGAGTGAATCCCGCCAATGCCCCGGTAAATTCCACCAAGGCATCATTCAGACCGAGCACTACCGAACCCATATATTCAAGTCGTTCTTCGTTGATTAGCCCGATTAATTTCTGTTCATGAACTTCTTCTTCATTGGCCAATTGCCGGAGGTCCGGATAATCTGTATATTTGGCATAATCATGATGTGCATTCTCTTCACTCGACTCCATCAGTTTAATGGCAAATGTAATACCCAGGATTCTTGCAGCCAGTAATATTTGGCTATACGCAACTTGTCTGGTGCAACGTCGGTTTCCGTATATTTCTTCAGTGTGGCATAGTGCGCTTTTTCTTCTGCTGAGATCAGACGTAATACTTTGCGGTTCGATTCGTCTTTTTCAATAGAGGCCAGTCGTTCGTATACGATACTTTCGGTTTTCTCATTTCGTTGGAAACGGATAAACTCTTCCTTCACTTCTTTCTTCAAGTCCATCTTCATCACTTTTAATTTTGCAAAGATACAATAAATGGTGCAAATGTCATTTATTTCATGAAGTTGAGTCGGGATATTTAAAAGTTCTTTAGCCACATTAAGAATAGGCAATGCTCCTTTTTTCTGAGAGTCTGTTGATTTCAGCCGTTCAGAAATACGTGGTAATTGGCGGTATGGACTTTAATAACTGTCCGGAAATACTAACTGATATTTGAGCTTTCTTTATAGGGAGGGTAGTCTATGGGGCATTAGGTCTTTTATTCCCTTCGGCTTTCCCTGCTGTTCTGGGGGCGACCTCAGTGAAAAACGAGCGGAGAGAGCTCTTGCATGGGTACTAAGTATGTGGTCTTCTGCGCCACCAGTAGCGTATAAATAATGTGCCTGTGAACATAAGTGCCAGTGAGAGTCCGGTGTAAAATACCGAAATGAAAGTGTCGGGCAACAGGTGTAATGTCCGGATGGTGATTCCCATTGCTATCATGAAACACATGACGATCCATCCCTTTGCATCGAAGAAAGAAAAGGGGCAATTTTTCTCTTTTTTCTTTTGCTCAATCCGGCGAGTGTGTTTGTAGTAGAGCTTTCGGAAGACAAGGACAAAAAAGAGCAGGAAAACAACTGTGGCTTCGCCTACCTTAAAAAGCCAATATTGTGAGTCATTAAGCCAGGTGACAATACCAATCCGGAGAATATTGGCTCCCGCCACTATCCAGACGATGCCGGCTGTGATTAATAACACTTGTCTGTTTACTCCGTACTTCATGATTTATATAACAACTTTTGTTACTATTCGGATTATCGTTTTGAAAAAAAAGTAATCAGCAGTGAGCCGGTAGTCAAGGCCACTCCTGTGCCTATGACTCCATGCCAACCGAATGCCTGCCAGAAAGTTCCTGCCAGAAATGTCCCGGTGGAGGCTCCTATGAAGTAAGTTGTCATAAAAATAGTATTAATGCGGTTCGAAGCACTCGGACAGAGTTCGAAGATACGGGTTTGATTGCTCAATTGGATACATTGCATGCCGATATCGATGATGATGATACCGGTAACGATTCCCCAATAGGAGTTCTCTCCGATAAAGAGAAGCAACCAAGCTGATAAGATCAGTCCGCATCCGATGAAATTGAATCGTCTGACTCCCACTTTCCGTACATACTTACCTACAAGAGAGGCTGATAAGGCGCCGGCAATGCCGCACAACCCTAACATACCGATGATGTGGCTGTCAGCGTAGAAGGGGGCACTTCCCATTTTAAAAGCCAGACATGACCACATGGCCAGAAATGAACCGAAAGCAAGTGCGGCGCGGACTGAAAAGATGCGGAGCTCGGGATACTGCTTCAGCAGTGAAAGCAAAGACTTCATTAAGTCGCTGTATTTGCCCTGAAAGTTCGGGCGTATGTCCGGTAATACCCGCATGACTACCATACCACATATCAACATCATGCCGGCAGCGATGTAATACATCTCACGCCAACCAAACAGTTCTCCTATAAACCCGCTGACTACACGTGAGGCCAAAATGCCGGTCAGTAGTCCCGATACGACGATTCCTACATTTCTCCCTTTGTTTTCCGGACGTGAGAATTGGGAAGCTATCGGGATGAATATCTGTGGCATCACCGAACAGATGCCGGTGAGGAGCGAGGCACACAGGATGACGTGGATGTTGGGGGCCATCGCGATCACCAGCAACGAAACGATTAATATGGAGAAGCTGGTGAGAATGATCCGCTTTCGCTGATATAAATCGCCTAAGGGGACGATAAACAATAGTCCGAGGGCATATCCGATCTGCGTTACCATGGCAATCAGGTTTGTTTCGAACTCCGAAACACCCAATTCATGGCGGATCATGTTCAGTAAAGGCTGGTTATAGTACAGATTGGCTACCGATATACCTGCAACAATAGCAAGTGTCCAAAGAATCGAAGCCGGTAGTCCGCCGTTTTCTTTCAAAATCTGTTTCATGGCACAAAGTTATCATTTTAGAGGCTATTCCACAAAGAACGTTGTCGAAATTGTATTTCCCTCGTCATCCACTGCCGTCAGGGAGTGTTTGCCGGGGGACGGACGGAGAGAAAGTTTGTGGAAGTCCTGCGTTTGCGTCAGGTATGTCTCGTCCAGATGCCAGTAGATGGTTGTATTCGGATGACTGTGAACCAATTCGACAGTCAACTGCCCTTTGCTGCCATCCATCTGTTTGGGCAGATGGATACGGGCTCCCATTGGCGGATAAATAAATTGCATCGGTTGGAACCGGTCTTCTCCACATCCTGATTTAAAGGGAGGGAGAGGACGATATTCCGGGTGATGTTGCTTATAATACCATTCCCATACGGGAGGAAGGGTAAACCAGTTACGGCGGACAACCGGTTCGCTATTGGCACAATTCTCGTATATTCGGAACCGTTCATTTGCCGATAGGGTGACCGGGTGATGATAAGGGCAAGCTTCTGTTTTGAGACCTGCCGGAAGGATCAGCAAAGTATCTGTTTCTTCACAGAATCGTCCTTTCAGATGGCCGGACTGCCGACAGATTTCTGCTTCAACCAGTTCGCCCTGAGGACGTTCGAACCAGGGAGAAGAAGGGAGCAGGTTGAATACATCGAACAGGACAGGGCCTGCCGTACGGGCACCAACCAACCCGGGTTTTCCCTCACCCGTAGCATTCCCGACCCATACACCCACTGCATATTTAGGAGTTACACCCACTGCCCAAGCATCCCGGAAACCATAACTGGTGCCGGTTTTCCAGGCAATGGTTTGCATGGAAGGAATGGTACGCCAGTCTATTTCTTCCGGTCGGTTCACTTCTTTTATTGCATCAAAAGTCTGCCAGACGGCTCCGGATTGGAACGATGGACGATGAACGGAGGTGGAATCCGACAGGAGGAGTGTACACGGGAATTGAGGTAACCGGTTGAGGCTGCGTCCCATGTTGGCATAGGCCGAAGTGATATCCCATAACGTGGCTTCTGCACCTCCCAGAATCAGAGAAAGTCCGTAATGGCTTGAGGGACGGTTCAGGGTAGTCAGTCCGATTTGTTTCAGGAAACTGTGGAACTTAGGTACCCCGTAACGTTGCAGCATTGTTACCGAAGGTATGTTAAGAGAGCGTGCAATGGCTTCCGAGGCCGGTACGGCTCCTTCAAATTGCAGATTAAAATTTTGTGGAGTGAACCCATTGATGTTGACGGGAATGTCCGGCAACAAAGTATTTGGGAGAATTTCTCCTTCTTGTAGCATGGCATAATAAAGAAAAGGCTTGAGAATGCTGCCGGTGCTCCGTGGCGACCGGATGACATCTACTTGATTGCCGCTCTGCTCTTTGTCGAAATGTACATTGCCACAATAGGCTATCGCCTGATTCGTCCGGATGTCAATCACAAGAATCGCCAGATTACGGATGTCACTCCGTTTGAATTCACTGTTCCATCGTTCTACCAAACTTTCAATTTGAGTCTGTATACCTCTGTCGATGGTCGATACGGAGTACTTTCCATTTCGGGTTTGATAAAAATAGTCTGTCAGGTGAGGCGCTATGTGTGGAAGAGGTAAAGGTTCCTGCGGAAGTGGTTCACTGATGGCCAGTTCATATGTCGAAGTATCCAGAATTCCTTTTTTATGCAGGTGTGTCAATAGTCGGTTCCGTTTATCGAGGAGTGCTTGCCGACTTTTCGAAAGATGGATCATGGCGGGTGAGTTGGGGAGTACAGCCAACATGGCCGATTCTGCCCATGATAGTTCTTCAGCCGAGTGTCCGAAGTATCGCCAGGCGGCCGCATCCAGTCCTACTACGTTTCCTCCGAAGGGGGCATGTGAAATGTAAAGTGACAGTATCTCTTTCTTAGATTTACGAAATTCCAAACGGGTGGCCCACACCATTTCAATCAGCTTTTCCTTGAATGTACGCGGCTTGTTCCGAGCCAACCGAATGGTCTGCATGGTAAGGGTACTTCCTCCGCTGACGATACGTTTGTGCTTGAGGTTTTGAACTACGGCTCTGCCTATTGCCAAAGGATTGACTCCCCAATGATGGTAGAACTGGCGATCCTCGAATTCAATCAGGCAAGTGGCAACTTTCTCGGGAATATTGTCGCGCGGGGGAAAACGCCATTGTCCATCCGTGGCGATACGGGCACCGAGAAGTTCACCGTTCCGGTCTGTTACGACGGTAGAGTAAGGGGAGGTGAATAATTGGCTGGGAAGGCAAAATATATACAGGACAAGAAGGAGGAAAAGGGCAGGTTTCCACCAACTTTTGATACTTATCTTCCACCCCCTCCCTTGAAAGGAGGGGGGAAGATTGTGTGGCTTAAGAATCTGATTCATCAGTTTTCTTATTCGATGCTTTGTCTGACAACTTTAGTTCTGCCTGCCTGTGTCCTTGCCTGTACATTGGCATCATACATCGCTTCACACTGGATGGCCGGCATGACAAAGTCACCGGAATACGTTGCCTGCAACCGGACGGTAAATGTTTTGGCTTGTCCCTGTTGCAAATTAAAGTAAGTCAGTATCCGGTCATCGCGGATATCCTGATAGCTATAAGGAGCAGAAGTGGTAATCTGTCCTGCCATTCGTTCATTGAAAATCTCCCATCCGGCAGGGATGATGTGTGTTAATGCCAGATTTGTATAATCGGTTGTACCGCTGATATTGGCAACAGTTACCACTGCCATAAAATCTGTCCCTTGATGCAGAGAATGCGTATCTATCGGTGAACCGTTATTATCAACGTACTTTACACTTATCCGCAGGTTATTGGCTATCGGAGGCAGTGTGTCGTTCAGTAATTGGGTCCGTGTGATCAGGTCTGCATTCAAAGCTCCTTTTCCATTGTTTTTCAGAATTACCTTTCCTTCACGTGATGAAGTGGAAATAAGTGTCTCGTATACTGCTTTTGCTGATTTTACTGCCGGTTGCTGTTTTCCGTTCAGTGTCCAACTGAAATCCAATGTGCCGGACAACTTTTCTGCCAGACGTCCCATTGCCATCAGTGAGAAAGCGGTGGACTGTGTACTGAACCACGTCTCTCTTGTCAGATTATGTGAAACGATTTTAGCTTGTTCCATGGCTTCGCGCTGACGATTCATTAGCAATAGCGTTTCAAGTATCATTGCTTCGTCCCGGTCGGATGAACCATATACATAATTATTCGATGAATAGGGTTCTACAGTCGTTTTTGCACTGAATACCAGTTCGCCGGCTGCTTTTTCTTTACCGTTGAGTGCATAAGCGGCTGCCAAACGCCATTTGGCTTGTTGCGAAAGTGTAGGCAGTTCTTTCATGCGGTTCATTGCTCCATGTTCTGGTGCTCCGGCCATGGCCAATGTATAGAGGCGGAAGGCCTGCTGGAAATCTGCCTGCCAATACCACCAGCTCTGTTCTTGGGCAACGGGTTGCCAGTTTTGGGCTGCTGCCCGTTGGAAACGTTTCCATTTGTTCAGTACATTACTGTTTACTGCATAACCCTTTTCTTGTGCCAGTATCAGGAACATACCGGCATAGGAGGTGATCCACTCGTCTGCCGAGGCATTTCCGGGCCAATAAACGAAACCTCCGTTCGGTAGCTGGCGTCCGTATAACTGACGGATAGCTTCCTGTACATTGACTTTTATCTTTTCCGATTCTTCGTTGTCTACTGTTTTGAACTGGCTGATAAATAGCAAAGGAAGAGCTTTAGAGGTTAATTGTTCCGTACAGTTGTGCTGATAATTGTAGAGAAAGTCAAAACGGCGGCTGATGTCGACAGACGGAATACGTGAGACTTCGAGCTGTATACTGTTTCCTTCCGAGCCACTGCTTAACTGATAATTGAGTTCTTCGCTCTTTCCGGTTTCCACCCATTGGCTTTCACGCAGGGTGACCACCGGATTCGGATTACGAACCTCTATCTCAATGGTCTCTTTGGTGTTTTGTCCGTTTCCGTTGGCAGTAAGATGAATGGTGGCTTTTCCGGTTTTCGTACCTGTCGTTAACTTGAAAAAGATCAGGCGGTCACCCGTTTGAGTGAAGGTAAGCGTTTGTTGCTTGTTACCTGTCACTTGTATTCCTGCACCGGAAGCTTGTATGGATACGTTGACGTTCTTTACATTGTTTTCCAATGCAAATACGTTGACTGGTACTTCAATCTCTTCATTGGTGCTCAAAACTCGTGGCAATGTTGAAAGAATCATCAAAGGGGTACGTACCGGAACTGTCTTTTCGGCATTTCCGTATGCTCCGTCCTGACCTGCTACTATCATAGCACGGACAGAACCTACATACATGGGTAAAGTGATTTGGTGCGTACGGCTTTTCCCCTTACCGATACTGAAAGGACCGATAAATTTCACAACAGGTTTGAAGCGATTCGCTTTTTGGTCCGATGGCTTCAGTGTCTCGTCACCACCTGTGCTGAACATTGATCCATAGCTTCCTGCCGTGGCTCCTAATACATCGTCGTACATATCCCACGTACGGATTCCCAATGCTTCGCGGGCATAAAAATTATTCCAGGGATCCGGTGTCTTGAAATTGGTCAAGTCTAATAGACCGTCATCTACAATGGCAAGTGTATATGTCATCGGCCTGCCATGCTTCTCGTTTATGGTAAGGTTGAATGCCTGTTCGGGACGAAGTACTTCCGGCATCTTGATTTGCGGTTCAAGAACGGTTTGCTTGTCGGTCACGAATACCGGCATAATGCCGTACATCCGGATAGGAAGATCGTTCACCGTCTGTGCATGGGGCTGTAGCAAGCTGATATGGAGATAAACATTCGGAGCCATTTCAGGGGTTACCTTAAATTGATATTTAGTGTCTTCTTTCCCTGATACCTCGATCCATTCCCGTTGAATTACAGACGAACCGTTTTCGAGCGTAACCAGGGCCCTTCCACCGGCAGATGCCGGTAATATGGCTGTTACGGTTTCTCCCGGTTCGTAAGAGCCTTTGTCAATGGAAAAAGATAACATTTTGATGCCACTCGGGTCACTCTTATTAGAACGCCCTCGCCAGTCAGGCCAGTCCACGTAGATGGTACCTCCTGTAGCATGTCCGCTTTCACGGTCTTTGACGTAAACCAAATAGCGTCCCCAATCCGGATAATTCACTTTGAAACTGAATTGTCCTTTGCCGCCTGTTGTGTTGAGTCTTCCCGTAGCTACGGGGGTGATGGAACTGCTGTTGATGTATGTTTCAAATGATTCGTTGTCGTTTTCCCACCACCAACTCCAACTGATGCGGTATATTTTGTATTCCAGACCGGAACGATTTACCGGCTTTCCGTCGGAGTTGACCGTTACGATATCAAAAATATGCTCTTTGTCTGTTTCGATATATCTGCCTTGTGGCTGGTTCAGATTGATACCCACGTATGACGGGAAAGGAGAGTAGGGAACTGACAGAGTCTGGATACTGGCATCTCCGCCCGGTTCGAATACCTGAGTCGTGATATTGGCACGAAGCATTCCTGGAGCATTCTCAGAGGTCGGAAGTTTCAGCATGAACCCGGTATTACCATTTTCATCCAGGGTACCATTGAAAATATCGGTTCTTATTGATGTGAATTCTGTTGCCGGATTATTAAAGATGTATGTCTCGTAGTTCTTGAATTGTGTATTGACTTTCGACAGAGACATTTCGACTTTTGCTTTCAGACGCGATGCCGTTGCTCCGGTCAGCCAAGCTGATGAAAGATGTGCTTGTACTTCTTTATCCGCAGCTTTCAGAATCTCTCCGGGCAGTTTCAGGTTTATTTTCAGACGGTTCGGCTTTATGGTCTCTACACGGAGTGATTTGTGGAAAGCGGTACCTCCTACTTTTACATAAGCGTTCCATAATCCGGTGGGATCTTCCGGTTGTGTCGGGACCTTGAATGTATAGAAACCATTCAGCCCATTGGTTGAAATTTGTTTGCTGTAAAATTGTCCTCTTGGATTGTAAAGCTCCAAAGTTACGGGATGTTTATCCGGAATACGTTTGTTACGGTCCTCCAGAACAAACGAGATATGCAAGGTGTCTCCTGGTCGCCATACACCTCTTTCACCGTATACAAATCCTTTCAAGCCTTTTTGGATGTTTTTGCCGCCTACATCAAAACGACTGGTAGACTGCTCTTCTCCATCGGCTACTTTTACATAAGCTTTCTGTTTTTCCGATTCTGCCACTACAATAAAAGGTGTTCCTTTCGTTTCTATTATTGCAAAACCTTCCGCATCTGTCAATGCTTCTCCGATAGGCTGTAACTGGAAATTGTAGACAATGACTTTAGCTTTTTCTACCGGTTTGGTGTCCAGAATATTGCTTACGGCTATCCAAAGTTTGTTCATCGAATTACGTTTTACGATCATACCTATGTTGGAAGCCAGTACGTTACAAGCTGCTATCCGGTCGGACGTCATATAATAGGACGGATGGCAGGGATTATCCCGTTCATCCCATCGATATTGGCTCCAGTCGGCATTTTCATTCCCGCTGAAGTAATAATATGTTTCCGGTTTGTCCCAGACGGCTTCATCTTCTTCCGAAAGGATATCAGATTTGACCTTGGTCAGAGATTCGGTTTCTTCGGAAAATTGCATTTTCGGATTCTCACCACTGCCGCAAGGATAAGCCGAATATTCCTGCTTGAAGGATAGGATAACACGATAAATAGCACCCGGTTCCTGATGAATCAGGCCTGCCAGGTCGATGGAATAGTTTTCCCATTTATGGATATCTTTTGAAGGATCTTTACCTAAAAACAGTGTCTTTTTATAAACCAGTCTTCCCGATCGTCTTAGTTCGTTGGCCGAGGACAGTGAGTTATTTTGCATAAACATTAGCACATTGTTCTCAAAAATGCGGATAACCCGTAGGTCTACAGCATACAGACTGACAGCCCGGAAAGGAATTACAAGATTTTTTGAATCGGGAATGATGGCACCTGCAGAAGATATTTCGACTTGAGGTTTCAGGTTCAGTTCGCCGAAAGAGATAGAATGGGAACCGCCCAATGCTTTGCCTTGATTGTTTTTCACTCCTTCATGTATTTTCAGGGTCAGTTTACTGAGTTGACCGGCTTCAAAATAAACATTTACCTTATTATCCGTAATCTGGAAAATATAGGATGGAATCTCGGGTATTTCGATTAGACCTTTTAAATCCTGAGTATCAGAAACCGGATCAGAGAAGACGATTTGTATCCCGTTCTCAGGCTGACTGATACGTTCGGCGGAAAGGAAACGGAAGCTGTCTTTGGCAGGAATCGTAATGGACTCACTTTGTTTCCTGTCCATTCCGACAGGTTTCCCGTCTGCTGTAATTTTAAGATCGTAATCCTGTTCTTTTCTTTGGATATTACTGATAATGAAACTATATTCTAATGGATTAGATGTGGATCCTATGGTGATTGTAGAGGTACCGTTAGTGGAAAGTATTTTTTCAACTTGTTCTTTAGTCATTTTATCACTAAAACGGATTTCTCCCTTTACGGTTACCTTATCGGGTGAAGAAGAGGCTATTTCCAATGGAGCGGTATGCAGTGTGAAATTACTTTCTTGTACCCGGAAAGAGAAATCGAAAACTTTCAATTTGCTATCCACTTCGACAAAATCGCCTAGTTGGAACGAGCCTTGATATAACTTGCCCGGCTTTAGTTCTCCTTCTTCCGGAAGAAATTCGATGGTGTTATTACTCACCCAATAAGCTTTGCCTTTTAACGATGGAGTAAAACTGAACGGACAGTCTTTCAGTTCATTGTTAAGGTCTACCATTGGTTGATCTTGAGTCAGTTCGATTCGTATGGGAGAAGATTGAGAAATGACTCCACCTGTATAAGCATTGACATAAGGAGCATATTCCGATGACGGAATAATTTCTTTTGCGCTGCGTGTGCAAGCGAACAGTCCTGCGATAATTACTGTAAGAACACAGGAGAATAGAATTAAAAGATCCTTTTTTCCTTTCATAGCAAATAAGCGTTTAGTTTATTATTATTTTGTCAACCAATGATTTATATTTCTTTACTCTGTACTGAATTTCACTCCAGGCTTTAACCATCTTCCATCTGTCAGTCAAATCGTAGATATTATTACATCTGTATCTCTATCGGAAGTTTACAGGCCAGATCAATCATATATTTTCAAGGTTTATATTCACAAAGATACAATTTATCCTATAAAGAGTTTACTATTTGCACCTTCAAATTTATGCTTCGTATCTTTAGGTTATTCCTCAATAAAATCTGAATGTTCGGAAACGATTCGGACTATTATTACCCGCTTTGTGTTCTCGTTTACCTTAAATCGGTTATCCGTACGTTCTCCTATCAGCCAGGCTATTTGTTCTCCAAAACATAATACCCATTGCTTTTCTTTTTCACTCAAAGAGAATTTTTTATCCGTCAGGTAGTCACTGACATGTTTTTTACCGGTCATTCCGAAAGGTATAAAAACATCTCCTGGTTTCCACTTGCGTATCTCCCATGTTTTATTTATTTTGTCAGCATCGAAACAAGCCGTGTTTTTATCTTTTGGAATTATAAATTCAGAAGTATAATCGTACTCTTCCATAACTAACCGGAAAGGTGGCTGGGACTTTTCTGCAGTTGTATCTTCTTCGATTAATAACAGGTCACGGTCTTTTATGACTCTCCATCCTTTACCAAGGAAGGTTTTTCCTGGTTGTCCGTCGAGCGTTTGCCTTATATTATCTATTTGGGTCGTGTTGAATCCTAGCGGGTGTAATACTTCGAATAAAATGGCTTCGGGTACCGGTTCTTGCAGCAAGGCTTCTATCCGGATGCCTTCGGGGGTCAATATACGTTTACGCGCCTCCCCTATACTTTGATTGTATAAAGTTGCTGCGTCATTCAGATAGTTGGTAGTGCGGATGATACTCTCTTTCACCGATGGATTGATCTCTTTCATCAGGGGCAATAAGTTTAAACGAATCTTATTCCGGGTATATTCATCCAAAAGATTGGTGCTGTCCGTTACGTAATCTTGGTCGATATATTGCAGATAGGCTATTATTTCTTCGCGACTCAGGCAAAGTAAAGGGCGAACAATGTTACCGTTTCGTGGACGAATTCCGAGTAATCCGTTGATACCCGTACCGCGAATCAGGTTCAACAATACGGTTTCTACACTGTCATCTTTATGATGCGCTGTTGCGATAACACTGGCTTCACGTTGTCTCCTAAGCGTTTCGAACCATTCATAACGTAATTCCCGGGCAGCCATCTCAATAGAAATATGTTTCTTTGCGGCGTATTGGGTTGTATCGAAATGTTCTATGTGTAAAAGAACCCCTGATTCATGGCATAATCGGCGCACAAAAGCTTCGTCTCTGTCCGATTCTTTATCCCGCAAATGGAAATTGCAGTGAGCAGCTTCGCAGGTATACCCCATTGATAGCAGGAGACGTAGCAATGCCACAGAGTCGGCCCCTCCGCTTAATGTCACCAATACCTTGTCATTCAGACAAAACAGCTTCTCTTTTTCGATGTATTGTGCTACTCTATTTTGTATCATATTGCAAAGATAATAGTTTTGCTAATAATGATAAGAAATCTTCCTTATTTAAAAACAATCTAAATAATTTGCATGCCCCAAAGTTATGAATTATCTTTGCGGAAAATTTTGAGGTACACACACTATGCGATTGTCCGAATTAAAAACAGGTGAGAAAGGAGTCATTGTAAAAGTTTTGGGACACGGTGGCTTCCGTAAACGAATTGTGGAGATGGGCTTTATCAAAGGTAAAACCGTAGAAGTATTGCTTAATGCTCCATTGAAAGACCCGATCAAATACAAAATAATGGGTTATGAAATCTCTCTGCGACGACAGGAGGCTGATATGATTGAGATTATCAGCGAGCAGGAGGCAAAGTCACAAACACAGGAGGCTGCTTATCATCAGGGGCTTACTGAAGATATCGATGTGAAGGAGGAAGACTTGAAACGGGTTGCTCTTGGAAAGCGACGCACGATTAATGTGGCGTTGGTCGGTAACCCGAATTGCGGTAAAACGTCTCTCTTCAATCTGGCTTCAGGTGCTCACGAACATGTGGGTAATTATAGTGGTGTGACGGTAGATGCTAAAGAAGGGTATTTTGATTTCCAGGGTTATCACTTCAAAATAGTTGATTTGCCGGGTACTTATTCTTTGTCTGCCTATACTCCCGAAGAAATTTATGTGCGCCGTCATATTATCGACGAGACACCTGATGTGATTATCAATGTGGTTGATTCTTCAAATCTGGAGCGTAACCTCTATCTCACTACCCAGCTTATTGATATGAATGTACGTATGGTAGTGGCTCTTAACATGTATGATGAACTGGAAGCCAGTGGTAATACGCTTGACTATCTCCTGTTAGGAAAGTTGTTCGGAGTTCCGATGGTGCCTACTGTCTGTAAAAGGAATATCGGTGTGGACCGTCTTTTTCATGTAGTCATCAACCTTTATGAAGGTGCCGACTTTATTGATAAAAAAGGGCATATACATCCGGAGGTGGCAAAGGAAATTATGGATTGGCACCAGTCCTTACCCAATTTTAAAGACCATGGTGAACATCCGGCTGATTATACCCATGGCAAAGAACCGGTGGGTAAAGTGTTCCGCCATATTCATATCAATCATGGACCCGATTTGGAGAAAGCCATTGATGCAGTGAAAGAGGAGATTTCGAAGAACGAGTTTATCCGTCACAAGTATTCTACTCGTTATCTTGCTATCAAGTTATTGGAGAATGATCCGGAAATAGAACGTTTTATTCATACTCTGCCCAATGCTGTGGAAGTAGAAAAGAAGCGGGATAAAGCAGCCCGTCGCATTCAGGAGACGATGAATGAAGATAGTGAGTCGGCTTTGACTGATGCCAAATATGGTTTTATCAGTGGTGCTCTGAAAGAGACTTTTACCGATAACCACCTGGAGCAGGAACAGACAACCAAGGTGCTCGACTCTATTGTAACCCATCGCATTTGGGGATATCCCATCTTCTTTCTTTTTATGTATCTGATGTTCGAAGGTACCTTTGTGATCGGTGAATATCCGAT
>OGQE01002285.1_pt1 | contig 14852 bp, 8 predicted proteins | sample 1553131 | NCBI WGS metagenome assembly OGQE01 (sample SAMEA2579929, study PRJEB22360) | human gut metagenome | biome: human gut; feature: human-associated habitat; material: faeces | place: Denmark | collected 2008/2010
TGATGTTAGAGAAGCCGGAGGAAAAAGAGTTTCACAAAAAATGGGAAAGCCTGTATGTTTTTACGGGACGCAGAAGTGACCTGACAACGATGATTTCCATTGCGGTCATAAATCCAATGATCCTGTATGTCTTTATCGGGTATGTAGCAGGGAAACGGATCAGTCTGCCGGTGTTGTATCTTATCATCGATGGAGTATTGTTTTTACAATGGGGACTGCTGGTAAAAAGACGGAAAAGAAAGATAGAGCAGTCCATACAGGATGTGGCCGGACAAATGGACGCCATCAGGAAAAAATAAATGAACTGGGAAATTGACTGACAAAACAGGGAGACAGCCTTAATGGCCGTCTCCCTGTTTATATCCTGTATTAGAGATGATCTGCTGGCTGTTTGAAAGAACTGTTGCAGATGGGGTATAATTTTCATCATTAAATAAAAACTGATGTAATTGTGTAACGTTAGAAGCAAGATCGCACGGAATGACAACATCGCCGATCTTATCATATTTGTGCGTTGTTTTTTCATATGGAAAACCGGTTGTATCTCCAATGTCATAACTGAAAACTTTTGTGGCAAGGGCAAGGAGATCCGTGTTGGAAAAACTGGTCTGAATGTCCCCAAAAGCTGCGTTGATCAGTTTGTTGAGTGTCAGAATGTTGGATTTCTGCGCTTTCTGCATCATTGCGGTCAAAACAGTACGCTGGCGTTCGGTTCTGCGGTAGTCATCACCGCCGCCATAACGGATTCGTGCGTAGGCGCATGCTTGTACGCCGTCTAAGGTGTAAGTTCCGCCGGAGGCAGGTGGTGTGGAATTGTGTCCGGTCAGTTCATTTAATTCTTTCATATAACCGATCATCAGACTTGCCTCATCATCGGTGATCGTGATGTCGACACCGCCTAACAGGTCGACACATTCAATGATCGCATTGAAGTCGACGGTTACATAGTCGGTGATTGCAAGATCAAGATTGGTATTTAACATGGACAGTGCCTGTTCCGGTCCGCCCTTTGCGTAGGCTGCGTTGCATTTCTGGTAAGTGCCGTTTCCGGTATCTAAATAAGAATCACGGTAAACAGATACCAGATTGATGGTATGCTGTTTCGTATCGATGTTTGCCAACATGATAACGTCGCTGTTTCCTTTGGAGAGGCTGCCGTTGGAACGGTTGTCGAGTCCGAAGAGTGCGATCGTTTTGTAATGAGCCATCGCTTCTTTTGTCTCATCGGAGAGATCGTCATTGATGGAAACATCGTTCATGTCTAACTTATTTTTTTCAATTTTTGATAATTTGGTTGTGATAAAAAGGGCAATGGCGAGGAGCAGAATGATCACAAACTCCAGAATAAGGAGCATGATTTTTTTCTGCTTTCTGCTTTTGCCTGCAGTGTGCACATTTTTTTTCATAAGAATCCTCCATTCCTGCGCTGTCTTTTGCGCATATCAAGTTTGTGCGTAAGCACAAATCTTGCGTGTGAAAAATGTATTTTTCACACTATCCTCCGTTTTGTGTAAAACTTATTTTATTTACGGGAAAACTGTGGAAAATCTACGGAATTCCTGTGTGTACCAGTACGGGTACGAAAGATATCATAAGGCGGGGATGAATAGGATGCAATAAAGTATTTCTTAAATTTAAGGCCAATTTCTTAAATTAAATTAAGAAATGTGGAAAATGTTGTATATGCAGTGGGAATTTAAAGGAATATTAAGAAATCCGCTCTATAACAATTTAAACTTTCCTGTTAAAATAAATGTAAGATCTGGTGTAATACTTGAAGTAAGACACAAAAAGAATGGAGGAACTTATGCAGACAATTTTAGTGTGTGATGATGATAAGGAAATCGTGGAAGCGATCGAAATATATTTACAGCAGGAAGGGTATCATATTTTAAAGGCATATGACGGCGAAGAAGCACTGGAGATCTTAAAAGAAAATGAGGTTCATCTTCTGATCATGGATGTGATGATGCCGCGTCTGGACGGAATCCGTGCGACCTTAAAAATCCGTGAGGAGAGCAGCATTCCGATCATTATTTTGTCTGCAAAGACGGAGGATGCGGATAAAATTTTAGGACTTAACATCGAGGCAGATGACTATGTGGAGAAACCGTTTAATCCGCTTGAACTGGTAGCGAGGGTCAAATCACAGTTAAGGCGTTATACCCAGCTTGGAAATGCGGCAGAGAGCAGCGCATCGGTGTATACAGTCGGTGGATTGTCGATCAATGATGATTTAAAAGAAGTGACCGTGGATGGAGAAGTGGTAAAGCTGACACCGATCGAGTACAACATCCTTTTATTATTGGTCAAAAATCAGGGAAAGGTATTTTCCATTAATCAGATCTATGAGAGCATCTGGAATGAGGATGCGATCGGAGCGGACAATACGGTGGCAGTACATATCCGCCACATCCGTGAAAAAATCGAGATCAATCCGAAGGAGCCGCGCTATTTAAAGGTTGTGTGGGGCGTTGGATACAAGATCGACAAGAACTGATTCTGGGAGGGATTCCGTACGCCGGCATACAGGATAATGTCCGGCACGGGGATGGAGACTTCATATGGAAAAGAAATCATACACATACGGCAGTAAGCTGGCAGGGATGATCCTGCACCTGTTTTTTACGGTAATACTTACCATCGCTGTCTATCTTTTGGCATCACTGATCAGCAAAAATATTCTGCAGGTAACGGATATCGGTACAGATGATTTTTTTAATTCGGGCTACTATACCAAATGCATGGAGCAGAAATGCAGTGAACTGACCGATTATCTGCATCTGTTACAAAAAGGCAATAAGCGGAGTGCGGAGGACGATAAGCGTTATCTGCAGTATACAAATGAGTTTAAGCGTGAAGACACCAATTTCTGTTACTGGTATAAACAGAATGGGGTGTGGTATACCAATCAGCCGGATTCGGTGGAAGGCCAGGAGTTTGATACACAGACTGTTCTCATGGAGGCAAAGACCATGGGGGATTATCTGATCTATGATATGGAGAAGAAGGAATTTGGAACGGATATCCGCGGTATGGAGAATTACTTTTTTGACAGTTATAATAACCAGATGTATCTGCCACTGGAAAATGTGGTGCTTGTGATCGGAGTGGATACGGATCTGACGGCAAAAGACGATCTGTATGATGCCGAGATGGAGTATGTAAGACTGCATCCGTGGATCAAAGTCAGTATTGTTGCTGCGCTGGTCAGTCTGATGGGATGGGTATTAAGTCTTGTATATCTGACACTTGCAACCGGACACAGAGATGGGGAAGAAGGAGTTCATCTTAATTTTGTGGACCGGATAAAAACAGAGATCGTGACCGCCGTATTTATTGCAGCAACCAGTGAGCTCATCATGCTTTTGTCCCATGTAAATAATAAAACGTGGAACGTGTCGGGACTGTTGGTCGCATCGGGAACGGTCAGTCTATTGATTGATGTACTGTTTCTCATTTTTTATCTGAGCATGGTGCGCCGGATGAAGGCGGAAGTGATGTGGGAAAACAGCCTTGTCTGCTGGTTTGTAAAAGGGATGGACAAGTTTTTTGAAAAACGGACGGTGACGGTGAGCGTGCTGGTTGTCTTTGCAGTCCACATGATCGTCTGTTTCGTGCTTGCGATGGGAGCTTTTTATTACCACCGGGTAATCTGTCTGGTACTGCTTTTAATCTTCAGCGGCATGGAGGCATATCTCCTGCTGCGTTCTGCAGTGGAACATTATCAGGTATATGAAGGCGTGGAAAAAATTACGGAAGGTGTGCTAAGCAACAAGATCGACACAGAAGGACTGCATGGTGAGGATAAAAAACTTGCCGAAGCGATCAATAATATTGGCAGCGGTCTTTTGCATGCGGTGGATGACAGTACGAAAAATGAGCGCATGAAGGCAGACCTGATCACGAATGTTTCACATGACATCAAAACACCGCTGACCTCGATCATTAATTATGTCAATCTGATCAAACTGGAACATATTGATAATGAACGGGTGAATGGTTATATCCGAATCCTGGATGCCAAGTCACAGCGGTTAAAGCAGCTGACGGAGGATCTGGTTGAGACATCGCGTATTACATCCGGAAATGTCAAACTGGATATGCAAAAGATTGACTTAGTGGAGCTGATCTATCAGACGGCAGGCGAGTTTAATGAAAAATTTGAGGCGAAAGAGCTTACAATCGTCACCAAACTCCCGAAAACGGAAGTGATGATCCTTGCGGACGGCAGACAGCTCTACCGTGTCATCGAAAACCTTTATAATAATGTTGCAAAATATGCGCTGGAAAAAACAAGAGTTTATGTGGATGTGCATGTACTGGAGGAAAAAGTGACATTTTCCATCAAAAATGTTTCGGAGCGTTCCCTTGCGTTGGAAAACAGTAATGCGGGAGATCTGACAGAGCGTTTTATCCGTGGGGATGCCTCAAGAACGACCGAGGGAAGCGGACTGGGGCTTTCCATTGCAAAGAGTCTGACACAGCTTATGGGCGGCATCTTTTTCATCGGGGTGGACGGAGATCTGTTTAAGGCTTCGATCACATTCCCGATGTACAGGGAAACAATAGATACGGATGAATAAGAGAGTAAATTTACGGCTGTTTTCAGCAGATAGGGCATGCGCTTTCCAATGCTTTCGGTTTAACGTGTAAAAGTACTTGATTTTTGCTGATGCTGTCTATATAATTTTAAACAATGGATCTAATAGAAAATGGGCAAAAGAATGGAGGAAACCATGAAATTATACGATAGCGGTGTATATCTCGTAAATGGAAATGAACTGGTACCGGACGGTGCAAATGCCATCGAAGAGGTCGTAAAAAAGACCGGGGCAGCAGTGACCAAAGAGCAGGCGGCAGAAAATACGATTGCTTATGGTATCTTAAAAAATCATAATACATCTGGCAATATGGACAAACTTCAGATCAAGTTTGACAAGCTGACATCCCACGATATCACATTCGTCGGAATCATCCAGACAGCAAGAGCATCAGGATTAGAGAAGTTCCCGATCCCATATGTGCTGACGAACTGCCACAACAGCCTCTGTGCAGTCGGAGGTACGATCAACGAGGATGACCACATGTTTGGTTTGACCTGCGCAAAGAAATACGGCGGAGTTTATGTACCGCCTCATCAGGCAGTCATCCATCAGTTTGCACGCGAGATGCTTGCGGCAGGCGGAGCGATGATCCTTGGTTCTGATTCCCACACACGTTATGGCGCACTTGGTACCATGGCAGTCGGCGAGGGTGGACCGGAGCTTGTAAAACAGCTTTTAAACAAGACTTATGATATCGATATGCCGGGTGTGATCGGCGTTTATCTGACAGGCACGCCGATGAAAGGTGTCGGACCGCAGGATATTGCACTTGCCATTATCGGGGAAGTATTTGATAAAGGTTATGTAAAGAATAAAGTCATGGAGTTCGTCGGACCGGGCGTTGCAAATTTAAGCGTTGATTTCAGAATCGGCGTGGACGTTATGACCACAGAGACGACATGTCTTTCTTCCATCTGGAAAACAGATGACAAAGTAAAAGAGTTTTATGCGATCCACGGCAGACCACAGGATTACAAAGAGTTGAATCCGGGCAGCGTGGCATATTATGACGGAATGATCGAGATCGACCTTTCAAAGATCAAACCGATGATCGCAATGCCATTCCATCCGAGCAACACTTACACGATCGAAGAGTTAAATGCAAACCTGATGGATATCTTAGACGACTGCGAGAAACGCGCAGAGGTAAGCTTTGACGGAGCAGTTAAGCTTGACTTAAAGAGCAAAGTAAGAGATGGAAAACTCTATGTAGATCAGGGTATCATCGCAGGCTGCGCAGGCGGTGGATTTGAGAATATCTGTGATGCAGCAGACATCTTAAAGGGTGCGAGCATCGGACCGGATGAGTTTACGTTAAGCGTATATCCGGCAAGTACGCCGATCTATATGGAGTTAGTAAAGAATGGTGCAGTTGCATCCCTGATGGAGACAGGGGCGATCGTTAAGACGGCATTCTGCGGACCGTGCTTTGGCGCTGGCGATACACCGGCAAACAACGCATTTTCCATCCGCCACTCCACCAGAAACTTCCAGAACCGTGAAGGCTCCAAGGTACAGAAGGGACAGGTTGCCTCCGTTGCGCTGATGGATGCACGTTCGATCGCAGCAACAGCCGCAAACAAGGGATTTTTGACAGCCGCAACCGATGTGGATGTGAACTTTAGCAAACCGAAGTACTTCTTCGATAAAAATATTTACGCAAACCGTGTCTTTGACAGCAAGGGTGTAGCAGATCCTTCCGTTGAAATCCAGTTTGGACCAAACATCAAAGACTGGCCGGCAATGAGTGCATTGCCGGAAAATATGGTATTAAAAGTGGTATCCGAGATCCACGATCCGGTCACGACCACAGACGAGCTGATCCCGTCCGGAGAGACATCCTCCTTCCGTTCCAACCCGCTTGGACTTGCAGAGTTTGCACTTTCCAGAAAAGATCCGCAGTACGTGGGCCGGGCAAAAGAGATCCAGAAAGCGCAGAAAGCGTTAGAAGCCGGAAACTGTCCGTTAGAGGCAGTAGAAGAGTTAAAACCGGTTATGGATGTCATCGATAAAGTATTCCCGGAAACAAAATTTGAGGATAACCATTCCAATGGTGAGATCGGTTTTGGAAGTACGATCTTTGCAGTAAAACCGGGCGATGGTTCCGCACGTGAGCAGGCTGCTTCCTGCCAGAAAGTACTTGGAGGCTGGGCAAACATTGCAAATGAGTATGCAACCAAGCGTTACCGCTCGAACCTCATCAACTGGGGTATGCTTCCATTCATCATCCCGGAGGGCGAACTGCCGTTCAAGAATCTTGACTACTTATACATCCCGAATATCCGTAAAGCAGTCGAGGACAAACAGTCCGAGATTACAGCGTATGTGATCAAAGATGGAAAGGCAGAAGAGTTTAAACTTGGACTTGGTGCGATGACTGATGATGAGAGAGAGATCATCTTAAAGGGCTGTCTGATCAATTATTACAGAGGGTAAAACCGCAGACTGATATTTTGGGGCATCGGCGCGTGAGCACCGGTGTCCCTTTTTGCAAAATCCAGTAATTAACAAAAATTTCAGCAAAATCTGATTGCGTTGCCTGTCTGCGAAGGTTATAATGAAAATATTAGATAAGACGGAGGATGGCAATTTGGACGAACAGGAAAAGATAAAAAAAACATCCCAGGAAACAGAATGGGAATTAAAACCACAGTATGTCATCATCGCACTGGTCGTATTTGTGACTTTCTGCTGCTGCATACTGTTTTTCTTTATGATCTACCGTTACAATGGATTCACAGACTTCTGGAAGAAGCTGTCTTTGATCTTACAGCCGATCATTATCGGTGTAGTGATCGCATATCTGTTAAATCCAATCATGAAATTTTTAGAGGGACACCTGCTTAAGTTTTTAGAGCCGCGGATGAAAAGCAAACGCAAAGCGAAAAAGACATCACGGGGAATAGCAATTACCGGATCACTGGTATTTTTAGTGGGAATCTGTGTGCTTTTAGTGGCGGCGATCGTTCCATCTATCTCTGCGAGTATCCAGAGCATGATCACATCGTTTCCACAGGAAGCAAAGGATCTGACGAAATGGGTAGACGAGGTGACAAACGGTGATACGGAACTTGCGTCCATGATACAGCAGGGCGTGGACAAAATAACGGATACGGTTGAGACCTTTTTTGAAGATGATATTTTTTCAAAGGTACAGACTTATCTTACATCGATCACAAGCGGTGTGATCTATGGTGTCAAATTCGTTTTAAATGTGATCGTCGGTCTGATCATTTCAGTCTATGTGATGGCAGACCAGGAACATTTTGCAGGACAGGCGAAAAAGATCGTATATGCGATGTTTAAACCGGTGCGGGCAAATGTTATCGTTGATACTGTCCGTAAGAGCAATGAGATTTTCAGTGGATTTATCAGTGGTAAAATATTAGATTCGGCGATCATTGGTGTGCTCGCCTATATCGTGCTTGCAATCATGAAGATGCCGGATACGGTGTTAGTCGCCGTGATCATCGGTGTCACGAACGTTATACCGTTTTTCGGGCCGTTTATCGGCGCGGTGCCGTCCTTTATCATTATCGTGCTTCAGAATCCGATACAGGGATTATATTTCCTGATCTTTATCGTTGTGTTACAGCAGATCGACGGAAATATCATTGGACCGAAGATCCTTGGAAGTTCTACCGGATTATCGGCATTCTGGGTTGTATTTGCAATTCTGGTATTTGGCGGATTATGGGGATTCCCGGGAATGCTGCTCGGTGTGCCGTTAATGGCAGTGATTTATTATGTTGCACAGAAAACGGTATCTTATTTCTTAAAGAAGCGTGGACTTACAACAGATACACTGGCATATGTATATCTGACTAAAGTTGACAAGGAGAGTAATCAGCCTGTTTATGATAAAAATCCGTCAAAAAAAGAGTTGAAAAAACATCATGGAAAACATATCGAGGAATCCATAGAAGAGAGTAAAAAAGAAGAATAAGATCAATGATAGAAAAGAGGGTATGGCAGACTGCAAACCCTCTTTTTTTGCCTGTATCATGGCTTTTTTTTCTAAGATTAAATTTTGACATCTATATGTGCGTATGATAAACTAAGAACAAAAGAAGCAGCAAAAGAATAGCGCGTTCTGAGGTGGCATAATTTGGATAAATATGAATATAAATTAAAGCTGGATCAGATGAAATCTCTGACGGCCGAACATAATTATGAAAAGGCAGCAGAGATAGCTGATACGATTAACTGGAATAAAATAAAAAATGTAAATGCACTTGTAAAAGTTGGAGAGATTTATGAGAATACCGGTCGTTTAGAAGACAGCCGTGAGGTTTTGCTTATGGCATATGACCGGTCTCCAATTGGAAGAATGATCATTTACCGCCTGGCAAAAGTTGCCATTAAAATGAAAAATTTTGATGAGGCGAAAGATTATTATCAGGAATTTGTGGAGATCGCACCACATGATAATTTGAAATATGTGTTGAAATACGAGATCTGTAAAGCCCAGGGCGCAAATATAGAAACTCTGATCGGAATTTTAGAGGAGTTAAAAGAGCAGGAATATACCGAAGAATGGGCATTTGAACTTGCATGTCTGTATCATAAAGCAGGTATGGCAGATAAGTGTGTGGAGGCATGTGATGAACTGGTACTGTGGTTTGGTGACGGTCCATATGTAGAGCGTGCCTTAGAACTGAAGATGATCTATCAGCCGTTAAATAAACAGCAGGAAGAAAAGTATCGCAGATTTTGTCAGAAACGCGAAGGTGTTGTTGAGGTCAGACCGGAGGAGGAGCTTGACTCCGGTGAGATCGTGAATGAAACCGTACAGATACCGGATGTGAAGCTTTCACCGGAACGGTTTAATACACAGAATCTGCAGGAAGAGCTGCAAAAGAGCATGCAGCAGATCATGCAGGCGACGGAAAAAGAAACTGTTACAGACAGTATGGACAACATCAAAAAGCTTGTGGAGGAGATTCCATATCTGCAGCTTCCGAAAGAAGAATATGATCCATCTGAGGAAGAGGAAGATACGCTGGAACATATAGAGACGGATCACGAGATCGATGATTCGTTAAAGATCAATTTCAAAGAGCTGCTTGCAGAAGAACATGATGGACAGATTGGGATGTATATGCCGGAGAAAACGGCATTAGAGCACCAGATCACAGGTCAGATGAGCATTGAAGAAGTGCTTGCTGAGTGGGAAAAGACGAAATATGCCGCAGAAGTTGCATTAGAAGATGCAAAGCAGCGCAGACTTGAATCTGCAAAGGCGCGTGCGCTGCAGGAAGCAGAAGAAATTATGGGACGTCTTGCAGACATTATTCCAAAGCTTGATGCAGGTGTTGCTCCAAAAGATATACTGCAGGATCAGTACATAGAAGGCAAGCCGTTAGAAAATGACAGGGCAGCAGCTATGGTTGCAAACATGAATCAGATCTTACAGGAAGAGATTGACCGGATATCGACAGAGACGGCGGATATCGATAAACAGCTGGCAGAGGCAGCCGGAACAGCAGCGTCCGCAATGAAACCGGAGCCGGCAGCGTCAATGGGAGAGATATCTGGGCCAGGAGTGAATGCAGCGGAGCTTGCAGAAGAAGTATCCGGGATGATGCAGGAGACAGAAGATGTGGAAATATCCGGACAGGAGCAGATACCGGGATCTCAGCCGGATGAGGAAATCGCAGATCTCTCCGCAGAAGAAACGGATGAGGAAACTGTAGATCTCAGTACAGAGGAGAAGGCGGCAGAAGAAGTTTCAGATATTAGTGAAGAGAAAACATCTGAAGCAGATGATTTTGATATAGTTACCGCAGACACGATCGATCTTGGCAAAGTGGTAACGGAACAGGCATTAGCCGAAGCGGTAGAGCATATTACCGATACGGAAAGCGCAACGGATGATATCACACAGAAAGAGCTGGCTGACAACACGGCAGTTGAGGTAACGAAAGAGGTTCTTAAGAAAGAGGACCGGGTGGAAAGAGTCCTTCCGGAGATCACAGAGCCTGAGGATGAGACCGGTTTTGAGGCAGTTACATCACTGGGTGAAGAACTTCGGGGGATATTTACCTATTTTGTTTCGATCAAGGGAATGGAAGAACAGATTTGTCAGGCACTTACAGGTGCGGCAAGACATCTGATAACAGGAAAGGATGCTTCTACCGGAAATATGGTGATCCAGGGTGGCAGCGGAAGTGGCAAAACAGTCCTTGCAACGGCTATGGTGAAAGCACTTCAGAAAGAAACCGGAAAACCAAAAGGAAAGGTTGGAAAGATTGAAGCTTCCGCACTGAATAAAAAGGATGTAGCATCACTGTTAAAGAAAATTTCCGGGGGCTGTCTGATCATAGAGAAAGCCGGAGATATTTCCAAAGAAACGGCAGTCCGGCTGGCACTTCTTCTGAAAAGTGATACAAGCGGATTATTTGTCATTATGGAAGATACACACCGTGGAATTGAGAAGGCACTCGGCAGAGATGAAGGATTTGCTTCCCGTTTCTCTGAGAAGATCAATATTCCGATATTTACCAGTGATGAGCTTGTTTCATTTGCGAAAGCGTATGCAAACGAACTTGGCTATACAATAGATGAGATGGGTATTCTGGCACTTTACAACAGTATCAGCAATATTCAGAAATATGACAAGGCAACAACGCTTACAGAGGTAAAAGAGATTGTGGACGATGCGATTCATAAATCTGAGAAGGGCGGTTTACGAAAAGCATTTAGCATTATTACGTCCAGAAGATATGATGATGAAGATTATGTGATTCTTCGCGAAAAAGATTTTGGAATCTAAAATATACAGGCTATAATCATGACATAAAAATAAAGGGGTGTAAGGGTATGGCTAATTTTTCAGAGTTGGATCGCTATTTATTTGGACAGGCGACGCATTACGAGATTTACCGGAAACTGGGGGCTCATTTTACGGATCAATATGGAATTCGTGGAGTATGTTTTGATGTGTGGGCTCCGAATGCCGCAAGAATATGGGTGATTGGTTCTTTTAACGGATGGGATGAAACGGCAGATGAAATGACAAGGTTAGAGCCGGATACCATGGGAATATTCGAATTGTTTATTCCGGGGATCGAGGAAGGTGCACTGTATAAATACCTGATAGAGACGAAAGATGGAAAACGGCTCTATAAGGCGGATCCATATGCAAATTATGCAGAGCTTCGTCCGGGAACGGCATCTGCCGTCACGGATATAGAGCATTTTAAGTGGACCGATGAAAAATGGATGGAAGAGCGTGCAAAGACCAAAGATATCTATGCAAAACCTATGACGATCTACGAGGTACATCCGGGATCCTGGATGCGCCATCCGGGCAGAGAGGATGACGGATTTTACAGTTATAGGGATCTTGTGAAATATCTGATCCCGTATGTGAAGGAGATGGGATATACACATATTGAGCTGATGGGTATTTCCGAGTATCCGTTTGACGGTTCCTGGGGATATCAGGTAACCGGTTATTATGCACCGACTTCCCGTTATGGAACGCCGCAGGATTTTGCATATTTTATCAATGAATGTCACAAGCACAAGATCAGTGTGATCCTAGACTGGGTGCCGGCGCATTTCCCGAAAGATGCACATGGACTGGCTGAGTTTGATGGAACATGTCTGTATGAATATGCGGATCCAAGAAAAGGAGAACATCCGGACTGGGGTACAAAGATATTTGATTACGGCAAGAATGAAGTAAAGAATTTCCTGATCGGCAGTGCATTGATGTGGATCGAGCATTATCATATTGACGGGCTGCGTGTGGATGCAGTGGCATCTATGTTATATCTGGATTATGGAAAGCAGCCGGGACAGTGGGTTCCGAATAAATACGGTGATAATAAGAATCTTGAGGCAGTGGAGTTTTTTAAGCATGTCAATACACTGATCCTTGGAAGAAACCCGGGAGCAGTCATGATCGCTGAGGAATCTACGGCATGGCCGAAAGTCACCGGCCGTGTGGAAGATGACGGACTGAATTTCAGTTATAAATGGAATATGGGATGGATGCATGATTTCCTGGATTATATGAAACTTGATCCGTATTTCCGCAAGGATAATCACCACAAAATGACTTTTGCCATGAGTTATAACGAGAGTGAGAAATACATTCTTGTGCTTTCCCATGACGAAGTGGTACATCTGAAGTGTTCCATGATCAATAAGATGCCGGGCGAGATGGAAGATAAATTTAAAAATCTGATGGTCGGCTATGCGTTTATGATGGGACATCCTGGTAAAAAACTTTTGTTTATGGGACAGGAATTTGCACAGCTTCAGGAGTGGAGTGAGGCGAGAGAATTAGACTGGTATCTGCTGGAAAACCCGGATCATAAGCATATGCAGAACTGGGTAAAGAAATTATTACATATTTATCAGAAAAATCCGGCACTCTATGAACTTGACAGCAGCTGGGGTGGATTTGAATGGATCAATGCAAATGATGCTGAGCGCAGTATTTTCAGCTTTATCAGAAAGAGCAAAGACGGAAAGAATAATCTGCTTTTTGTATGCAATTTTACACCGGTGGAACGCAGCGACTACCGCGTAGGCGTACCAAAACACAAGACTTATAAACTGATTTTAAACAGTGACGATGCAGAATTTGGCGGAAGCGGCAAAGAGCGTCCGGTAAATTATAAATCTGTGTCGAAGGAATGTGATGGAAGACCATACTCGTTTGCATATCCGCTTCCGGGCTTTGGTGTGGCAGTATTCCGCTATTAAAAACTGTATAAAATAGCAGAACAGCGTTTGGAATCGTATCGAAAAACTTAATAAATGTGCTGATGTATCCGATATATACATCAGCTATGGATGGCGCAGATATTTCAGGGAAGTGAAAGTATGCGCCATTCTTTTGTCCTGATATAACCGGATTGGTCAGATATAACTGAGTGAAAAGCAGAAATCAGGCAAGGAAAAACTGTACGGAAAGTATGTAAGAACAGAAATGACAAGGAGAGTCGGATCATGAGAATAGATAACCAACAGCAGCAGAATAAGGGCGTGATGGATTTAATGCCGCAGACAGGCGCCGTGGAAGAAAAAAACGGAATTCAGATGTTTGCGGATGCGGTAAAGACAGAGAGTAGTAAAAAATCTGCAGGAACTACGTCTTTTCAGGCAAAAGAGGTTACTTATCTGAATCCGGCAAAAGAAGAGAAAAAGACGGTCATAGATGAAATAGAGCAGTCCGGTTCCATGGATGCAGGCGAGCGAAAAGCACAGATGGCTGTGCTTGCGGAAACTACTTCACCGGAAGATTATGAAAAAATGCAGGAGGATGGCTTTTCGCTGGATGATACCACGAGCAATAAGATTGTGACCGTGACGGATAAGATCAAAGCACAGCTGGCAAAGGCGGGGGTGGATATTTCTAAATTTGGAGATGATCTTGATCTCGAACAGCTTGCACAGATCACGGGCAGTCCGGAACTTGCAGTTCAGATCGCAAACAGTCTGCGGGAAGCGGATCTGCCGCTTGCGGATGATAATTTTAAACAGATCGCAGAGACAGTAAATATGGCGGATTCTTTATCCGCATTGGATGATGGCGCTGTAAAATATCTGATTGATAATCGGTTAGAGCCTACGGTGCGAAATATATATTTTGCTGAGCATTCTGCAAGTGCAGGCTATATTTCGGCAGAACAGCAGGATATTTCGTCCTTCCTTCCACAGGTGAAAAACGTGATCGCATCAGCAGGACTGGAAGTAAATGATGATACCATTGCAACCAGTAAGTGGATGTTAGAAAATGATATACCGCTGACGAAGGAGAATCTTACTTATGCACAGGCTCTGCGCCAGACGGGACTGACCACGGGGGCAGAAGATATTGCCGCACTTGCAGCAGAGGCGGTCAGCGAAGGGAAAAGCGCACAGGATGCGGTGATCCTGTCCGGCTATACATGGATGGAGCAGGCGAAAGACGCTGTGGATACCGTAGAAAATGCCACGGATGAAGATCTTGCTTATATCGTGGAAAAAGGATTGCCACTTACCCTGGACAGTTTAAGGGAAGCTGCGGCAAATCGGACATCGGGAACGGCGGCATCAGAAAGCCAGACGGTGGGAACTGTGGCATCACCTGAAGCTCAGAGTGAGGATGCAGCGCAGAGCATTGCGAACGAGAGTTATACCCCAAAAGGGCAGCAGCTTCTGACGGCACGCAGACAGTTAGAAGAAATTCGTCTTGCAATGACGGTGGAAGCAAATTACCGTCTATTAAAACAGGGGGTTTCCATT
>OGQE01002286.1_pt1 | contig 14850 bp, 9 predicted proteins | sample 1553131 | NCBI WGS metagenome assembly OGQE01 (sample SAMEA2579929, study PRJEB22360) | human gut metagenome | biome: human gut; feature: human-associated habitat; material: faeces | place: Denmark | collected 2008/2010
CTCTGAGGTCTGGAAAGATGAAGCCCCAGGAGATATTTCTATCAATCCTGGGGCTGCCACTCCAAACCCAAACAATTTGGATGGTAGTCCCTTCTTCGCATGGAGGCAATATAAACATGCTGACGAAATATGCCCTTGCGGCAGTCATAGTGCTGTGTTTGACGGTGCTGGGATTTACGCTTCTGGTCGGAGACTCGCTGTGTGAGTTTACGGTGAAGGAACGTAATATTGAGTTTAAGGCTGTTCTCGCTTACGAACCGAAGAAGTAGCCGTTGTGCGGGGAGTAATTCCCGCATACCCGGTTGTCAGGTCAGGGTGGTAAGGCACCTGCTTTACACTTTCGCCCGCAGTCAGCAATGGCTGCGGGCGAATCGTACCAGATGTTGTCAATTAATCGTGTTGGCACAGCGTTATGACTATTTTTTCTTTTATCTGCCAGTGCACAGCAAACATCTCATTCTCACGATGAATTATGACCTGTTGTTTATTCCGGCTAATTATCTGATAGTCCAGAAAACCTGCATCAGTTTGGATTTCACTTGCCTTAAATGCGCTCTCTTTGGCGGAAAATGCCAGTGTCAGCGCCAGAGGAAAGGCTAAACCGCAGTCTGCAAGTCGCTTGTGTTCCGCTGGTGTAATAATGTTGTCTGTCAATTCTCTTGCGGTTTGTGCAGAGAAAATCTCTTCAATATCAATGCCAATCGGTTGACGGGAAACCACGGCTAATGCCGTAGTCCCACAGTGACTAATGCTGCCGTATACACCCGCAGGCCACACAGGTTGGCGTAGCTCGCCGATTGCAGGCACACATTTATAGCCATATTCCCGCAGCGCATAAATTGCAGCGATCCGCCCGGCTAAATGCTCTGTTTTACGTTTACGTCCAGCGTGTTGCAGTTGTGCGTAGTGCGGCAGCCAGAGTAAATCCTGCTCGCGAAAACTCACCGGATCGAACTCAACAAAATGCAGCGTATGTCCGGCAAAGGGGAGGGAGGTATGCGTAGTTTTCATGTCGACCATATTAGAGACTGATGACAAACGCAAAACTGCCTGATGCGCTACGCTTATCAGGCCTACACTATCCTGCAATATATTGAATTGACAAGATTTTTGTAGGCCGGATAAGGCGTTCACGCCGCATCCGGCATGAACGACGCGCACTTTGTCAACAATCTGACGTTAGCATCAGAAGTGAGTGTTTACGCTCATATACCACGTACGTCCCGGCTCGTTATAGGTATACGCCCCGGCACCTGCGATATAGTTGGCTCCTGCCAGATCGCCCGTGGTCTGGGCATTACCCGCACGCCACAAACGTTTGTCGAACAGGTTGTCCACGCCGCCGGTCAGACTGACATTCTTCGTCACATCCCAGGTCGCGCTCAGGCCAACAATGCTGTACGGGCTGATTTCTTTGGTTTCCGGTCCAACCGCTGGCTGACCTTTATAGTTGTACTTTTTCGGCTGCTGTTTGCCGTACCAGGTGAAGGTCGTTTGCATCGACAAATCTTCCCGTGCCTGCCAGCTCAGCGTTGAGTTCAACGTATACTCCGGGATGATCGACAAACGGTCGCCCGTGGTTTTGTTTTCACTCTTCAGCATATAAGTGATGTTATTGGTCCACATCACCGTTTCGCTAACCGGTACGTTTAACGATCCTTCCAGACCTTCAACCACCGCTTTCGGCACGTTATCCCACTGATAGAGATCGGTGCCGACTGCGTTTTTTCCTACAGCTACATAGCCCGCTTCAATCTTATTGCGATAATCGTTACGGAACCAGGTCACGCCCGCCAGCCAACCATCGCGTTTGAACTCCAGACCAATCTCCTTGTTGATGCTGGTTTCTGCTTTCAGGTCATCGTTACCTTGCAGATAGCAGCCGCCCGCGCTGGCATAGCAGCCCTGACCTTTACTGTAGAGAATGTAGTTTGGGTTAGTCTGGTACAGGCTCGGCGCTTTATAGGCGCGGGCGATGCCCATTTTCAGCGTGAAGTCATCGCCTAAACCTTGCGATATGTTCAGCGCCGGGCTCCAGTTATTGCCGACAATACTGTGATGATCGAAACGCAGCCCCGGCGTTACGATGGTGCTGTCAGTCAGCTCCATATTGTTTTCGGCAAACAGCGAGAAAATTTCTGCTTTTGAATACGGGCTACGGTCGGTGGCACTCACACCATCAATAGCACCGCCGGTATTCGTCCCGGTCAGCGCCTGGGTGTTGGAACTTAAGTCCTTCATCCGTTGCTGATTCCACTCTGTACCCAGCGTCAGCGTTTGGTTTACGAGGAAATCAATCGGCAGGTTAACTTCGCTGTGCAGCATCACGTCATCAAGATCGATATCTACAAAATCCTGTGCCGCTTTTTCGTTAAATTTCCCTTCGGTACCGCCCGCCAGACCTTCCGGAATACGCGAGTTACGGGTGTGTTCGTACTGCACCCAGTTGCTGGTGGTCACGCCGTTATCCCAGCCACCGTTCCAGGTCAGCGAGTAGTTCTGGCGATACAGGCGGTTGGTTTCATCGCCATATTTCGAGCGAGTGTAAGCGTCAGAGTTGGTGTTCTGCGTATCACCCGCATACAGGTTACCCTGGCGGCTGTAGCCCGCTTCCAGTTCGAGTGATTGCAGAGGCGCGAAGTCCCAGCGCACCACGCCGTTAATATCTTTATTGATCACCCCTTCGCGCCCGGCTGGTAACGTCGTGGCATACGTTCCGGCACGCGCGGACTGATGGCCCTGGTTGATATCCCACGCGTCAGCCTGGGTTTTGTCGAGGTTGCCATACAAGCGGAAGCTGAATTCGTCGCCCAGCGGACCGGTCAGGCTGAAGTTGGTGCGTTTGGTGGCACCTTCCTCTTTATGTTCTGGCGCATTGAAATAAGCATCCCAGGAGCCGTGCCACTCACCGCTGCCTTTTTTGGTAATGATGTTAACCACGCCGCCCGCCGCGCCGTTGCCATAACGCGCAGCTGCCGGACCACGTAGAACTTCAATACGTTCAATCATTTCAGGCGGCACCCAGGAGGTATCACCACGGGTATCGCGCTCGCCACGCCAGCCCTGACGCACTGAGTTACGGCTACTGACCGGCTTGCCGTCAATCAAAATCAGCGTGTTTTCCGGACCCATGCCGCGAATATCAATCTGGCGGTTATTACCACGCTGACCACTGGTGGAGTTACCGGTCAGGTTAACGCCAGGCATGGTACGAATGATCTCCGATACATCGCGGGCAACCGGGTTTTTGCGGATTTCATCTGCGGTAATGGTCGAAACGCCAGGCGCCTGCAAGTTCTGCTCGGCGGCGGTAACGACAATGGTATCGTCATGTGAAACAGGAGTATCGGTCGGCTCTTGTGCCTGTGCTACCCCATAAATCCCCAGATTGACCAACAAGGCCAGGGAATGAATCTTCTTGTTCATTGTTTTATTCCTGCATTTTTGCCACGAATTGCAACTGTCGGGCATGGTCGCCATCAACACGACGCATCCCGCTACCGCGAAAACCTTTGATCCTGAAAGACACGCAGTGCAGCTGATTAATTAATGTCCGCGCTTCCCACGGCGCGCCATTACGCTATTGCAAATGCAAATAGTTATCAATAATATTATCAATATATTTCTGCAATCAATGAAAAATTGCACAGTAAACATGGGGTTATGGTGTGACGGCGTTAAAAGTAGGAAGTGAGAGCTGGTGGCAGTCGAAACATGGCCCGGAATGGCAACGTCTGAATGACGAAATGTTTGAGGTCACTTTCTGGTGGCGTGATCCCCAGGGTTCTGAAGAATACTCGACGATAAAGCGCGTATGGGTCTATATCACTGGCGTGACCGATCACCATCAGAACAGCCAGCCCCGGTCGATGCAGCGAATTGCAGGAACCGATGTTTGGCAGTGGACGACACAACTCAATGCCAACTGGCGCGGCAGCTACTGCTTTATTCCTACCGAACGCGATGACATTTTTTCTGCACCATCCCCCGATCGCCTCGAATTACGCGAAGGCTGGCGAAAACTATTACCCCAGGCGATAGCCGATCCGCTGAATCCACAAAGCTGGAAAGGCGGGCGCGGGCACGCTGTTTCTGCACTCGAAATGCCGCAAGCGCCTCTGCAACCGGGATGGGATTGTCCGCAAGCGCCAGAAACGCCTGCCAAAGAAATTATCTGGAAAAGTGAACGGTTGAAAAATTCACGCCGTGTATGGATTTTTACCACCGGCGATGCAACAGCAGAAGAACGCCCGCTGGCAGTTTTGCTTGATGGCGAATTTTGGGCGCAGAGTATGCCCGTCTGGCCTGCGCTGACTTCGCTGACCCATCGTCGGCAACTTCCGCCCGCCGTGTATGTGTTGATCGACGCTATCGACACCACGCACCGCGCCCACGAACTGCCGTGTAATGCGGATTTCTGGCTGGCAGTACAGCAAGAGTTATTACCCCAGGTGAAAGCTATTGCCCCTTTTAGCGATCGCGCCGATCGCACCGTGGTCGCCGGACAGAGTTTTGGTGGGCTTTCCGCGCTGTATGCCGGACTGCACTGGCCTGAACGCTTTGGCTGTGTATTAAGCCAGTCAGGCTCGTACTGGTGGCCGCATCGGGGCGGGCACCAAGAGGGCATGTTACTTGAACAGCTAAATACTGGTGAAGTTAGCGCCGAAGGTCTGCGCATTGTGCTGGAAGCGGGTGTTCGCGAGCCGATGATCATGCAGGCCAATCAGGCGCTGTATGCGCAATTACACCCCCTAAAAGAATCCATTTTCTGGCGTCAGGTTGACGGCGGACATGATGCGCTTTGTTGGCGCGGTGGCTTGATGCAGGGGCTAATCGACCTCTGGCAACCACTTTTCCATGACAGGAGTTGAATATGGCATTCAGTAATCCCTTCGATGATCCACAGGGAGCGTTTTACATTTTGCGCAATGCGCAGGGGCAATTCAGTCTGTGGCCGCAACAATGCGCCTTACCGGCAGGCTGGGACGTTGTGTGTCAGCCGCAGTCACAGGCGTCCTGCCAGCAGTGGCTGGAAGCCCACTGGCGTACTCTGACACCGGCGAATTTCACCCAGTTGCAGGAGGCACAATGAGCCAGCATTTACCTTTGGTCGCCGCACAGCCCGGCATCTGGATGGCAGAAAAACTGTCGGATTTACCCTCCGCCTGGAGCGTGGCGCATTACGTTGAGTTAACCGGAGAGGTTGATGCGCCACTACTGGCCCGCGCGGTGGTTGCCGGACTAGCGCAAGCAGATACGTTGCGGATGCGTTTTACGGAAGATAACGGCGAAGTCTGGCAGTGGGTCGATGATGCGCAGACGTTCGAACTGCCAGAAATTATCGACCTGCGAACCAACATTGATCCGCACGGTACTGCGCGGGCATTAATGCAGGCGGATTTGCAACAAGATCTGCGCGTCGATAGTGGTAAACCACTGGTCTTTCATCAGCTGATACAGGTGGCGGATAACCGCTGGTACTGGTATCAGCGTTATCACCATTTGCTGGTCGATGGCTTCAGTTTCCCGGCCATTACACGCCAGATCGCCAATATTTACTGCGCATGGCTGCGTGGCGAACCAACGCCTGCTTCGCCGTTTACGCCTTTCGCTGATGTAGTGGAAGAGTATCAGCAGTACCGCGAAAGTGAAGCCTGGCAGCGTGATGCGGCATTCTGGGCGGAACAGCGTCGTCAACTGCCACCGCCCGCGTCACTTTCTCCGGCACCTTTACCGGGGCGCAGCGCTTCGGCAGATATTTTGCGCCAGAAACTGGAATTTACCGACGGGGAATTCCGCCAGCTGGCTACGCAACTTTCAGGTGTGCAGCGTACCGATTTAGCACTTGCGTTGGCAGCCTTGTGGCTGGGGCGATTGTGCAACCGCATGGACTACGCTGCCGGATTTATCTTTATGCGTCGACTGGGCTCGGCGGCGCTGACGGCTACCGGACCCGTGCTCAACGTTTTGCCGTTGGGTATTCACATTGCGGCGCAAGAAACGCTGCCGCAACTGGCAACCCGACTGGCGGCTCAACTGAAAAAAATGCGCCGCCATCAACGCTACGACGCCGAACAAATTGTCCGTGACAGTGGGCGAGCGGCAGGAGAGGAACCGCTGTTCGGTCCGGTACTCAATATCAAGGTATTTGATTACCAACTGGATATTCCTGGTGTTCAGGCGCAAACCCATACCCTGGCAACCGGTCCGGTTAATGACCTTGAACTGGCCCTGTTCCCGAATGAACACGGTGATTTGAGTATTGAGATCCTCGCCAATAAACAGCGTTACGATGAGCCAACGTTAATTCAACACGCTGAACGCCTGAAAATGCTGATTGCGCAGTTCGCCGCGGATCCGTCGCTGTTGTGCGGCGATGTCGATATTATGCTGCCAGGCGAGTATGCGCAGCTGGCGCAGATCAACGCCACTCAGGTTGAGATTCCAGAAACCACGCTGAGCGCGCTGGTGGCAGAACAAGCGGCAAAAACACCGGATGCTCCGGCGCTGGCAGATGCGCGTTACCAGTTCAGCTATCGGGAAATGCGCAAGCAGGTGGTGGCGCTGGCGAATCTGCTGCGTGAGCGCGGCGTTAAACCGGGCGACAGCGTGGCGGTGGCTCTACCGCGCTCGGTCTTTTTGACCCTGGCGCTACATGCGATAGTTGAAGCTGGTGCGGCCTGGTTACCGTTGGATACCGGCTATCCGGACGATCGCCTGAAAATGATGCTGGAAGATGCGCGTCCGTCGCTGTTAATCACCACTGACGATCAACTGCCGCGCTTTAGCGATATCCCTAATTTAACCAGCCTTTGCTATAACGCCCCGCTTACACCGCAGGGCAGTGCGCCGCTGCAGCTTTCACAACCGCACCACACGGCTTATATCATCTTCACCTCCGGTTCCACCGGCAGACCAAAAGGGGTAATGGTCGGGCAGACGGCTATCGTTAATCGCCTGCTTTGGATGCAAAACCATTACCCGCTTACAGGCGAAGATGTCGTTGCCCAAAAAACGCCGTGCAGTTTTGATGTCTCGGTGTGGGAGTTTTTCTGGCCGTTTATCGCAGGGGCTAAACTGGTGATGGCTGAACCGGAAGCGCACCGCGACCCGCTCGCGATGCAGCAATTCTTTGCTGATTATGGCGTAACGACCACGCACTTTGTGCCGTCGATGCTGGCGGCATTTGTTGCATCGCTGACGCCGCAAACCGCTCGCCAGAATTGCGCGACGTTGAAACAGGTTTTCTGTAGTGGTGAGGCCTTACCGGCTGATTTATGCCGCGAATGGCAACAGTTAACCGGCGCGCCGTTGCATAATCTGTATGGCCCGACGGAAGCGGCGGTAGATGTGAGCTGGTATCCGGCTTTTGGCGAGGAACTGGCACAGGTGCGCGGCAGCAGTGTGCCGATTGGTTATCCGGTGTGGAACACGGGCCTGCGCATTCTCGATGCGATGATGCATCCGGTGCCGCCGGGTGTGGCGGGAGATCTCTATCTCACCGGTATTCAACTGGCGCAGGGGTATCTTGGACGACCCGATCTGACCGCCAGCCGCTTTATTGCCGATCCTTTTGCCCCAGGTGAACGGATGTACCGTACCGGAGACGTTGCCCGCTGGCTGGATAACGGCGCGGTGGAGTACCTCGGGCGCAGTGACGATCAGCTAAAAATTCGCGGGCAGCGTATTGAACTGGGCGAAATTGATCGCGTGATGCAGGCGCTGCCGGATGTCGAACAAGCCGTTACCCACGCCTGTGTGATTAACCAGGCGGCAGCCACTGGTGGTGATGCGCGTCAGTTGGTGGGCTATCTGGTGTCGCAATCAGGTCTGCCGTTGGATACCAGCGCATTACAGGCGCAGCTTCGTGAAACATTGCCACCACATATGGTACCGGTGGTTCTGCTGCAACTTCCACAGTTACCACTTAGCGCCAACGGCAAGCTGGATCGCAAAGCCTTACCGTTGCCTGAACTGAAGGCACAAGCGCCGGGGCGGGCGCCGAAAGCGGGCAGTGAAACGATTATCGCCGCGGCATTCTCGTCGTTACTGGGTTGTGACGTGCAGGATGCCGATGCTGATTTCTTTGCGCTTGGCGGTCATTCGCTACTGGCAATGAAACTGGCAGCGCAGTTAAGTCGACAGTTTGCTCGTCAGGTGACGCCGGGGCAGGTGATGGTCGCGTCAACCGTCGCCAAACTGGCAACGATTATTGATGGTGAAGAAGACAGCACCCAGCGCATGGGATTCGAAACCATTCTGCCGTTGCGTGAAGGTAATGGCCCGACGCTGTTTTGTTTCCATCCGGCATCCGGTTTTGCCTGGCAGTTTAGCGTGCTCTCGCGTTATCTCGATCCACAATGGTCGATTATCGGCATTCAGTCGCCGCGCCCTCATGGCCCCATGCAGACGGCAGCAAACCTGGATGAAGTCTGCGAAGCGCATCTGGCAACCTTACTTGAACAACAACCGCACGGCCCATATTACCTGCTGGGTTATTCACTTGGCGGTACGCTGGCGCAGGGCATTGCGGCGCGACTGCGTGCCCGTGGCGAACAGGTGGCATTTCTTGGCTTGCTGGATACCTGGCCGCCAGAAACGCAAAACTGGCAGGAAAAAGAAGCCAATGGTCTGGACCCGGAAGTGCTGGCGGAGATTAACCGCGAGCGCGAAGCCTTCCTGGCGGCACAGCAGGGAAGTACTTCAACGGAGTTGTTTACCACCATTGAAGGCAACTACGCTGATGCTGTGCGCCTGCTGACGACAGCTCATAGCGTACCGTTTGATGGTAAAGCGACGCTATTTGTTGCCGAACGCACGCTTCAGGAAGGTATGAATCCTGAACAGGCCTGGGCACCGTGGATTGCTGAGCTGGATATCTATCGTCAGGATTGTGCGCATGTGGATATTATCTCTCCGGTGGCGTTTGAAAAAATTGGGCCGATTATTCGTGCGACGCTAAATAAGTAAATTTATATTATCTATAAACCCATAATTACAGGAAATAATTATGGGTTTATCATTTGTTTAATTTATAAATTTGGTGGGTATTTCTCTGAAATAGAGTGAATGTTGCATTCAGTGGGAGTAATTTACAAACTTCAGCTTCGGATAAATCTCACCAACTGGTAGAGTGGGGGGCGTGGAGATTTACTCTTATTGGACTCATTTTCAGGTTATACCCCATGTCATCACTGAATATTAAACAGGGAAGTGAAGCTCATTTTCCCGAGTATCCTCTGGCGTCGCCCAGTAATAATGAAATTGATTTACTTAATCTAATCGACGTTTTATGGCGGGTAAAAAAACGGTCATGGCGGTCATTTTTGCGTTTGCCTGCGCAGGCTTGCTGATCTCTTTCATCCTGCCGCAAAAATGGACCAGCGCGGCGGTTGTCACGCCTCCAGAACCTGTTCAGTGGCAAGAGCTGGAGAAAACATTCACTAAGCTTCGTGTGCTGGATCTGGATATCAAAATTGATCGTACAGAAGCATTTAACCTGTTTATCAAGAAGTTTCAGTCTGTTAGCTTACTAGAAGAGTACCTGCGCTCATCACCTTATGTAATGGACCAATTAAAAGAGGCGAAAATCGACGAACTGGATTTGCATCGCGCAATTGTCGCATTGAGCGAAAAAATGAAAGCGGTTGATGACAATGCCAGTAAGAAAAAAGATGAACCGTCACTGTATACCTCCTGGACGCTAAGTTTTACCGCGCCAACCAGTGAAGAGGCGCAGACCGTTTTGAGCGGGTATATCGATTATATCTCTGTGTTGGTGGTGAAAGAGTCGATAGAAAACGTCCGTAATAAACTGGAGATCAAAACCCAGTTTGAAAAAGCAAAACTGGCTCAGGACCGCATTAAAATGAAAAATCAACTTGATGCAAACATTCAGCGCCTCAATTATTCACTCGACATTGCCAACGCGGCAGGAATTAAAAAGCCCGTATACAGTAATGGTCAGGCCGTTAAAGATGACCCCGATTTCTCTATTTCTCTCGGCGCAGACGGTATTGAACGCAAACTGGAAATTGAAAAAGCGGTTACTGACGTTGCGGAACTGAACGGCGAATTACGTAATCGCCAGTATCTTGTTGAGCAGTTAACAAAAGCAAATATCAACGATGTGAATTTTACGCCGTTTAAATATCAGTTAAGACCGTCATTACCAGTGAAAAAAGACGGTCCGGGTAAAGCTATTATTGTGATCCTTTCCGCGTTGATCGGCGGGATGGTGGCTTGTGGTGGTGTGCTGTTGCGTCATGCGATGGCATCCAGAAAACAGGATGCCATGATGGCAGACCACTTAGTTTAAATCTTTGCGGTTGAAGGTGCCGTTCGTCCGAGCGGCACCACGAGCGGCGTTCCGGCAACCGGATCGTCAATAATCATGCAGCGCAGACCATAAATGCGCTCGATCAGTTCAGCAGTGACAATCTCCTTCGGTGCTCCCTGAGCAACAATTTTCCCTTCCCGCAATGCAATCAAATGGCTGGCGTAACGACAGGCCTGATTAAGATCGTGCAGCACCGCCGCCAGGGTATAGCCTTTCTCGCGGTTCAGTTCGCTTAACAGTTCCAGCAAATCAATCTGATGACTGATATCCAGCCAGGTCGTGGGTTCATCGAGCAGCATAATTGCCGTTTCCTGGGCCAGCACCATAGCGATCCACGCTCGCTGGCGTTGTCCGCCAGAAAGGGTGTCCACGCTTTGATCCGCCAGATGAGTTATTCCCGTGGCCTGCATCGCTTTTGTTACCGCGTCTTCATCTTCTTTGCGCCAGCGGGTAAACAGCGGTTGATGCGGGTAACGCCCACGCGCCACCAGCTCCTGCACGGTGATATCGCCCGGTGTGGTGGCATTTTGCGCCAACAGACCAATCCGGCGTGCAACCTCTTTACTGGCGTAATGTTGAATGTGCTCGCCATCCAGCCAGACATGCCCGTGAGCAGGCGTCATCAGGCGGCTTAAGGTACGCAGTAACGTGGATTTACCGCAGCCATTTGGCCCGATAATTGCCGTGAAGTGACCATCAGGTATTTCTACAGTCAGATTTTCCGCAACGGTATATTTGCCATATCCGAGGGTTAACTGTTCGCCGCGCAAACGGGCTACTGATTCGGTCATTTTTTGCGAGACTCCTGAATTAACAAGACGATAAGGTAAATACCGCCGAGGCTGACGGTAACGACGCCAACCGGAAGTTGATACGGCATAAACAGTTGTTGGGCGCAGAGATCGGCCACCAGCAGTAACAGCGCCCCGCACAGCGCCGCCTGGGTTAGCCCCCAGCGAGCGGTGCCACTAATGCGTCGGGCAATGTGCGGCGCGACTAAAGCAATAAAGGAAATCGGCCCCGCCAGGGCAGTGGCAGCTGCGGTAAGCACTACGGCGACCAGCATCATTAACAGCCGCGAACGTTCGACGCTGACGCCCAGCGCACACGCGGTATCATCGCCCATTTCCAGCAAGCGCATTCGCCGCACCAGCAAGGCGGCGGCAATGAGCATCAATATAATGATTGGCGCGGAAGGAGAGGTTTTTGCCCACGTCAGGCCATTGAGCGATCCGGCATTCCACAAACCCGCTGTTAGCGCCGTTTCTAAAGACGCTTTCAGCAACAGCCAGGTATTAAAGGCTACCAGCATGGCGCGAACGCCGATGCCGATAATAATCAACCGAAAGGTGTCGATGCCGTTACGCCAGGCGAGCAGCCAGACCAGCAGCGAAGTGACAATGCCGCCCACCATTGCTGCCAGCGCAATAGCCGTCAGGTCCTGACCAAACAGCACCATCGCCACCAGCACGCCGCTCCACGCCCCGGTGTTAAAGCCCATTACGTCAGGGCTGCCGAGCGGGTTACGCATCAGCGACTGAAAAATCGCGCCGCTGACGCCCAGCGCCGCGCCAATCAACAGCGCCATCAGCACGCGTGGTAAACGCCATTCGGTGACCACCATCGTCATACTGCGCGGCGTGTCGCCCATCAACGCGGCGAATACCTGCGAAGTTTCCAGCGTGACGGCACCGCTACGTAATCCCCACACGCCTGCCATCACACAAGCTATTAGCAACAGCAGACAGGTGATAATTAATCGGCGAGAGACGTAAATCATGCGCCACCTCGCGTTTTACGTCGTACGAGGAAGATCAGCACTGGTGCACCAATAAAGGCACTGACTACAGAAACGCGCAGTTCGCCGGGAACAATCACCCGCCCAATGATATCGGCAAACAGCAGCAGGGCAGGGGTAGCGAGTAGCGTGACGGGCAGCGACCAGCGATGATCGGCACCTACCAGCCAGCGCGCCATGTGCGGCATCATCAGGCCAATAAAGGCAATCGGGCCAACTACCGCCGTCGCACTACCACAAAGCACGGTAATTGCCAGCAGACCAATCAACTGTGTGCGCGCTACGCGACTGCCCAGCGCCGTCGCGGTGTCACTGCCAAGGCTTAAACTGTTCAGCGCGCGGCTCAGTAATAGCGCGGTTGCTCCAGCGGTAAGCACCGGGATCAGCACCACTTTTAAGGTATGTAGATTGCGAATATCCAGCGAACCGGCTTGCCAGAAACGCAGTTGATCGTAGACGTCAGGATTAAGCAGGGCGATGCCGCTGGTCAGTCCTTCCAGCACCGCCGCCAGCGCCACGCCCGCCAGGGTTAAACGCACCGGACTTAACTGCCCGCCGCCCTGGCTGCCGGTAAAGGCAACAATCAACGAGGCCACCAGCGCGCCGGCGAAGGCCATCGCCAGTTGTTCCTGCGCGGAAGAGTAACCAAACAGCGCCGCGCCCAGCACAATGGCAAAACTGGCACCGGCGTTCACGCCAAGCAAACCAGGATCGGCAAGTGGGTTTCGGGTGAGGGTTTGCATTAACGCCCCGGCAAGGCCAAGCGCACCGCCTGCCAGTAAACCGGCAAGGGTGCGCGGCAGACGGGCGTCGAGCACAATGGTGCAGTCGGCGCTCTGGCAGGTGCCGGAGAGCGCCTCCAGCACTACGGAAGCGGGGAGTGATTTTGCTCCAATGAGCAGGCTTAATGCCGTCGCGATAATCAGTAATAACAGCAATCCGGGCACGGCAATGGCGCGTGTCACGGCAACAGAACCAGACATACGAACTTCCATGATAATGAAATTAATTATCGTTATCGATCTTATTTGGATATGTTAGCATGTGCAGCCTAAGAATAGGTATTTAAAATATTTGATGGCAAGGCATTGTAATGAATAAACAATCCTGGCTGCTTAACCTCAGCCTGTTGAAAACGCACCCGGCGTTTCGCGCAGTATTCCTCGCTCGTTTTATCTCAATTGTTTCTCTGGGTTTGCTCGGCGTCGCGGTGCCGGTGCAGATCCAGATAATGACGCATTCTACCTGGCAGGTAGGGCTTTCGGTGACGCTGACCGGCGGCGCGATGTTTGTTGGCCTGATGGTCGGCGGTGTGCTGGCGGATCGCTATGAGCGTAAAAAAGTGATTTTGCTGGCGCGTGGCACCTGTGGCATTGGCTTCATTGGACTGTGCCTGAATGCGCTGCTGCCGGAGCCGTCTTTGCTGGCAATCTATTTACTTGGTTTATGGGATGGTTTTTTCGCATCACTTGGCGTTACGGCGCTACTGGCGGCGACACCTGCACTGGTAGGGCGTGAAAACCTAATGCAGGCCGGGGCGATCACCATGTTGACCGTGCGTCTGGGATCGGTGATTTCGCCCATGATTGGCGGTTTACTGCTGGCGACCGGAGGCGTAGCCTGGAACTACGGGCTGGCGGCGGCGGGCACGTTTATTACCTTGCTACCGTTGTTAAGCCTTCCGGCGTTGCCACCACCGCCGCAGCCGCGTGAGCATCCGTTGAAATCATTACTGGCAGGATTTCGTTTTCTGCTCGCCAGCCCGCTGGTGGGAGGGATTGCGTTGCTGGGGGGTTTATTGACAATGGCGAGCGCGGTGCGGGTCCTGTATCCGGCGCTGGCTGACAACTGGCAGATGTCGGCGGCGCAAATTGGCTTTCTCTATGCGGCAATCCCGCTCGGTGCGGCTATTGGCGCGTTAACCAGTGGAAAACTGGCGCATAGCGTACGGCCAGGTCTGTTGATGTTGCTCTCCACATTGGGGGCGTTCCTCGCCATTGGTCTGTTTGGCCTGATGCCGATGTGGATTTTAGGCGTGGTTTGTCTGGCGCTGTTCGGCTGGCTGAGCGCGGTTAGTTCGTTGCTGCAATATACAATGCTGCAAACGCAAACCCCGGAAGCGATGTTAGGGCGGATTAACGGTTTGTGGACGGCGCAAAACGTGACGGGCGATGCCATAGGCGCGGCGCTGCTGGGCGGTTTGGGAGCGATGATGACACCGGTTGCTTCCGCAAGTGCGAGCGGTTTTGGTTTGTTGATTATCGGCGTGTTGTTGTTGCTGGTGCTGGTGGAGTTGCGGCGTTTTCGCCAGACGCCGCCGCAGGTGACAGCGTCCGACAATTAATGCTTAAAACAGCGCCTTAAGTCGTTCCAGCACTTGCATGGCGCTGTAGTAATCCAGGCGGAATGTCTCGGTTCCCAGCGCATAAACCTGCTTGTTTTGTACTGCAGGCAGGTGCGCGAGCAGCGGATTAGCATAAATAGCATCGGCGTCTTTCTGATCACCGGCGAACAGGAATAGTGACTCGCCATTTAACCCTGCAGCCAGATTCTCTCCACCAAGCTGAATGATGTCATGGCGTTTGCCCTGGCTTTGGCTGGCGTTTAACCCTGCGGGCAACTTCGCCAGCGTAAAGCCGAGTTGTTCCAGCATCTGCCCTTGTGCTGATTCCGGCGTCCAGAGATTGGCACTGTGTGCAGCGGCGGTATAGAC
>OGQE01002308.1_pt1 | contig 14712 bp, 12 predicted proteins | sample 1553131 | NCBI WGS metagenome assembly OGQE01 (sample SAMEA2579929, study PRJEB22360) | human gut metagenome | biome: human gut; feature: human-associated habitat; material: faeces | place: Denmark | collected 2008/2010
CCGAACCGTGCAGCTGGTGGTGGAGGCGGCCGAATAAGCCGTCAGCGGAAATTCCGCCGCTTTTTCCTATGATTCGGGACGCTCAGCAGCACATGCGGCGTCCCGAAGCCGTCTATAATTTTCGTTTCCCTGTATTTTCAGGGCACGTCGGTGATTTTGTGCTTCAAAAATTCTCGAAGCCCGACGCACTTTTAATACAACGAATACGCTCTATCCGCATAGGTCAGAAATGGAAGCTGAACGCATCAACCAAATTGAAGCCTCGATCGACGATCTTACCCGTCGGCTCAATGAACTTCGGGGGTATCTTTGACGTCGACCGCAAAGCTCGGCGCCTCGAAGAAGTAAATCGGGAAATTGAGAACCCGGACCTCTGGAATGATCCCAAACACGCCCAGGAAGTAAGCAAAGAAAAGAAGATGCTCGACGATATCGTCGGCAGCTTCAACCGTCTTACGCAGGGCATCGCCGATGCGGGCGAACTCTTTGAACTTTCTCTGGCCGAAGAGGATTTCGATTCCCTCGAAGTTATCGGAGAGGATGTAGACCGCATCGAGCACGAAGTTGCTCAGCTCGAATTTAAGCGCATGTTCAACCAGCCGATGGACTCGGCCAACTGCTATCTGGAAATTCAGTCCGGTGCGGGCGGCACGGAAGCTCAGGACTGGGCAAGCATGCTCGAACGCATGTATATGCGCTACGCCGAACGCAAGGGCTTTAAGGTCACCCTTGAAGAAGAAACACCGGGTGAAGTCGCCGGCATCAAGTCCTGCACGCTCTTTATTGAGGGCGAGTGGGCGTACGGCACGCTGCGCACCGAGACCGGCATTCATCGTCTGGTGCGTAAAAGCCCCTTTGACGCCAATGCGCGCCGTCACACCTCCTTCACCTCGGTCTACGTCTATCCGGAAGTGGATGATTCCATCGACATTGAAATCAATCCTGCCGATCTTTCCATCGACGTCTTCCGTGCTTCGGGCGCAGGCGGTCAGCACATCCAAAAGACCGAGTCAGCCGTCCGAATTCACCACAAGCCCACCGGCATCATTACGATCTGTCAGGATGACCGCTCGCAGCACCGCAACCGCGAAAAAGCCATGCAGCAGCTCAAGGCTAAGCTCTATGAGCTGGAAATGCGCAAACGCATGGAAGCGCAGACGAAGCTCGAAGAGTCGAAGTCTGACATCGGCTGGGGTCACCAGATCCGCAGCTACGTGCTTGATCAGTCGCGCGTGAAGGACCTGCGTACCGGCGTTGAAACCGGCAACACGGGCGGCGTGCTCGACGGTGATCTTGATCAATTCATTGAAGCGAGCTTGAAGGGCGGCGTGAATGCCGTTCCGGCGGCCGAATAAGCCCCGAGCTCCGAACTACCCTATTCCAGACTCAACGCTTCGGAAAGCCCTGCACTGCACCTTTCCGAAGTGCTCGTTGGATCCCAACATCCGCAAAACACTTTTAGGGGAATCAAATGGCACAAGCCCAGCAGAACCCTCAGACCGTTCAGGCCCCGGCCGAAGACGAAAACCATATCATCGCCGAGCGCCGCGCCAAGCTTGCCGCGCTGCGCGCCGCCGGCGTCGCTTATCCGAACGACTTCAAGCGTACGGATCTCTTCGGCGACCTTACGGCCAAATACGGCGCAATGACGACGGAGGAGCTTGAAGCCGCCGCCCCCGAAGTTGCCTGCTCAGGCCGCATCATGCTCAAGCGCATCATGGGCAAGGCCTCCTTCTGCACGGTGCGCGACTTCACCGGCACGATGCAGTACTTCGTGCAGCAAAATGAAGTTGGCTCCGACGCCTATGCTGCCTTTAAGACGTTCGACCTGGGCGACATCGTTGCTGCCAAGGGCGTGCTTTTCCGCACCCATGCCGGCGACCTCGCCATTCGCGTGAAAGAAATCCGTCTGATGACCAAGAGCATCCGTCCGCTGCCCGATAAGCACAAGGGCCTGCAGGACACGGAGCTTTGCTACCGTCAGCGCTACGTCGACCTCATCATGAATGAGGAATCGCGCAACCGCTTCCTCACCCGCTCGAAGGCCATTGCCGCCATCCGCGCCTTCATGCTCAATCACCGCTTCCTTGAAGTGGAAACGCCGATGCTCCACCCGATCCCGGGCGGCGCCAATGCAAAACCCTTTATCACGCACCACAATGCGCTCGATATGGATATGTACCTGCGAATCGCGCCGGAACTGTATCTGAAGCGCCTCGTGGTCGGCGGTTTTGAACGCGTCTTTGAAATCAACCGCAACTTCCGCAACGAAGGCGTGTCGATTCGCCATAACCCCGAATTCACGATGATGGAGTTCTACGCGACGTATTGGACGTATCGCGATCAGATGGACTTCACCGAAGAGCTCCTGCGCACAGTCGCCAAAGAAGCGACGGGTTCGATGGTTCTCCAGTATCAGGGCCAGGAAATCAATCTCTCCAAACCTTTCCATCGCCTGACGCCGCTTGCCGCCATCAAGAAGTTCGCTCCGAACTACACCGATGAAGAACTCAACAACCCGGACTTCATCCGCGCTGAGCTTAAGCGCCTCGGCGGTGAGATCCCGGTTGACGCCGGCCTGGGCGCTCTGCAGATGGCGCTTTTTGAAGAAACCGCCGAAGCCAAGCTGATCGAACCGACCTTCATCATTGACTATCCGGTTGAAATCTCGCCGCTCGCCCGCGCTTCCGACGCCGATCCTGAAATCACCGAACGTTTTGAGCTTTACATTGCCGGCCGAGAAACCGCCAACGGGTTCTCCGAGCTCAACGATCCGGACGATCAGGCTGCCCGCTTCCGTGCTCAGGCTGACAAGAAGAGCCACGGCGACGACGAAGCGATGTATTACGATGCCGACTACATCCGTGCTCTCGAATACGGTCTGCCCCCGACCGCCGGCTGCGGCATCGGCATTGACCGTTTCATGATGCTGCTCACCGACGCTCCGACGATCCGCGACGTGCTGCTCTTCCCGCACATGCGCCCGGAAAACACGAAGTAATCCATGATGCAGGGTTCCTTTATCCCTGCGTTTGGAAGCTCATCGAGCCGGCCCTTCGGGTCGGCTCACTTCAAAGCCCGCCGCGAGGCACTCACGCGAGTCCTCACTGCGGGCTTTGTGCTTCCGGACGCATCCGGCAGCTGGTCAAGCGCAGCGCTCTGCGCGCACCCGGGGCTGATTCCCATTCGCCTGTCAACCGGCGTTCTCATCGGCCGAACGGCTCCCGAATGGGCGGACAAAATCAGCCGCATGCCCGGCATGACCAAGCACCCAACAGAGCTTCGTCTCGATGCGGCACATTTGCTCGACTTCGGCATCGCAATGCGGGCCGCCCACCTTTCTCAGGGATGGCGCGGGGAGCTCCTTGACCTCTTCAGTCTTTCCGAGTCTGCACAAGGGGCAGCCTCAGTGCGCCTCGAGCGAGCGCTCTACCGTCCTCTGGGAGCGCTGACCCGCGCGGTTCATCTCTCGGCTCGTTTGCGCGATCCCGTCGACGAATTCGACCCGGTTTATATCCTCGGGCAGCGAAGCCGCACCAAACGCGTCGGCCCCGGCCTGTGGGACGGCCTCGCCGCTGGGATGGTGGGCGCGGGCGAAACGCCCGCTGAAGCGCTGCTGCGCGAAGCGCATGAAGAGGCGTCGCTCCTGGCAGCGGACGCACAAAATGCTCGATATCTGGGCAGCTTTTTAATTTCTCGGGCCGTATCGGGCGGCTGGATGTTAGAAGCTTCTTATACCCACGATCTGGTGCTCCCCGCTGGCTTCGAACCCTGCGCGGCAGATCATGAAGTTGAGCGCTTTGCACGCTTTTCGGCACGAGAAGTGCTCGACCTGATTGCAGCACACAAGGTCATGCACGAAGCAGCTTCGTCTCTCCTCTTTTCCATGGCGGCAACGCCCAGCGCTGCGGATTAAGGGCTCTCTTCAAGGCTTCTCAACCGTAAAGCGGTCAATCATCTGCACGCGGCGAGGCTCGGCTTTCTCCAAGCTTCCCGAAACCACATAGACCTCGCCCACGAGTACGCGGCCTTTGACGCAATAGTGAATAAAACTCTGCTCGGAAGCATCGCGCCAATTAGTGTGTTTTTTATGAAAACGGCTCGATCGGTGCGGCTGCATGCCGGTCTCAAAAAGATAACTGTAGCTTTCGAGCTCGTTTTCCGTCATGCTCTTCAACGCCGGCCGTACCTTGCCCAAATGCTTCAAAGTACCGTCCGCCACAGCATCATTGGCCTTGGTGCCGGCGGTGTCGGCTGTCACGAACACCGCGCCCTTGGGCGCATGCAGAACCTTGAAAAAATCGGCGTCATAGGTGAAGTCGGGCTGCGTCACTCGGGCCGGCCAGAAGCTTGGGTCATCGTTGTCGCGCACTTTAAGCGCCTTGGTGCGCGAATAGACATGGTCGTGTCCCTGAAGCACCACATCGATCCGAAGGTCGTCAATCAGCGCTGTCAGCGCTTGCCGAACGCGCCGGATATCAGCATCTTCGAGCGAATGGTAGCCCTTTGAATAAATCCCCTTGTGCAGCGCCAAAATGACCCATTGTGCACCGCGCTCTCGTGAAGTCCGGACATCCTTTTTGAGCCATTCAAGCTGTGCGGGGCTCAATGCTGAATGCTGAGCATGCTGGTTGTCATTGGTATTAAGCACTGCAAAATGCACTCTTCCCCAATCAAACGAATAGGTTGCGCCGCCGTCGGGATCCTCTTTGAGGCCGCGCGTCAGAGCCGCTCCGCCTGAAAGCGCATCATTGACGTTGAAGTGCCGCTCAAACGCTCCAAAGCTCCGCACGCCGTCCTGAAGCGAATAGACCTCATGATTGCCGGCAACCGGCGCCACTGTGGTCTGCGTCAGAATCGGTGCTGAACGCTTGAAAAGGTCGAACCATTCGTCCTCAATACTGCCGGTTTCAACAAAGTCACCGGTGTGCAGTACAAAATCTGTATTCGGAAAGTGCCGCAGGGCCTGTAAGAGCGTATCGGCACCGTAAGCCGCCTCATTGCGCTTATGTTCGTTGTAGTAGGCGTTTTGCGTATCGGAGACCTGAATAAAGGAAACTTTGTCTGTTTTGTCCGGATCGGCTGCGGTTTTGAAGCTGCCGACAGGGCTCAGCACTTTGCCCTTTGCGGCAATGCGCCAATACCAAAGCGTGCCGGGACTGAGACTTGAAACCTCTGCGCGGCAAATCGTCTCTGGACGCGTCAAAACGCCAATCTCAACGTGATCGGGTTTTCTGGCGCCGTCCTTGGGCCGCCATTTCACACTTCGCCCTTCATCAGTGAAGTAGCCGAGGATGGTACTGTCGGCCTTTTCCGAGCGAAAAAGAAAATGCCCGTCAGCCGTTCGTTCCAGAAAGCGGCTTTGCACCTGCATTGTCTGAACCGGAATGCGGGTGATCTGCGCAAAATCACTCGATGAAGAGAGCTCAACATTCAGGTCGTCCGGTGCCGCATTCATGAACCAGCTGAAGCCCCGTGATGTGCGCGGATCCCCCTTGATCGTCACGACGATTCGGTTGGGAAGCACATCCATCGCCAAAGCACTGACCGCCGGCTTTTGTTCGAGCAGCTGAGGGAGCGGTTCCTTTGCGGCTGCGCAAGACTGCCCGAAACAGAGGCCAAGGACGAGAACGCTCAGCCCTGCTGCTGTGCCCATCCGGGGCTGAAAGCTCTTGAAGCGCTGCATGAAAAAACCTCATCGATCAATATGTTTTCAGTCTGCCCAAAAACGGGAAAGGCCGACCGGCAGCCTTCATGGACTGCAGCGGACGGCCTTGAGCAGAGACGTCTAATCGGCAGATCAAACGAAATCAATCCCGCTCGTTAAGCCAAGCCTGAAGAATGGCCTCCAGGATTTGCTCGTTGGACTTCTGCGGATCGTCGGCAAAGTCAGGCAGCTTTACCACCATGTCGTGGAGCTTCACAAAGGAAAGCGTCAGCGGATCGAGATCAGGATCCGCATCGTAAAGCTCTTCGGCAATGCGCTGCACGTCAGACCAGTGAAGCTCCATGGCGATCTCCTTTACTCTCCGACGATGTTGCGGTTGTACTTGGGAATCTCAATCGTGATGTCTTCCGTACCAACCGTGGTCTGGCAGGAAAGACGCGATTCAGCACATGCACCGTAGGCCGTATCGAGATGATCGAGCTCATTGTCGGACGGTTCGTTAAGGCTGTCGAAACCCTGACGCACGATGACGTGACAGGTCGCGCAGGCGCAGTTGAATTCACAGGCATGCTGAATCTTCACGCCGTTGGCAAGCAGCGCCCTGGCAAGGTTGGCGCCGGTTTCAGCTTCAAAGGTCTTGCCTTCCGGGCAGAGCTCAGCGTTGGGGAGAACAGTGATCTTTGGCATTTATCGTTTCTCTGGGATCAAGAAAAATTCAATTGGAAATATCAGGAACCGGAGGGCTTTTCATCAAACAACGCGTCATTGACGCTGCGGCCGGCCAATGCAGCGCGAATGGAGCGATCCATACGGCGCTCAGCAAAAGCTTCAGTGCCCTTTGACAAAGCCTCCACGGCTTTATGAATCACGTCGGCATCCGTGCCGTTAATGGCAGAGCCGACCGCTCGAGCGAGCCGATCAATTTCAGACTGCTCTTCAGGCGACAAGAGATCGCCGTCCTGCGTAAGCGCGCTGGCGGTGCTTTCGAGAAGGCGCTTGGCTTCCACCTGCTCTTCACGGAGTTTGCGAGCCTGCATATCGGCTTCGGCACTCGAATTGCCTTCCTGGAGCATGCGCACAATTTCTTCGTCGGTGAGGCCGTACGAAGGCTTCACGACAATGGAAGCCTCTACGCCGCTCGTCATTTCTCGTGCAGACACGGACAAGAGACCGTCGGCATCCACTTGAAAGGTCACGCGGATGCGGGCTGCCCCAGCTGCCATCGGAGGAATGCCGCGAAGCTCAAAGCGGGCGAGCGAACGGCAGGCATCCACCACTTCGCGCTCACCTTGCACAACATGTACCGCCATCGCGGTCTGACCGTCACGGAAAGTCGTGAAATCCTGCGCCCGCGCGACAGAGATGGGACTGTTGCGGGGAATGATCTTTTCGACCAGTCCGCCCATCGTTTCGATGCCGAGCGACAAGGGCGTGACGTCAAGGAGCAGCCAATCCTCGCCTTCGGCGGCGTTGCCCGCGAGCTTATTGGCCTGCATTGCGGCGCCGACGGCTACCACGCAGTCCGGGTCAATGCCCGTCAACGGCGCAAAGCCGAAATAGGCTTCCACCTCGCGGCGCACACAGGGCATGCGGGTGGAACCGCCCACCAGCACCACGCCTTTAATCTGATCTTTTTCGAGCTTCGCATCGCGCAAAACATTGGCAACAGCTTCAAGCGTTTCATCCACGAGCGACTTTGTGAGCTGATCAAAGATCACACGAGTGAGCGTAAAGGCATGGGTACCCGAAGAGAGTTCAAGTTTAAGAACCGTCTCCGGCGCATCCGTGAGCGCTTCCTTCGCCGCCTTCGCGCGGTCAAGCAGCTGGCGGCGATCTTCTGCGGTAAGTTCAACGCTGCCGAGCTGCGACACCGCCCAGTCAACCACCGCATGATCAAAGTCATCGCCCCCCAGCGCCGCGTTGCCGCCCGTGCCGAGCACTTCGAAAACGCCGCGCGAAAGCTTGAGGAGAGAGACGTCAAAGGTGCCGCCGCCCAGGTCATAGACCAAATAGACGCCCTCTGCACCGTTGTCGAGCCCATAGGCCAACGCCGCCGCCGTAGGTTCGTTTAAAAGACGCAGAACGGAAAGGTTCGCCAGTCGTGCCGCATCCTTTGTCGCCTGACGCTGAGCGTCATCAAAATAAGCAGGCACGGTGATCACAGCGCCGGTCAGTTCACCGCCGAGCTGCGTTTCTGCACGCTTGGCAAGCGTCTTCAAAATCTCAGCGCTCACTTCTACCGGACTTTTGTCCCCCTGAACCGTACGGATCGCCACGCCTCCGGGCGCATCAACGATTTCGTAGGGCAGCACGGGCAGCGTTTTGAGTTCGCTGCGGCCTCGCGCGAGCAGGCGCTTGGCCGAATAGACGGTGTTGCGCGGATCGCTCTCGGCATGAGCAAGCGCATCCCACCCCGTTTCAACCGACCCATCCTTCAGGTAGCGCACGACAGAAGGCAGGAGCTGGCGGCCGGCCTCGTCGGCAAGCACAACAGGTTCACCGCTCTTTACGGTCGCAGCAAGCGAATTCGTGGTGCCGAGATCAATGCCGACAGCAAGGCGATGCTCATGCGGCGCAGCAGAAAGTCCCGGCTCGGCGATTTGAAAGAGGGCCATGTTTTCTATCTCTTCTTATGTGGGCGAAGGCGCGCGCCCGGCGATTTCTTCCGATGCGTGCGCCTTGGTCAAGCGAATAAATGGAAAGGGTTAATCAGCGTTTTGCTCAAGAAAACGTTCAATGAACATCAGTCGGCGGGTGAGATCAACGGCCTTGTCCCAGTCATGCGTTTCGTCGATCGCACTGCTGAGCGCTTCGAGCACTTTGTCGGCAGCGCCTCGCGCTTCATCGCGAACTGCGTTCTTCTCATCATCGCCGCAAGCATCATCCATGGCTTCCCGCCAAGCCATCTGCTGCATCAGGAAGTCCGTCGGCATGCGCGTGTTCGTTTCTGCGCCGACACTGCGGCCGGCCGCCTCACAGAGCCAGACGGCACGCTTCACCGGATCTTTGAGCACCGCATAGGCCTCATTGATGCGCGAAGCCCATTGTTCTGCCACACGGCGCTCGGCAGCGGGACGATCTGCGAAACGGTCCGGATGCACCTGCAGGATGGCCCGTTCGTGTGCGGCGTGCAGCGCCTCCAAATCCACTTTGAAGGCGGGCTTGAGGCCGAAGAGTTCAAAAGGCGTCATCTGAGCCATGACCGATCAGCCCTCAGATCTGGAAGGACTCGCCGCAGCCGCAGCGGCTCTTCTCATTAGGATTGTGGAACTTGAAGCCTTCCTGCAGACCTTCACGCGTGTAGTCGAGCTCGGTGCCGTCGAGATACGGCAGACTCTTTTCGTCAACGAGCACCTTCACGCCGAAACTTTCCCAAACTTTATCGTCGGGTTCGACCTGATCAGCAAACTCGAGCTTATAAGCCATGCCGGAACAGCCGGAGGTTTTGACGCCCAAGCGCAGGCCAACGCCTTTGCCTCGGCGGGCCAGATACTTTTGCACGTGCTTGGCAGCGGCTTCAGTAAGCGTAACGGACATGATGATTATTCCTTCTTGGCATCCTGCTCAGCGGGATGCTGCTTGGCGCGGTAGTCGGCGATGGCGGCCTTGACGGCATCCTCGGCCAGAATTGAACAGTGGATCTTCACGGGCGTCAGCGCAAGCTCGTCGGCGATCTGAGCGTTGGTAATCTTGCCGGCCTCTTCGAGCGTCTTGCCCTTGACCCATTCACTGACGAGTGAAGAGCTCGCAATGGCTGAGCCGCAGCCATAGGTCTTAAACTTCGCGTCCTCAATGACGCCTTCAGGATTGACTTTGATCTGCAGACGCATAACGTCGCCGCAGGCGGGTGCGCCCACCATGCCCGTACCGACGTCCTGTGCGTTCTTGTCGAGCGTGCCGACGTTGCGGGGGTGTTCGAAGTGGTCAATCAGTTTTTCGCTGTAGGCCATTCTCTTTCTCCGGAAGACGGTACCGGGAGCCTTTGCTCCCGGGAGGGGGTCTTCATCAATGTTGAATTAATGTTCTGAACCACTGAAATTAGTGCGCGGCCCACTCGACCTTCGAGATGTCCTCGCCGTTCTGGTGCATTTCCCAGAGAGGGCTCTTTTCGCGAAGATCCTTCACGGCCTTGGTGAGGCACTTAACGGCGTAGTCAATTTCTTCTTCCGTCGTGAAGCGTCCAAGCGTGAAGCGAATCGACGAGTGCGCAAGTTCCGCATCGCGGCCGAGCGCGCGGAGCACGTAGGAGGGCTCGAGCGACGCAGACGTGCAGGCCGACCCCGATGAGACGGCCAGATCCTTCACCGCCATCATGAGGCTTTCCCCCTCAATGAACGCAAAGCTCACGTTGAGGTTGAAGCAGACGCGGTGCTCCCAGGAACCGTTGAGGTAGACATCCGAAATATTCTTCTGAATGCCTTCCCAGAGACGATCGCGAAGGCGCTTGATGCGCGGCACTTCAGTAGCCATTTCTTCGCGGGCAAGGCGATAAGCTTCGCCCATGCCGACGATCTGGTGCGTGGGCAGGGTCCCCGAACGCATGCCGCGTTCGTGTCCGCCGCCGTGCATCTGGCACTCAATGCGCACACGCGGCTTGCGGCGAACGTAGAGTGCGCCAATGCCTTTGGGGCCGTAGACCTTGTGTGCAGAAAGACTCATCAAATCGACCTTCAGATGGTCAACATTGAGATCGATCTTGCCGGCAGCCTGCGTAGCGTCGCAGTGAAAGACAATGCCGCGCTCGCGGCAGAGCTCGCCAATACGGGCAATATCCTGAATGACGCCGATTTCGTTATTCACCGCCATGACCGAGATAAGCGTGGTGTCCGGGCGAATGGCATTGACCAAGTCATCCCAGCGAATCATGCCTTCTTCGTCAACGTCAAGATACGTCACTTCGTAGCCTTCGCTTTCGAGGTGGCGCATGCTGTCGAGCACGGCCTTGTGTTCGGTCTTGACCGTAATAAGGTGCTTGCCCTTGTCGCGATAGAAGTGCGCCGCACCCTTGATCGCCAGATTGTCAGCTTCCGTCGCGCCGGACGTGAATACGATTTCGCGCGGGTCCGCGCCGATCAGCGCAGCAATCTGCGTGCGGCCTTCTTCAACGGCCTTCTCGGCTTCCCTGAAGCCGCAGCCGTAGCTGTGGCTGTGGGAGGCGGGGTTCCCAAAATGATCGTGCAGATAAGGAACGAGCTTTTCGACCACGCGGGGATCGCACGGCGTCGTAGCGGAGTAGTCGAGGTAAATCGGAAGCTTCATGACTGAAAGTCCAAAGTATGCAAGGGGAAATCGGGTTCAAGCGCTTTTGCGCACGGGAATGACAGCGGGAATACTCACGGAAGCGCTGCTGTCAGCCTCTGCGGCTTCACGCGCCTCATGCTCCTCAATGAGACATTCGAGCGAACGGCTCGCCAAGAAGCTTTCAATAACGGAATTGAGCTCTTCCCAGAGGTGATGCGTGAGGCAGGCGGCCCCGCCGAGGCAGGTACCTTCACCGCGGCACTGCGTTGTGTCCATGTTCTCGTCTACAGCCAAAACAATGCGATCGATGGTGATTTGAGAAGCAGGCTCGGAAAGCTTGTAACCGCCTGCCGGTCCGCGCGTACTCTCAACGAGCCCGGCACGGCGCAGTCGGCAAAAGATTTGCTCGAGATACGCGAGCGAAATCTTCTGGCGTTCCGCAACCTGCGCAATCGGCACCGGCGCATCGCTTTCACGAGCACGCATGGCGATGTCGACCATGGCGGTAACGGCAAAACGGCCTTTAGTCGTCAGCTTCAACTTCGTCTCCCATCGAACAGATGGCTGACGATTCTCGCTAGGGAGGCAGGTCAGCCGCTCAATCCTGACTGTTCTTGTCAATTTTGTGAGCGGATTCTACGCCAACAATCCTGAGTGATCAAGTCAGAAATTAGGGTTAGTGCTTGAGTTTATTCTGACTTACACTGTTAGATTGAGATTTACAGGCCGTAATGGGGAGGTATTTTGCAATACGGCCTTCAGGAGGCCTGAGCGTTTGCCGCAGAAGATGCGGCACGGGCAGCAAGGAGCTGCTTGGCCTTCTTTTCAAAGTTTTCGATGATCCCCTCACACGCATCCGAGCAGTATTCGTAAACGCGCGTAAATCCTTCGTTCAGGCCATAGTAGGGATCGGGCACAATCGCTTCGTCAATGTCATTGGCGTAGCGCATGAGGAGCTGAATCTTGTGGCGCATGGCGGCGGGAGCTCGCTGCTGAAGTTCAGTCAGCACTTCCCAGTCCATGGCCAAAATTAAATCGAACTTTTCGAAGTCGCTCGCTTCAATCTGGCGAGCACGGTGTCCGGCGAGCTGCACATCTCGGCGGCGGCAGGTGAGCACGGCGCGGGCGTCACAAGGTTCGCCTTCATGAGCATCGCTCGTGCCGGCGCTGTCGCTGAGCATAACGTCTTCAAAACCTGCCTCTTTCGCCTTCTTGGCGAAGATGGCTGCAGCCATTGGGCTGCGGCAAACATTTCCCGTGCAGACAAAAAGAATTTTGATCGCTTGGTTGTTGTTCATTTTGTTGTCCGTTCACCAAAATCCCAAAATCGGGCGAAGGTCTGCGCAGGGCAAGGTTCTCCCCACGGTGCATTATCCTACGCTAGCTTGCTGAAAATTCATAGACTCAATTGTGAGAAGTTCAGGCTGGAGCCGAAGCACCGAAAGCTTGTTTTCTCAATGCCATCAGCTCTTCACGTACGCGTGCAGCCTTTTCGAAATCCAGATTCTTGGCATAACTCATCATTTCTTCTTCGAGCTCGCGGAGACGTTTTGACAACGTTTTTTCGTCCATCGGCAGCGCGTCGGACGCCGACGACTCCGGCGCCACATCTGGACCGCGATAAACCCCGTCGATGATTTCTCGCACCGCCTTCTTTACGCCCTGGGGCACAATGCCGTGCTCACGATTAAAGTCTTCCTGCTTTTGCCGGCGGCGATTGGTTTCGTTTAGCGCTGCCTTCATCGAATCGGTCATTTTGTCGCCGTAGAGGATGGCACGGCCATGCAGATTACGCGCAGCACGACCGATTGTCTGGATCAGCGAGCGAGTCGAACGCAGGAACCCTTCTTTGTCAGCATCGAGAATAGCCACCAGTGAAACTTCCGGAATGTCGAGACCTTCGCGCAGCAAGTTAATGCCGACAAGAACGTCGAATTTGCCTGCTCGGAGATCCCGGATAATCTCCACACGCTCGACCGTGTCGATATCCGAGTGGAGATACCTCACCTTCACGCCTTCTTCGGACAGAAAGTCAGTCAAATCTTCCGCCATTTTCTTGGTGAGCGTCGTCACCAGCACGCGTTCGCCCTGCTTTACCGTTTCAGAAATTTCAGACAAAAGATCGTCCACCTGTGTCGTTGCCGGCCGGACTTCAACCGCCGGATCAACCAGGCCTGTCGGACGCACGACCTGCTCGACCACCTCCCCCTGACAGCGTTCGAGTTCGTATTCCGCCGGCGTTGCCGACACGAAAATCGACTGACGCATTTTGGCCTCGAACTCATCAAACCTCAGCGGCCGGTTGTCAAGCGCCGAGGGCAGTCTGAACCCGTAGCGAACCAGCGTTTCCTTTCGCGCACGGTCACCGCGGTACATGCCGCCGAGCTGTCCCATCATCACGTGGCTTTCATCAAAGAACATCAGCGCATCAGCGGGCAGATAGTCAATGAGGCAGGGCGGCGCGGCCCCGGGGGCAAGCCCAGTCAGGTGGCGGGAATAGTTTTCGATTCCTTTGCAGAACCCCACCTGATCGAGCATTTCCAGATCGAAATTGGTGCGCTGCTCCAAGCGCTGCGCTTCTACGAGGAGATTGTCCTTTAAGAGCTCAGCCTCGCGCACCTTCAGCTCGGCCTTGATCGATGTGATAGCCCGCACGATTTCGTCGCGCGGCGTAACGTAGTGGCTCGCCGGATAGACGACAAAACGCTGCACTTTCTGCACCACTTTGCCCGTGAGCGGATCAAAAAGCGAAACGGTATCCACTTCATCGTCAAAAAGTTCAACCCGTACGGCAGTTTCTGCATGTTCAGCCGGAAAAATGTCAATGGTGTCGCCCCGCACGCGGAAAGTACCGCGATTGAACTCCATATCGCTGCGCTTATATTGAATCTTCACGAGCTGGTTGATCAGCTGGCGCTGTGAGCGACGATCCCCCTGACGCAGGATCATGCGCATGGTCGTGTAGCTTTCGGGCGAACCAATGCCGTAAATAGCCGACACGGTTGCCACAATAATCGTATCTCTGCGCTCGAGGATTGACTTCGTTGCCGCCAAACGCATCTGCTCAATATGGTCGTTCACCGCGGCATCTTTTTCAATGAAGAGGTCGCGTGCTGGAACGTAGGCCTCCGGCTGATAGAAGTCGTAGTAGGAAACGAAATACTCCACTGCGTTTTCAGGAAAGAAGTCGCGCATCTCGGAATAGGTCTGCGCGGCCAGCGTCTTATTGGGCGCAAAGATGATGGCCGGTACACCCTCACGGGCAATGATGTTGGCCATCGTGAAGGTTTTGCCCGACCCCGTCACGCCGAGAAGCGTCTGATTCATCAAACCGTTTTCAATGCCTGCGCAGAGCGCATCAATCGCGGCCGGCTGGTCGCCGGCAGGCGGGAATGGAGCATGAAGCACAAAAGGCGAATTGGGGTAGGCGTAAGTCGGCATTGATGCTGCAAAAGGCGGAACAATCTGTTGAAATGCAATTCTACGGTGCACCTTACCGCTGCAGAGAGAATTTTCAACAATTTGATTTTTCTGATTTTACATTTAGTAACATTTGTATTATTTTGAAAATTTGACACTCTAAACGGGCTTCCGTAAAATTTGCAGTCTTGATTCCCCGATAGCTCAGTCGGTAGAGCGACGGACTGTTAATCCGCAGGTCGCTGGTTCGAACCCAGCTCGGGGAGCCAAGAAAAATTTAAACGGACGTGCCCAGCACGGTCGTTACCGGATTCCCCGATAGCTCAGCCGGTAGAGCGACGGACTGTTAATCCGCAGGTCGCTGGTTCGAACCCAGCTCGGGG
>OGQE01002313.1_pt1 | contig 14693 bp, 9 predicted proteins | sample 1553131 | NCBI WGS metagenome assembly OGQE01 (sample SAMEA2579929, study PRJEB22360) | human gut metagenome | biome: human gut; feature: human-associated habitat; material: faeces | place: Denmark | collected 2008/2010
AGAGTTTTTTCAAGGCCAAAAGAAATCGTGATCGGATTTGTTGCACAATATACGATCATGCCTGTTGTGGCATGGGGATTATGCCAGCTGATGCATCTTCCGACAGATCTTGCACTCGGCGTTATTCTGGTCGGATGTTGTCCTGGAGGAACAGCAAGTAATGTGATCACATATATTGTCGGAGGTCATCTGGCACTCTCTGTTGGAATGACGATCACTTCCACGCTTGCGGCCCCACTGATGACACCGTTATTAGTGTATCTGCTTGCCGGTGCCTGGGTAGAAGTATCTTTCCTTGCAATGGTAATTTCTGTTGTAAAGGTTGTACTGATTCCGGTCCTTCTTGGTATTTTGATCAACTGGATCTTTGGAAAGCAGATTCAGAAAATATCAGAAGTACTTCCACTGATTTCTGTTGTATCCATCGTAATGATCATCAGTGGAATCGTATCTGTCAATGCAGAAAAAATCTTAAGCTGTGGTCTGCTCGTACTTGGAGTTGTGGCACTTCACAATCTCTGCGGAATGGGCATCGGGCTTGGAGCCGCAAAACTTTTACATATCGAATATGATAAAGCTACTGCGATTGCGATCGAAGTCGGAATGCAGAACAGCGGCCTTGCGATTTCTCTTGCAACAGCTAATTTTGCAGCTAATCCACTGGCAACGCTTCCGGGAGCGATCTTCAGTGTATGGCATAATATATCAGGCTCTTTATTCGCCGGGATCCGCCGTGGCGGAACTGGTACGAAAGAAGCTTGCCTGGAAGTAACTGAATAGATAGAAAGAAAACTCCTGTGATTTGAATCTACAAAATCACAGGAGTTTTTCCTTTTTATTTATTATGCTATCTTTCCACTTATTATGCTATGCCTGTTGATCTCTGGCAATCGTTTCTTTCGTTAATTTCCTAATACTACTGCTATCTTGATCTCTTTCTCTGTCTCACTAAGATCGAATGTTCCTCCATCCTCTACTGTAACATGTACTTCATACAAGGCATCTTCCGACAGTTTCTCTGGAATCGTTCCATCTTCTGTCTGAATCTTCCACTGATCTTCCGGAACCTCTGTCAGCTTACCGTCTTTTCCATAAGCAAACAGCTTAAAATCATCTGTTTTGCCTGCAAGCCCCTTCATTCGTATCGCCACAGTCGTACTCGGATGTACATTTTCTACCGTTATCGTATTCAGCCATCCTGCGACATTGCCCTTACCTCCGTCTTCCGTAAATTCTTCCTGCGTTAATATATTTCGCATTGCCTTGTCCAAATCTACTTTTCGGTAAGGCATTTCCGGAAGATATACAAATCGATCCTGTAATCTCAGAAGTTCAAGATATCCGGTTGGACAGTATAATGCATTTCCACTGCTTCCTGCATACATACCGATTGCCATATTGTTATATCCCGGTTTGTCTGACACGTCCATTGAAAATACAGTCTCACCGGTCTCAAAATCTATCATAATAAACTGCCACATGCCACTGTCCAAGTCCTGAACATAACCGTAAATGTATCCTGTTGCGGTTGAAAGCTTCATCATCGATGTATCCCGGATATCATCTCTGCACCAGATACTCTTCATTTCATATCCGTCATCTGTCTTGATCGTATCAACACGCTCAACTCCCGGCATGACCATTTTATTTCCTTTCTGCAGCCAGTTTACATCATAGATATTTTCATATGTCTGTACAGATGAGTCGTTATCTGCGTCCGCAAGCTTCGCACTTCCTGCTCCAAACCAGTTACATACGATTGTGCTGACTGTACCTTCTCCGTTATCATATACCATTGCTGAATTTTCTACCGACACCTGCATATTTTCCGGAAGCTCATCGATTACCGGCATGCTTGCCACTATTTTCCCGGTCTTCATATCTAATGCCAACAGATTTACCGGATCCTGATTATCTGTAAACATAACTAATTTGCTTGTCAGAGATGGTGAACATCCACCTCCCCAGGCAAGACCTCCGCCTGTAATTTCATCTCCCTCTTTGCTGTCTTTCGCTCCCACGCTTTCATATGGGGTACACCACTGCACCTGTACACCATCTTTTGCATTTAATAAATAACAATTTTGATTCGTTAATATAACTGCACCTTCCTTTGACGATGCAATTCCATTCTCTGCACCTTCGCCAGGCTCCAATTCATATACAAATGTAGATTCTTTCAGATCAACATGTTCTCCCTTTAAGATGGCATCAATTGCTGCCCTTGAAATGTATCCCATTGCACCTTGCTGTTTACGTTCCGGATAAATACGGAAACCGCCTGTAGCAAACCATAAATTTCCTTCATAGTCAAAAACTACAGATAATAAGTTCTGATCCAATGTTTTCCCTGTAATTTCTTCTGCCGCTGCTTTAATATCAATATCCAGCACTTTTTCAAATTCCGGAAGGACATTTCCCGCATCATCTGTTGCTTTCAACATAAGCACGTGGTTGTTGCTTGTCGGACATACCAGGCGATTGCTCTCATCTACAAATGAATATGAGCTTTGTATCACATATCCTCCGCCATCATGCTTTGCCGGTGAAAAATAACCTTCTGTCTGTGTTTCATCCGCATTAATATCACGGATAGCCAGTCCTCCTTGAAATGGAACAACAGCATGTCCATATGTATCAAAAAATACCGCCGGAGATGCATTTGGATTTACTTTTTCATAAGAAACATTAATCTCCGGATAAATATCAACCGGTAATACTTCATCTGTCGTATCTGAATTATAACAGTCCTGATGAACATTGGCATCACTCTTTGCCATATATGGATTATCATCAATTGCTTTTTCCGTAATCGGCTTAATTGGAACAACTGCATTTTCTTCTGTTGTCTTCTGCTCTGATTTTGCCTCCTCTGTCTTTGATGTACCATTTGCACATCCCGATGTGAGCGTAATTGCAGATATAATAAACGCTAATAGTATTTTTCTTCCTTTCATTTATACTTTCCTCCTTTTTCCAGCCTTTGTCATCTACTGCTCTTATTATAAAAAAACACTTCTCGTTTTCAATCGCTCTGTCACGAATAGTCAAAAAATAGCACGAATTGTAAATCCGCCCCTTAGTTTGTCTATCTGTTTTATGTTAAAATAAACGAATGAGAGAAAGCTTTTATATATTTCTTATTTGAAAGGGGGGGCATACATAATGAACAATATTCTTCCCGACACTTGAACTTACTGTAATTATCCCTGGGATGATTCTTGCCTATCTTCCTGTAAAATCAACACTAAAAATATCTCTTCCAAAGCTAATTGCCTGGCTTTTTCCTGTTATTGTTCCTCTTGGTGATCTATCATAAAACTCTTGCGATTTCTATTTGGAAATCTTTTAGCATTTTTCTTGCGATTTGTGCTGTTTTTTCTTGCGTGAATAGTTTTTCCCGCGCAATAAATGCAATGATGGCACCTCATATACCGGACGGATTTTACAGATATATATTGTTGTCAGCCTTGTTCTGTTAATCATTCTTGCATTATTTTATACTCTGTTTTTATTAATGGCAAACAGTCTAAACCGAAATGCACGGCTTCAACAAGAAAACTATCTTCTTTCAATTCAACAGGAAAGATATACTAACCTCTGCAATGCAATCGAAGAGACACGTCAGGCACGACATGATATGCGCCATCATTTTCTTCAGCTATCCTCAATGGCTGAAGCCGGAGATTTAGAAAAAATAAAAGAGTATCTATATAATGTAACCCAGAAAATCCCAACTATGCATATGCATTTTTGTGAAAATCAGGTCATCGACAGTGTAATCAGCTATTATTGTGCACTGGCTGAACGTAACACAATTCCTTTCCACGTGCAGATTGATCTTCCGGCACAAATTTCAGTCGATGAAACAGACTTTTGTCTTGTTCTTTCTAACCTGTTAGAAAATGCATTGGAAGCCAGCTTGAAGACCGCAAAATTCAGACAACGGATCGATATCAAAATCTATCGACATGCTTCTAATCTTATTTTAATTCAAATTGAAAATGCTTTTGATGGTAAAATCCAGCAGAATCATGGCATTTTTCTTTCTTCTAAAAGAAATCAAAATGGCATCGGAATTCAATCTGTCCGCCACATTGTTGAAAAGACTGGCGGTGGATGTGATTTCACGTATGATAATGGAATATTTACAGCTAAAATTATGCTTCGTCCTTGTATCAATGCATAAAATTTATAAAAAGAAATGGCCGGAACTTCAAAATTCCAACCATTTCTTTTTTATCTTATTCTTCTTTCTTCTTGTTATCTCTTAAACTAATGACAAGCTCATAAACATCCGGACGGCGTTCTTTCAAATGTTCATCCAAACGATGTCTGCGTTCCTTAAACCGTTGGGCAAGCTCTGGGTGTTCCTGTGCAATACGTCATGTACTTCTTGTCTGCGCTCTTCATTATCCACCCCATCCTCTAAAGGATATGGCCTGTTAATTCCCAAATCGCACTGGGAAGGGGTCAGACCCCATTAAGAAAATCTTGTGCTGATGGATCGGTGTCTATATTTAGATGCTTTAGTCCTAAGGTACTAATCAGAACAAAAGGGCTTCTTGTACGTTGTCTGCAGAGCAGATGCTTTAGTCAAGAAGTTCTTTTATTTTCCCCACTTCAAATAATCATAAATCAAAATCAACCTTCTCACATTTGTTCTAACTGCCGGAATTGAATTTTGAAGAACATATATATCTTTTTCAAATATCTCTTTTAAAACTATTTCCAACTCATTGACATTACTAGTTCTTCGTCTTTAACTCTGTCATCTTCAATTGATGCAACATGCATACTTGCCGTCGGCATATTAGTAACGGTAAAATCATATAATTCCTGTTTAAACCTTCTGAGAATCCTTACTGGCAGTTTTGATTTCTTCCCTTCTAATGCTCTATAAATTATTTTAAAATCTCATCTGTTGTACATCTAAACATGAAAGAGGCTACCGATGCAATCATCTCATCCTGCGGTTCTTTTGCATCCTCCAGCTTGATGATCTGCTGGGTCTTTCCCCGGACCAGGCCTGCATAATTCACCACTCACGCCGTCCCTTGTATCTTACTGACCAGAATCATGATCGTCAAAAACAGGGCGATCAGGATCACTGTTAAAAGCATCATCAGCATTCTTACTATTTTAGAAATCTTACTGTCTTTACTTTTCATAACCACCTTCACTCCATATATCCTGTTATCTGATATTTCACATCTTCCATAACAGATTCTTATTTTATAATAATATCTCTGTTTTATACATTTTGCAATTTTCTCTTTGCTAATATGCTAGTACAAAGTCAGATACAAAAAACTTGCCACCTGCTACTTCTTACAAATGCATGGCAATACATAAAACTTGCCACTGACAGCATCTCTTGCATACTATGGTATAAAAAATGTGGACTGGCACCTCTTTTTTCAGGAACCTGTCCACATTTTTATTTTCTTTTCCGTATATTCACCTGTTATATCTTATGCAGTCCGGAATCTATTTTTTATATTCAACCTCGAATGATCCAAGTTCATATCCATGAACGCTTCCCTTTACCTCTCTGGATACAAGCTCTACTTTCTGTTCAAGATGTTCACTATATACTCTTGTTGTCAGAACCGTTTCCCCGTTATTAATGAATATCTCAATGGCTGATGTATCCGAAAAGATGGTAATATCCGAAAGCTCTTCCACCTTAGCAAAGCGCTGCTTTCTTCCACGTCCGCTTTCTCCCATCGATAAGGTAAAAAGCCCGTCCTTCCAGCTTATTGTAACATCTTCACGAAGCTTAAGCTCCAGATTTTTTGCTTCTTCCACGTCAAGTCTCAGTTCAAAACAGCAGTCCGCAGGCGCCCACTTTGTAAATGCTTCCAGCTCGCAGGTAAATGCATTTTTACGCAGATCTTTCATCTCCTTTAATGGATGCTGTAAGATCTTTCCATCTTTCCATTCCAGTTCTCTTGGCATGGTAAGTGCATGGATCCAGTCATATGCAACCGTTGCATCATTATCATAATCTGCATCCGGAATCCCCATCCAGCCAATCAGGATTCTTCTACCCGCTTCATCTGCAAATGTCTGTGTCGCATAGATGTCAAATCCTTTGTCAAATTCCTGAAATTTTCCAAAGCTGTATGATTTGTTCTTCAGGTCAAACTCTACCGGAAAATATCCACACTGGTACACATTCTGGTAATCATATCCCTTCTGATCTACTCCCTGTGGACAGCATGTCATAATCTGCTGGCCGTCAATCTCGAACAGATCCGGGCATTCCCACATATAACCAAATGGCTTTGCTGTCCGCACCGTATCGTACCATTTCCAGTGTTCCAGATCGTCGGAACAAAACAAAAGTGCACAGCCATAAGATTCCGCATCACGGCCTCCCTGGATCATATAATAACGGCCGTCTTTTTTATAGATTTTTGGATCTCTGACATGCTTGGACATATTCACCGGATAATCATCATTGGTCATTACAAGCTTCTTGTATGCAATATTCTTTCCATCCGGACTGAATACGTGAATCGTATTCTGTTCCCGTCCATTCATGATATAATCATAATCTTTATCCCAGAGTTTTACATTTCCTGTGTAAAAATAGTGAATTCCATCTTCACAGGTATAGGCTGATCCGCTATATACACCGTCTCTGTCCCATTCTTCGTCCGGATAAAGGAACGGCTCTTCTTCTTTATAATGAATCCAATCCTTTGTTGTGTAATGTCCCCAAAGCTTCGTTCCCCATCCGGCAAGAAATGGTGTATATTGGAAATAAATATGATTCACACCCTGAAATTCACACAGACCATTCGGATCATTCATCCAGCCTGTCGGCGGCATCATATGAAAGTGAAGTCTGTTTTTATCTTTTTTTACATTCTCCCTCATACTTTCATGCTTCGGATATTCTGTTAAATATGTCTCTTTGTTCATCTGTTCCTGTCCACCTTATCCTTACACGATTTCAGCCATCTTATCATTTTTTGCAATATGTTTTTCTTCTGTTTTGATGGTCTTTCCTTCCGGAAGCTCTGTGAAGATAACAAGAATCTCCGGAGAGTATCCATGCTTCTTCACCAGGTCGATGTCAAATCTGATAAGTGCTTCTTCTGCTGTTACTTCCTGTCCTTCTTTTACAAGTGTCTCAAATCCTTCACCGTTCATATTGACGGTATCTACCCCGCAGTGAATCAGGATCTCTGCTCCATCTGCAGTTGTAAGTCCGATTGCATGTCCGGTTGGATATACGAGTGATACGGTTGCCTTACATGGTGCCATAACGGTTCCGTCTTCCGGAAAGATAACGACACCGTCTCCAAGTACCTTGTTTGCAAATGTCGGATCTGTCGATGCTTCGATATCTTTTACTGTTCCCTCTGCTGCTGCATAGACTGCACCAGGCTCTTCTGTAATAACTGCCTTTGTTGTATCATTTTCTTTTGTATCGTTCTTTTTGTCATTTTTATTCTTATCCGGTGCTGACCACATTTTTCCAAAGATGACTGTACATACAAATCCAATCATAATCGCGATTGCATGTGCAATGATGTAGTTAATGTACCCGTGATGTGCCGGATTAGCAATTGCCATTCCAGGAAGTGCAGTTGTACCGAATCCAAGAGCAGTAAGCTTTGAATAGTATACATATGCACCTGCAACTGCACCACCGATACATCCACCGATCAGTGGAAACTTGTAACGTAAGTTTACTCCGAAGATTGCCGGTTCACTGATACCAAATAATGTCGAGCAGAAACTTGGAATACAAAGCTCTCTGGCTTTTAAGTTCTTCCAGTTCAGGGAAAGATAACCAAGTACCGCACCACTTTGTCCAAATAAAGCTACAGACATCAGTGGATTTAAAAAGTTTGTTCCTGTCGATGCAATAAGCTGTGCTTCTACCGCACCGATAATGTGATGAAGACCTGTGATAACTACGATCTGCTGAACTCCGGCAAATAACGCATACCCGAATGCTCCCAGATGTTCTGTACTCCACATCAGTCCGTCTGTGATTCCATTAGAAAGAATTCGTCCTGCCGGACCTACAAGTGTAAAAAGTAATACCGTAGAGATAAATACTGTCAGCATTGGTGCAACCAGAAGCTTGATTACATCCGGAATTACCTTATTGAAGAATTTATCCAGTTTTGCAACTACAAATCCCATCATAAGCGCGATGATGATTCCTCCCTGGAATCCTACCATCTCAATCTTCAGTCCGAACAGACGGATAACTTCTATATCAACGGTTCCCTGTGCAGCCTGGTAAGCATTGGCAAGAGAACTGTCTAACATGATTGCTCCGATTACCATACCAAGAACCGGATTCCCGCCAAATCTTTTTACGGCTGAATAGCATACTGCCATTGGAAGGATTGCAAAGATACCTGTAGACGCAAGACTTACCAGCCGGTTGATCGCATATAAGGTATCATGTGTCTTTACTACTTCAAGTCCGCCAAGGACGCTTGTAATTCCCATCAGAAGGGCTGCTGCAAGAAGTGCCGGCATGATTCCGATAAATACATCAGATAACGCTTTGATCACTGCCTGAAGTGGATTCTGCCTCTTCGCACTTTCTTCCTTCAGATCTCCCAGTGACATATTCTGTGTATTCGTATACTCGGCAAATACCTCATATACATCATTCACTGTTCCAGCTCCCAGGATCAGCTGTAACTGATTACCTGCTATGAACGCACCTTTTACTTTGTCGATATCTTCCAGTTTTTCAATATCTGCAAGATCATTATCTTTCAATACGATCCTGAGTCTGGTTGCACAGTGTGCTGTTCCCTGGATATTATCCATTCCACCAATATTGGCTACGATCTGTTTTGATATTTCCAGATACTCATTGTTCTTTCCCATTTCTCTTCTCCTTGTATTGTTTTGTTTTGGAACCGGTTCCGTTCCTATGTTTTTATTATATACATCAGCTTTTGTATGTCAACACAAAACGTCACTGCAATTTCATTTTCGGAAACGGTTCCAAAAATTGATATCTAAATTTGTCTATATTGCACAAAAGCGGGTCTGTCAAATTGACAGATCCGCCTGATTCTCAGTTCTCTTTTACACTTTTTCTTTCTATAATTTCATACGGGTTGACCTGAAGCGGGCTTACCGGCTTTCCTAAAATCATCTGGATCATCGACTCAGCACTGATCTCCCCCCAGTTCTTCCAGTCAAATTTTACCGTCGTAAGTGGCGGCTGTAACAGTTCTCCTGCTTCGTAATCGCCAAATCCTACCACGGATACTTCTTCCGGTATCCGTATACCTTTCTCTGACATTACTTTGTACACGCCAAATGCGATACGGTCTGTTGCGCATACGACTGCCGCCGGTGTCTTCATATGATCTACAAATTTCTGTACATTTTCAATTGCATTTTCATAAAAGAACGTTGTCTCTATGACTTCTTTTGGCTTTTTCTCACAGGACATAAGTCCATCGATCACTCCATGGCGTCGTTCTCCTCCTACTGCCGGGTCATCTTCAGGTACCCAGAGCATATAAATCTCCTTGAACTTACGTTGTCCGATATAATTACCCACCGCATATCCTGCATTGTAATCATCATTAATGACAGAATTCTCTCCCGGGAAGCGTTGTCCAAGAAACAGGATTGGAATTTTTAACTTCTTTACTGCTTCTTCGTATTCTTTTGTGCTTCCCGTCGCAAGAACCATAATTCCATCTACATTCATATTCTTCAGCCGTTCGATACAGCGTATTTCTTCTTCGATATCATTTTCCGTATGCATGATAAGAGGTGTATAATCATTTTTCTTAAGATAGGCAACGATTACTTCTACAAGTCTCGGTGTTGTTACCGAGTTAAATCCAGGTACCGTAAGTCCTATGATCCGGCTCTCTTTTGCATTCAGCCTTGCAAACAGATTCGGCTCATAATTATTTTCTTCGATGATTTTTTTTATCTTCTGGGCCGTTGCATCTTTGACGCTTCCCCCATTCAGATATCTTGATACAGTACTTTTTGCCACACCGGACATCTGGGCTATATCATTTATTGTCAGTTTTTTTTCCAAATTATTTTCCCCCATAGCGTCTATTTCGAACCTGCTTATAATACAGAGAACCTGCCAGTGACAGCTTCTTCCGGACACATGCCGATTCAAAATGTCTTAATATGTATTATACTCTTCTTTGAAATTTCCTGTCAAATTATCTCCTGTCCGAAATAGAGGATTCACACAAAGATTTTCAAGGGTTTGCGGAGAATTTAATAACAAAATATAACAGTTATTAAATCTCTTAAAACAGGTGAAATCTCAATCGGGATTTCTTTCTGCAGACGCTGCCGCAGGAATTGGTCTTCTCTCATTTTTCTCTTTCTCCGCTATAATATAACTGTTTTGGACTCTTTGGCTTATCTGGAATACTCAACTTAATTACGCCAGCTTCTACTAATGGATTTACATACGTCTGTATAGCATAAGTAACAGAATTTAACCCTAGATAATCACAAATTTCCTTTCTTGTACGCGGTGTTTTACAAAATACTATTAAATTATTTGTTTCTTCATCATTTGACATATCTTCATAATCATTCTTTGATTCTTTATATAGTTTTACAATAAAACTTCCTCTTTCATCCAAGAATTCTGGCTGTCTTAAGTTATATTTCTCCATTTCCATCCGGATTGTTGGAATTCCCGAATACCTGTTTTCTGTTATTCCCAATGTTTCAAGTGCCGATGCAAGTACCGGATTTCTTGTATCCGGTTGAATTTTTCCTAATTGGTCAATAGTGATTCTTCCATATAATCCACCTGGATTATGTATTTCAATCCTGTCTTCAAACATTATAAGTTGAATCGGCATTCCTTCTGTATGAATACTATAATCACGATGTACTAATGCATTTATAATAGCTTCTCTAACCGCTGTTATTGGATAGTCTGTTCTGTCAGTTCTTCGTCCGGTTGTCGGACTTATAATTGTCTTTGTCCGCATATTGCGTTTCACAAATACTAATGCCTCATCCAACATTTCCGGAATTGTTCCTTCTATTCTCTGATTATCCGAGAATCTTTCCCCCATGTCGCCAAGACTTCCTATTGTTCTCCCAGGAATTACAATTGCCGTAATACACAATTGTGGAAAATATGCCTGTGGATATGGACTAAAAAGCAAAGTCGCACTAAGCGTTACTTTCTCTCCTCGCTTTATGCTCATAAGTTCATAAATACTTTCATTATCAAGTGTTGCTAATCTTTGTTTTCCTCTCTTTAACAGTTCAACATAACGATTCAGTTCTTCCTGATCCAATGACATTAATGTTACTCTCGGAACCTCACAGATATCGTCTTGATATTTTCTTCTATATGCTTCATAACTATATATTTCGTATTCTGTCATCGGTTCATCACTATCCCCAATACGGGTATAGGACCCCTTCAACCTTCCACGTCCTTGATAATAGCAAGGTCTGTCTGCCAAATCTATTCCGGGAATTTCAGCAGAAACAAATTTTTTATTTTCCTTCTCCACAACTGTAATAAGCGGCCGTACAACCGGATTCATCTGCAAGCATTGCTCGTTAATTTTCTTTTGAATGTCCTGAGCATCATAAACACCAACTTCTTTATAATCTTGTTTCTCATCAATTCCAAAAACAATAATGCCACCATCATCCTGATTAGAAAAACTTGACAAAGAATCATATAATCGTTTCGGATATCCTTGCTCCGCTGATTTCAATTCCAAATTCTGCGTTTCGCATTTCATTTTTTGAATTAATTTTAGTTTATCATATAATTCTTCTGTTGTCATTTTAGTTCCTCCATTTATATTTTAGATTCTAGCACTATATTTAAGTTTATGCAAGAAACTCAAATATTATTCTTATGAACTAAAAAAGAACTCAAATTTATACTTCAAATTTGAGTTCTTTTTCATTTTCAATGTCCACTTATTCCTCTCTATATTTTCTAGTCCATCTCTTCTTCAATCTTCTCCGCAACCGCCACATCCGCCGGCAGCCACTCCACATCCGCCAGCTCCTCCCTGGTCAGCCACCTGGCAGCCTCATGCTCCTTCAGCACCAGATCCCCTTTCACAATCTCACACCAGAAGCAATCCATCGAAAGATGAAATCCCGGATAATCATACTCCACCGTCTCGATCCACTCACCAACCGAAACTTCCGTATCCAGTTCTTCCATGATCTCACGCTTCAACGCTTCCTGCGGTGTCTCTCCGGCTTCGATCTTACCGCCCGGGAATTCCCATCCGCCTTTGAACTCACCATATCCACGCTGCGTTGCGAATATCATTGTTCTTCCGTCTTCCTTTACTGCCTTTATCACTGCTGCCACAACTCTAATCGTCTTCATCTTACCTTTTATCTCCCGTCAAAAATCTTCCTGTAACAGTCCCTATTCATTCACAATATACTGATAAATATCTTCTCTCACCGGAGTCTCCAGCTCCCATTCGATCTCTACCGCCGTCTTATCCGTATTCGGCATCACGAACTGCTTCGCATTCCCGGTCGCAATCACACGCCCCAGATAATAGAATTCCTTGGATATCTTATCATCCTTATTCTTTCTCACAAACAGCTGCACATCTATGCCACGTTCTGTTGCGTTCAGGAAATTCTGCACATCTTCTGAGTCCATGCTTCTTCCGCTTTTGGAAATCGCGATCAGCCGGTTCTCTGCTACGAAATGATCTTCGTATTTCGTGGTATCGCTGATATTGTCCTGCTTATCGTAGTTAATGAATATCGGAAATGTCTTAGTCTTCTTATCATATTTGTAACCGCCGATGTTCAGCGGCACTTCATTTCTCTCCCAGTTCAGCAGACGGCAGGCATCCTCATATGTATATTTCTGATACAATACCAGATTCGTATCCTGATAATGGTAACTGTAATTGACCTTATATCTCGAGATTCCGAAGTCTACCAGTTCCTCCAGAATCGCACAGAATTCCGGATTCTGTAACATTTTCCCATACACATCGGAAATGCCGTAATCATCCTGTTCCTTCTTCAGAAATACACACTGTGCGTAAGTCTTCTTTGCCGCGCTCGTCGGAAATTCATTGGTCATCATATTGACCACATTTTCCGTGCAGTGCTCGTCCATCTCATAATGATACTTCTCGGATAAATGCTTCCGCAGACGCCCAATGATTCCATGTTGATACTGCAACGTACGTTTCAACAATTCCAGCTCATGAATCCGCTTGCCACTCGCCAGCTTTTTGGAAATGAATTCGATTGCTTTTTCTTCGTCTTCTGACAGCCGGATGGTATATTCCTTTTCGTATTTCACAAGGAATTTATAATACGAACCCAGGCTGTTATTATCGAAAATCCGCAGCACATCCATTTCCCCATATTTATCAAAATCCGCAAGCGCCGGGATATGCCCCAGCTTATTCTTCAGATTCGTATAATTCTCCCGGATTAATTTGATATCGCTGAAGTTCGCATTATCAATTGCCTGGAAAATCCGCTTTCTGGAAATCTCATCGAAGTGGATCGTGCTCGCCCCCGGAATCACTCTGCCGCCTTCCGTGACATAGCGGCGAATATTGTCCTTGTTATAACTGCGGTCGCCGGACAGCGCAATCGGAATCATAAAGTTATTCCGGTAATTTCCGATGAAATCCAGTACAACGACATATTCTTTGTTCTCGGCTTTTCGAAGTCCACGACCAAGCTGCTGGATGAACACGATCGGCGACTCTGTCGGACGAAGCATGATGACCTGATTGATCTCCGGCACGTCCACACCCTCGGAAAATATGTCTACGGAAATGATGTAGTCCAAAGCGTCTTCAGATTCTTCTCCTGCTAGCCGTTCGATCGCTGCGGCTCTTGCTTCTTCCGAATCACTACCGCTCAGCACCAGCGTCCGCCAGCCCTTGTCGTTGAATTTCTTCGATAATTTCTTCGCCTCATCAATCCGGCTACAGAAAATCAACCCCTTCACACGGTCGCCACTGTATCCGAAATATTCCGCCTGCTTCATGACATTTTCCACACGTTCTTCGGATGTCAGATATCGGAAATTCTCCACCTTTTCTTCGGATGATTTTCCCGCATCTGCAATAATATCCAGATCCGTAATTCCAAAATAGTGGAACGGACACAACAAATCCTCCTCCATCGCATCCTGCAGACGGATCTCGTATGCGATCTGATGATTAAAGATTTCGTAAATGTTCCTGCCTTCCAGATTGTCGTCCCGTTTATCCGGCGTTGCGGTCATACCAAGCCACAGCTTTGGTTCTTGACTATTCCTATTTTTCTTTTGCTACATTACTTAAAGCAAACAGTACTTCTTTATTTTTTCATAAAGAGTAAACAGTCTTTGTCTACACACAGCACTGTAACTTTCTATTCCATAAAATTCTCTTACATTCCTATCTTCAACTTCAAACAACTCATGAAATAAATCTCCAGCTCCCACATATACTCGTTTGTCATAATTATAATAAGATTTTTTATTGCTAAATTGATCTCCCGTAATATCCACAATCATTCTATCTACTACAAGCCAAGCATGTGATTGCATACCTTCTTCTTGATTCTTAAAATATCGATTTCCACAAACGTAATTAGACTTAATATTATTTTCTAATAAATACTGTCCCAGCAAACTAGATACATCCCCACAACATCCACGTGGAAAGCGTGAAAATATA
>OGQE01002318.1_pt1 | contig 14667 bp, 8 predicted proteins | sample 1553131 | NCBI WGS metagenome assembly OGQE01 (sample SAMEA2579929, study PRJEB22360) | human gut metagenome | biome: human gut; feature: human-associated habitat; material: faeces | place: Denmark | collected 2008/2010
TTTTCTGTATATTCATGATCTATTCTTATTGAAATATCTTTTCCACTTTCTTTAACAAAAATTTCTCCTTCACCTTCAATAACTTTATAAGAAATATTTTTCTTTACAAGTCCTTCAATAGCTTTATTAATTGCATCTGCATAACCATCTACTGTTGTTTGTTCCGTAACATTCTTTCCTTCTTCTACTAATGCAAGTGCATCTTTTAAGGCTTTTACTGTTTCATCTGTATAGATACTTAAATCACTTGGTACTTTAGCTTTTGCTTCATTGACTTTTGTATAATCAGCATCTTTATATTTTAATTCACTTATTGCCTTATTAATTGCATCTGCGTAACTATCTACTGTTACTTGTTCTTGTTTACTTTTTGCATGATCAACTGCATTAATTGCATCTTCTACAATAGAATAGTTAGAATATAAATTAGCATCTATTTTTTGAGCATTCGCAATCGCTTCATTTACTTTTGTGTAATCAGCTAAAATATTTAATTTATCCCATATAAATGTTGGATGATTAATTCCTACTACCCATTCACTTCCTGTACTTGCATTATTTCGAAGATCAGTAAGTACGTTAGCAGAAGAAAAATTAGAACTTTCTCTTCCACAGATAGACTGATCAAAGTTTGGATCTGCGGATGCAGTACCTGCATCCAAGTCTACAACAAGTTTTACAATTGCATTATAATTATTATCCGGATCATCAAGTGCTCTATCTGGCCAAATACAATTTGTAATATTAGCTACTGCAACAGCTGCAATCCAAGTGATATTGCCTGGTTCTGCACAATTAATATTTTTTGTCGCTACCATACAATTTTTAATTATTACACCTGGATTCCCATTAAAATCAAAATTTGCGCCGAGAATGCCACCGACAGCTGAATAAATATTTTGGCAAGAAACAGAACCTCCAAACCAGCAATCGATAATTTGTGAACTACTCTCAGAGTTTTCCCATTGTCCAATTAATCCTCCTACAGTATCGACACTATCCTCGCTAGGTTCAGTACTAATAACTGTAGCATTTGAAGCACAACCTTTTACCTGTGTACTCCAAGTGCATTGCCCTATTAAACCACCTAGCATCTTATCACCAACATCATTTTCAATTTTTCCACTTGTATAACAGTTTTCAACTATACCACCATTGACCCAATCTGCCAAAATACCAGCAAGTAGAGAACAATCATTCGAAACAATATCAGCATTCGTAACCATCAAATTTTTCACAATTCCACCAGAAGATATAACGCCAAACAATCCATTTCGTGTTAAATCTTCTCCTGTATAGTGGTGATACAAATTCATTATTTTGTGATATTGACCATCAAAAGTACCGCCAAAATATTGACTAAAATTACTACCATTTCCAATAGATATCCATTGATGCCCTGAAAGGTCCAAATCATTATCTAAATAGATCGTTTTATCTTTAAATAATATATTACCATTGACTAATTGAGCCAACCCCGCAAGTTGTTCTGCGGTTGTAATATGATATTCACTATCTACTTCATGCCCGACATACCAACTTGTATCAGCTGTCCCATCCCATATATCTACTGCTTCTACCGCAAATACATTCATAGGCACAAATGACACAACCATGGATAATGATAATAATACTGCAACCATTATTTTCTTAATTGCTTTCATACGCTTTCCTCCCAATAATTATTTTCAATGATACCTGCAGTCTCAAATTAAATTATTAAATAATTGCTGTCTTTTAACAACAATTATCATTTTTATTGAGACTACATATCTCTTCTATATTTATTATATTTTCTTCTATTTTGTTTGTCAATTTTATGCAAAATAAGTTTTTTATAAGCATATTGCAAAATATCGCCCCTCATGGGACGATATTTATTTTAATCTATTTTCTTTTTTCTAATATAAGTTAAAACAACTAAACTTCCTAACAATAATAAAGCAATACCTATAATATTTTCATCATCACCTGTTTTTACTTTTTTAACTTCTTGTTTATTTTCAGCTTTTACCACTGGTTTTACTGTTTCTTGATTATTTGATGTTGAATCATTCTTTTTATTATCATCTTTTACAGGTGTTTCCACCTCATTTGATTCAATAATAAATTCAGTAGATGCACTTCCTGTTGTTGAATTAATACTTATTGTATGTTTTCCAACTGATAAAGTATTTAAATAATCACTTTTTAATGTGATAATCGTACTTCCTTCTTTAGATACATAATTCTTTGAATCAATTATCTTACCATCAATAGATACACTTACAAAATCAGAATAATCTGCATCTGAAACAAATACAAAATCTATTTTGCTATCTTTTTTCCATTTACTATTTTGACCTTTTATAATTTTAGGCGTTTTGATATTTACCATTCTTTCATATCCACAAACATTACAAACAGTATCTTTATCATCATCAAATATATGTTTTGACTCATCTTTATGATTATGACATACTGTACATTCTTGCCAATGAATTTCTTCATTATTCATCCATTTTGTGGAATAATTATGTTCTAATAAATCACCATATTCTTGATTACAAAGTTCACAAACAGCTTTTTGTATGCAAGTAGCTTTTCCACCTGAATGATTTGTACAAGTAATTTGTCCGTTATTTATAATTGTGCCATTTACAACAACCGTACCATTGTTCGTAAATTTAGCTTTATCAGGAATTGTTAATGTTGTTCCTTCTGGTATTATTAAAGTTTTTTCAGATGAAACCGTTTCTTCACCGATTACAGTGACATTACCAATAACTTTACCATCATTACCATTGAAAAGAACACTATCATTAATAGAATCATAAGATTCATCTCCTGTTGTTGTTATCCAAGATTGATTAATTGTTGTTGTTTTTCTAGCTTTTATTCCTTTTTTATCTTGTGGAGCATTAGCGTCTACTTTACTGTTTTCTATAGAAAGATTACCTCTTGTAAAGATTGCGATATCACCTGTACTAGTTGCATTAATTGTACTATTTGAAATAGATAAAGCATTATTTCCAAATAAAGCAGGATAGTATCCTTCAGCTTCAATTTGTGCATTTTCAATTTTTAAATTATTCGCATAAATACCGTTGCTTTCTTTACTTACTACCTTAATAGCTCCACCATTAATTTCTAAATCATTATCTACGCTTAAAGCAGCATCATAGCCTTTAGCCACTACTTTAGAATTTCCAAGCACTTTCATAGGAGAAGAAGAAATAATTCCAAAACCAGCATATTTTCCTGTTGATGATTTTGCTTCCGCTTCTAAATAACTATTATCTTTTAAAGTTATAGGTGCACCAAATGATTCTAGTCCTGAAACAGAATATTCCGATGGCGTTTCAGGATCATCTTGTAAACAAATAAGTTTCGCGTTATCTTCTAATAAAACCGAATGAGTTGTATCCCCATTCTTTACTCCCAATTGTAAAGGCGCGTATGTTCCATTTCCTGTATATGTAAGAACCGCATTTCCTGATATCACACATTTTCCATTCCATTCAGCCGAATTTCGTGCCACATTTACATTGATTGTATCCGTAACATGAAGTGCACTATCCATATAAGATGTTTTTTGTGTTACAGTAAAACCTTCTGTATTCAATACTCCTGATCCATATATAGTTAAATCATTAGCTGAAATTCTTTTTAGTTTATTATTTGTATCTTTAGGCACTTCAACTACCATCTTCACAGGGCTATTTTGTACTATAAAGCCCCCATTGCATACTAAATTATTAAGTTTTAAATAAAAAGCTTGATCAACTTCATTAGGATTATTACTTCCCCAAAAATTAATTTGTTTATCAGTCGTACCTGTCAATTCATAATTAACATCTCTTTTACGAATATTAATGCCTGTATCTGTAATTTTATAGTTTTCATTTTCAACATTTGCACCTCCTACATCAATGACGATTGGTGCATTCGTTGGTGTTACCGCCATTACTGAAACTGGCGCTAATAGTAGCATAAAGCAAAATGTTACAAGCATTGTAATGAGTTTCTTATTCATATTTTTTCCTCCTTCACCATTAAATGTTGATACCGTGTGTCTCATATAAAGCTAATAAATAATCGTTACTTTAAATTGAGCAAGCAACGTTTTTTTGAGACCACAAGTCTCATCTATCTATAATATACTTCTTTCCCTCTTATTTGTCAATTTCACATACAAAAATTATATGCAAAATAAAAACACCAACTTAAGAATATAATCTTAAAGTTGATGTCTCTTTTATTTTTTCATCCATGTATGGGGACAATCTTCATCATAATCTATTTCACCATATGCTTTAAAGCCTAGTTTTTCATAGAAGCCTTTTGCTTGTAGTTGTGCATGTAAACATACTGTTCCTTTTAATAATGAACAAGCACTTTGTACAATATATTGTCCTACTTTTTTACCTCGATATTCTTTAATAACTGCTATTCTACCAATGACATTGGCATGTAAAGAATCATCATAATAATAGCGACATGTTCCAATGGGTTTATTTTGATCAAAGACAACTAGATGTCTACATTCTTGATCTAAATCATCAAATTCATCTTTAAAGCCTTGTTCTTCCATAAAGACTTTTATTCTAATATCTTTTGCTTCTTGAGGTAATTGTTCATAAATTTTATAATTCATAGACTTCTCCTATAACAACATTGTTGCAACAACAATTGGAATAGTAATAACTGATAATAAAGTTGAAACAACAATATTTTTTGTTACGATTTTGACATTTGCATTATATTGTGTTGCAAGCATTAATACCATTGATCCTACTGGCATAGCATTAGTAATGATTGTAATGTTTGCATAGTAAGGATTGATATGAAGTAAACGACAAACTATCATTGTCACAAATGGTACAATGATTAAACGTACAAAAGCAAAGACATAACTACGCCAATCTGTAAAACTATCTTTAATTGGGTAAACTGCTAATGATGAACCAATCATCATCATTGAAAGTGGTGCTGTCAGTGAACCAACACTATTAATGGTATCCATTAGTACACTTGGAAGTTGCATATCAAATAAGTAAATTAAGATTCCTATAAAAATCAAAACAATTCCTGGTGTAAGTAATTGTTTAAAATTTAATTTAAATTTACTATCATCACTTTTTGTAAGACACATAATCGCATAAGTATACACAAAGAAATTAAATGCCATGTGAATAAGCGATGCGTAAAAAACAGCTTCTTGTCCAAAGACATCTAATAAAACAGGATATCCCATAAATCCTGTATTCGCAAAAACAACCATACATTCATAAACAGGCCAATCTTTTTTAGGAAATGGGAAGATACGATTTATAATCTTTCCAAGAATAATAAATCCTATGTACATTAAAATACCTGCCCCTATCATTAAAAAGACAATACTTTTATCATTTCCTTCTACTCCTGCAATAGAACTAATAATAAGCATTGGTGATGCCACATTGACAATTAATGCTGATATTTTTTTATTTGTATATTCATCAAAGATATGACATTTAAATAAAACAAATCCTAAAACGAGTAATAAAAATAATTTTAACATCGTTTGGAAGACAACCATGATATCCATAAAATTCCCTCCTAAACCTTTACCATCTTATCATATTTCTTTTTATGCTCAATTCATTTTCATATTATAAAAATAATTCATTAAAGCTTGACTATCATAACAAAAAAATTGTAATAAATGGTCAATTCCCAAATTATTACAATTTTTTAGATAAATATCTTTAATTAATAAAAATCTTTCTTTGTTTTCTTGATTTTTAAAAAGAGTTTTCCTAATCCAATAAAAATAATCAATAAAACTACAATCATATAAAATGTCCCAATTCCTAATGTTTTAGAACCTAATAAAGATAAATCAAAACCAAACCATCCTGTAGAAGCACCATAGTTTAAAAAATTATAGGGTGCTAGCATATCGCCATACCAACGTACACCAAATACTTGTCCTAGAATAATAACATAACCAACATAAATAAGCGGTGGAATAACCGAATAAAAGACATGTCTTTTTTCAGGAAGATATTTTTCACTAAAGAAAATAAAATCAATGATTGCTAGAACTGGGGTTATAAAATGTACACATAAACTTCCTGCACCATTATTTAAATAAGCACCGACAAAACCATGACTATTGGTTGGTGCTAATAAAAGCAGATAGACAAAGAATGTAAGGGTAATGGATATTGTTCCCATAAATTTAATCAAATACATTCCTTGTGAAATATATTTTGTTTTCTTTAAATCATAAATCAAAAAGATTAAAAGACAAAGATCAATAAAGATATTTGATAAATTCGTAAAGTACGTAAAAAACATCCAATGGTCTAAAGATTGCAACATTCCATAAACAGAAGAAAGTATTGCAATGAATTTTATAATTAGAGAAATCTTTCTTTTCATTTTTATCACCGTCAACACTATAACATATTATATTTTGAAGTTCAAAAGTTTTTAATACTTTCTTTTTTGATAAATACGTATTCCTAAAATAATCAATCCTAAAGAAACAAACGAAACAACTAAAGTAAGTAACATATTTTGTGTAAATCCAGCCACTAAATAACCTATAAAACATGCACTTGAAACAATTAAAGCATATGGAATCTGTGTTGTAACATGATATAAATGATTACATTGTGCTCCTGTTGAAGCCATAATTGTCGTATCAGAGATAGGTGAAATATGATCTCCACAAACTGCCCCCGCTAAAATAGATGCAATAGAAATAACTAACATTGTTGAACCTTCTGGAAATAAAGAGGTTGCCATAGGAATTAAAATACCAAACGTTCCCCAAGATGTTCCTGTTGAAAAAGATAACCCCGCTCCAACAACAAATAAACATGCCGGTAGAATTGCGGTTGAAATTGAAGCTGATTGTAATGTATTATAAACAAATGTTCCAGCCTGTAATTGATTTGATACAAGGTCCCCTAAAGACCAGGCAAGTACAAGAATTAAGATAGAGGGTACCATAGCTTTAAACCCTTCTGGAATACATTCAACAAATTCATTATAAGAAACAACTTTACGAGGAATATAAAGAACAAAAACAAAAATAATAGTAAAGAATGTTCCATAAACAAGTCCTCTTGATGCTTCACATTGACTAAAAGCCGTAATTAAATCTTTTCCATCAAAAAAGCCACCTGTATAGATCATCCCAACAATACAACTAAAAATTAAAACAATAACAGGTAAAATAAGATCTATTACTTTACCATTTTTATTATAAGAAATTTCTTCACCAGTTTGATAAGAATCATCCCCAAAATGAATATCACCTTCTTTAGCGGCAAGCTCATGTTTTCTCATTTTACCTACAAGAAATTCACTTTTTATAACATAACATACCATTACAACTGTAAGAAGGGCATATAGATTAAAGGGAATCGTATTTAAAAAGAGTTGAAATCCATCTCCCGAAGTATAGCCACTGACAGCAGCAGCCCATGATGAAATTGGTGCAATAATACAAATAGGTGCTGCTGTACTATCAATAATATAAGCAAGCATTGCACGAGAAACTTTAAATTCATCGGTAATTTCACGCATAACACTTCCTACTGTTAAACAGTTAAAATAATCATCAACAAAGATCACCACACCTAAAACAAAAGTAGAAAAAAGTGATTGCTTTGAGGATTTCATTTTCTTCTTTGCCCATTTTCCATAAGCTTGACTTCCCCCACTTTTAGTCATTAAAGTCACTATCATTCCTAGCATCACTAGAAACATTAAGATACCAATATTAGAAGGTTTACTCAAACAATTAACAACCGTATCAAATAACAAATTCATACTTTCTACAATATGAAAATTCGTTAATAAAAGTGTCCCTGTCACAATACCTAATAATAAAGATAGATATACTTCTTTGGTTTTTAACGCAAAAACAATCGCAATAATTGGCGGTAATAACGCCCATACTGTACTTACAAAATTCATCTTTTCCTCCATAAAAAAAGCACTTTGAGGCAATCAAAGTACTTACATACAAGATAGCTCTCCACTAAAAAGTGACAAGAAATTACATATTCTATAATTTCCCAGATAAATAAAAGTTGGTGCTTTTATTTTCTTCGGCATGTTTCCCTTTCTTCTTTAACTGTCACCAAACATTATTAAAGAGTACTCTTGATTCATGCACCTCTACCATTTATTCATTTTTCTTTCAAAGAATAGCAAAGTCTTTTTATAAAGTCAATTAAATTGTTTCTATTTTAATACAAAAAGCCAGATTATGTTCTGGCTTCTGTATGACTATATTTCTATTTTAATGCTTTTTTCTTTTTTAATGCGATAATTGCGATAAATGATACTAAGCAACAACCAATGAAGATCTCAACTGGTGCTTGATCACCTGTTTTTGTACTCTTTTGAGTTGTTGTTTGTGCGTTTTTAGTAGTTTTTTTATTTGTATTTGACACACCTTCAACACTTTCGTTTTTCTTATTATCTACATTTGTTTGACTATCTTTATTTTCTGTACCAGTATTTGGTTTTTGATTATCATCACTACCTGTTCCTGGGTTTGGTTTTTCATTATCATCTTTTCCTGTTCCTGGATTTGGATTTTCGTTATCATCTTTTCCAGAATTTGATTTAACAACTGTAAATATTGTATCTACATTTCCAGCAGTTGTTTGAATTTCTACTTTATGTTCTCCACTACTTAAAGTTTTTAAATATTCATTAGTTAATACAACTTTTGAATTACCATTGACTGCTCGTGAAATATTTTCAATTGTGTAGTATTTTGTATCAATTTCTTTTCCATCTACCAATACTTTTTGAATATTTCTTGCAGATACATTGATTGTAATTTCTAATGGCTTTGATGCATTATATTCTAACTTAGTATTTTCACCACTTACAATAACTGCTTTTTCATAACCATTAATAATAGCTTTACCTACTTTTCCACCAATTGCTGGATAAATAACATCTACTTCTTGAGATTCTTCTGAAATTTTATCTTTTGGATTTAAAAATTCCCATCCAGCAGGTAATTTAATTGTTTCTAATGTGCTACCGATAGCCCCATTTAATTCTAATTGTGATTTTGCTAAATCTTTTTCAAAAGTTCTTTCTTCAACAGTAAGTGAAACTTGTCTTCTTGTTCTTGCACTAACTGTATCTCCTTCTTTATAAGCTGTATAGTATAAATTATATGATCCTGGTTTTAATGATTTTAGTGATTCTGTATCATTTTTTCCTGTACATAATAGTGATACATGTGTGTTTCCACCAACATTTGTGAACATTGGTTCGTCATTAATAGAATAATCGACTATGCTTTCCTTATCAGAAGTAATTCCAGCTAATAAATCTGGTGTTTCACCTTCTGTCATTGTCACATCTTTTTCACCATTAATTTTATAAGCATTTGCATAGAAAGTATCTGCATCTTTTTGTTGTTGCTCATTTCTAGCATAGCGAACATAATCAACTTCATATTTTGTTCCCGCTAAGTTTTCACCTGCAGCACCAGGCCAAGCTCCACCTAAAGCCAAATTAAATTCAATATATTGTGGTCTATCAATACATTCTAAAGCTCTTTGATCATCACTATAATCAACTGTTCTAACAATTTGATCATCTACATACCATTCTATTTTACCTTTAGACCAATTAATTCCAAATACATGATAATCATCATTGAAAATTCCATTTGGTAGTGTATAGCAAGTACCATGTCCAGCATACTTTCCATCATCTTCACCATTAGTACCATAATGAAGTGTTTGATAAACTTGTCTATTACCATTAACCCCACCAGCAGTTCCATTACCAATTAATTCCATGATATCTATTTCACCACTATCAGGCCATCCAATACCTTGAGCAATATTACCATCTAAATGAAAATCAGAACCTAATGTCCAAAACGCTGGGAATACTGCTTGACCTTTAGGTAATTTAGCTTTCATTTCAATTCTTCCATATAAGAATTCTTGTTTACCATGAGTTCTTACACTTCCTGAATCATAAATAACTTTTCTTGTTGTATCTCCTTGTGTTACTTCATATTGATCTTCTGTTTTTCTGTTTGTTGCTTTAATAATTAAATTTCCATCTTCAAGATAAACATTATCTTTACTATTTGTATAATGTTGTTGTTCTAAACCACGAATATGTCCTAATTCATAACCCCAATTATTTTTATCTAATTCAGTTTCATTAAATTCATCAGCCCATACAAGATTATAATTGTCATCTTCATTTCTAACTTCTGTCAATGAAACATCATCAACAAATACTTTTCCTCGGTATGTTGCATCGCCTGTTGATTCCGTCCATTTCATGAAACAAACTGTTAAATTTGCAGTATTTGCATTTCCAAATATGCTTTCTTCATTTCCTGTATCAATATTTAGTTCTACATCTTGATATTGTCCTTTATTTTCTTCTGTACATTTTACTGTAACTTCATTGCCATTTACAAGATTTTGTGCGTTCTTTTTTAAGTTGACAAACATTGTTTGTCCTACTTCTGTTAATTGCACTTTAGCTTTTAATTTATATTTTGTATTTTTCTTTAAATTAACAAATTGGTAAATATTCGCATTTCCACTATTTTCTGGTAAAAAACCACACCAATCTCCTTCACTTGCACATCCTGGATATTTTGTAAATTGGGCATTTGTAACATCCCATGATGTACGACTACTAATTTGATAACCTGTCGAAGGATTATCTCCATCTTCAAAAGAACCATTTTTAATAAGTTCTCTATCTAATTCTATTAAATCTTGTTTACCATTTGGTAAAACAGTAAGAATAACCGTTCTTCTTGTGGCTGGTTTTGTAGAATCTGTACTACTTCTTGCTGTGTAGTATAAGTTATATTTTCCAGGTCTTAATTTCTTTAAACTTTGTTTATCATTTTTACCTGAGCATACTAAATCAACCGAAGTTAAACCACCTTTTGTTTTAAATGAATATTCATTATCAATAGAATAATCTAAAATACTATCTTGATCAGAAGTCACACCTTCTAATAAATTAGGCATTTCTCCTTCTGTCATTGTCACATCATGTTCTCCACTAATTTTTATCGCATTTTTATAATATTCTTCTGAATCTGCTTTTTGTTGAGCATTTTGTCCATAATAAACATAATCAACTTCATATTTTTGACCTGCAAGATCATTTCCAGCATCTCCAGCCCAGTTTCCACCAGTAGCTAAATTTAATTGAATATATTGTGGGCGGTTAAAACATCTTTTATATTCTTCATTGTCACCGTAATCGAAAGAACCTACGATTTTATCATCCACATAAAATTCTAATTTATTTTTTGACCAGTCAACACCAAAAATATGATAATCATCATTGAAGATTCCTTCTGGCAAGGTATAAGTAGATACCGATTTTGAATGATCTACATCAGCAACCGATCCTGCATGTAAAGTTTGGTAAACTTTACGATTACTATTTCCACCTGCGTCACCATCTGCAGCACCTATCATTTCCATAATATCAATTTCACCACAAACAGGCCAAGGAGCACCTTGTTCACTACTAATTCTTCCATCTAATGTAAAATCAGAACCTAATGTCCAAAATGCTGGGAAAGCACCTTTTCCTTTAGGAAGCTTCGCTTTCATTTCAATTCTTCCATATAAGAATTCTTGTTTACCATGAGTTCTAATACTTCCTGAATTATAAATAACTTGTCTATTTCCTCTTGGATTTTTATATTGGTCTTCTTTATCGCGATTAGTAACTTGTAATACTAATTGCCCATCTTTAACATAGACATTTTCAGGATCATTAACATAATGTTCTTGTTCAACTCCTCTAATAGATCCTAATTCATAATCCCATTTTGATGTATCTAATTCTGTTTTATTAAAATCATCTGCCCAAACCATTTCATAGTTATCATCTTCTGTAGCTTCATTTTTCGCTTTAACAGATACATCATCAACCCATACTTCTTCATTAATAATATCTTGATTTCCATTTGTTTCTGTCCATTTAATAAATGCAATAGATCCAGATGTGTTATCTCCAGAATTAAAAGTAAATTCTACATCTTGATATTGACCAGCTTTATTTTCTGATGAAGAAATTGTTGTTTCAATAGCATTTCCATTAATATCTTTTAATCCTGCACTTAAATCATTATCTTTTACTGCTAAAAATACTTGTCCTTTACCATTTGAAATCTTTACTTTTGCTCTAACGACATAATCTGTATTTTTCTTAAAACTCACATTTTGAAAAACTGCTGCATTATTAGAATTTGATGGCAATTTTCCATAATAATTACCATTATCATTTTCAAATGTTCCTGTACCCGATTTTCTCCATGAGGATCCATTATTGTCAAAGCCACCATTAATAATTAAATCATTATTACGATTTAATTTTACCAAATCATGTTCATGAGTCACTTGTGACGTTGTACCTTGATTTGTATTCCCAGCAAATACCATTGCTGAATAAGAGCTAAGCATTGACATTGATGTCAATACGGATAAAACAACTTTTGTAACTTTTTTATTTTTCATACATTTTCCCTTTCCTTTTTAATTGTTACCGCTTACAAATAAGTATTATTACATATTTTTAGTAAATGTCAATACATACATTACTTATTTATACGTATATTTTCACTAAATTTAGCTATTATAAGTATATTTACAATTATTGTATAGTGTTAATTTTATTTTTATTTACTAAATTAAATATGTTATTTAGTAAATATTTGTCAATAAATAAAAAACTTCCTAAACTTAATTAGGAAGTTTTTCTTTTAAAGTTCTTCACCGTTAGAAGCAATAACTTTCTTATACCAATCATAAGAATCTTTTTTGCTCCTTTCTAATGTTCCATTACCTTCATTATCTCTATCTACATAGATAAATCCGTAACGTTTTTTCATTTCACCTGTTGTAAATGAAACACAGTCAATACATCCCCAAGGAGTATATCCCATTAAATCAACACCATCTTCTTCAACAGCTTTTTTCATTTCTTCGATATGAGCTCTTAAGTAATCAATACGATATGGATCATGACAAGAACCATCTTCTTCTTTAACATCAATAGCACCAAAACCATTTTCTACAATAAATAATGGTTTTTCATATCTTTCGTAGAACATATTTAAAGCATATCTTAATCCTTCTGGATCAATAGCCCATCCCCAATCAGATTCTTTAATATATGGGTTTTTAACTGAATGTTCACTTGAACCATCTATTGCTTTTGAAACATCTTTATTTACTGTTGAATCTACAACATTTGTCATATAATAACTAAATCCAATATAATCAACAGTACCTTCCGCTAATGCTTTTTTATCTTCTTCTGTAATATCGATATTGAATCCTTTTCTTTCAAACATTTTTAAAGCATAAGCAGGATAATGTCCACGGCATTGTACATCGCAGAAGAAGAAACGATCATGCATTTGTTGTTGTGCTAATACTTGATCTGCTGGACGACAGCTAAATGGATAAATTGGAACCATCGCAATCATATTTCCAATTTTGAAATCAGGATTTATTTCTTTACCAATTTTTACTGCTTTAGCTGAAGCGACTAATGTATGATGTCCACAGATATACATTGCTTCTTCTGGATTATCATAGTTTCCAAAATGAGCGCCACTGTTTGTCCAACCAAAGATATCATTTTTAAAGTTCATTTGGTTATTGATTTCATTGAAAGTCATCCAATATTTAACTTTGTTTTTATATCTTTTGAAACATACTTCTGCAAATTTAACAAAGAAATCAATTGTTTTACGGTTCATAAATCCACCGTATTCTTTAGCTAAATGATAAGGCATTTCAAAATGTGATAATGTGATAACAGGTTCAATACCATATTTTAATAATTCATCAAAAACATCATCATAGAATTGTAATCCTTCTTCATTAGGTTCTTCTTCATCCCCTAATGGGAAAATTCTTGTCCAAGCAATAGAAGTTCTAAAACATTTAAATCCCATATCCGCAAACATAGCGATATCTTCTTTATAATGTCCATAGAAATCAATTCCAATATGGTTAGGATAATATTTACCTTCTACTACACCATCAGTGATTTCTCTAGGTACACCATGTGCTCCTGCAGTCATAACATCCGCTACAGAATATCCTTTAGAAGTATTCAATACTCCTCCCTCAAATTGGTGAGCAGCTAACGCTCCACCCCATAAAAAATCTTTTTTTAACATAGTTTTCTCCTCCACTATTTATATTTGATTTTATAAGTTAAAATAATTGAAGCAAAAACAAAAGTAATTGCATTTGCGCCAATCAAATTATAATCTCGTATGTTAATACCATGAATAATCCATAAAAATACTCCTAAAACAAAAGCAACATACATTCCAAGTGAAATGCTTGATGTATCTTTGGTTTTAATAACTTGATATGCTTGTGGTAAAAATGAAATTGTTGTTAAAATGGCAGCAATAGTACCAATCATTTTTGATTCCTCCTTTTCTACAAAACTAAAATAATTTATAAAAAAGAACTTATCAAGTGATAAAGCATACTAAGAAATAACATAACAAAATTATTCTTAAAAGATAAAAAAACAATGTTACATTGTAACATTGTCAACTTTCTTGATTAAAGATATGCCCATAAAGATTATCTAATTCTTTAGAATGTTTTAAATCATTTGATATAA
>OGQE01002340.1_pt1 | contig 14581 bp, 20 predicted proteins | sample 1553131 | NCBI WGS metagenome assembly OGQE01 (sample SAMEA2579929, study PRJEB22360) | human gut metagenome | biome: human gut; feature: human-associated habitat; material: faeces | place: Denmark | collected 2008/2010
GGTGGCGCAATTTTCAACTGGAATATTGGCGCACTTTTCAATTAGTATCTACAATGAACGGTTTCAGGGCAGGCGTTGGCTGTATGATTCTGAATGTCTGCATCCCGTAAAATTACAACATGACAATTTCCAATGATAGTAAAAAACAGACATTGGTGTTATATGCCTCACTCAACCGTAAATTCCTCTGAATGATAGCTGTTGTAAAAACGACCGGATACATTTGTTCCGAATCTCTCATAATTTATGTGTTATATGGTGATGTGAACAAACTCGCGGTTTATCCAGATGGTAGCCTCATTTCCGATAAAGCGAATAAGCACATAGTTCGAATCTGCCGGGCCGGCGGGGAAATAATTTATAAAATACTCCTGCCACATCCGTTTGCGGGTTACATCATCCGTAATGATTTCGACTGTGCCGCGCAAAGCAACACTATCGCCGTAAAATGAATAGGAAAGCCCGGCTTTGGGATTGAGCCTGAAATCGGCAACCTTTTCGGAGTCTGCTGCGGTCACTGCCCAAACTTCATTGCATCCTAACGAGTGAATTTTATCCAATAGCACAGGGCGAGGAAAACCCTCCGCATTGACCGATGCCAGCGTAACCTCTTTGCATTGGGAAAGAAGATGGATCGCTTTTTCAATCAAACTCCTTTCATCTTTCTCTTTCCAGCGTTTGAGTGTTGGGAAGATTTGTTGCATTTGAGCCTTTGCCTGTTGGGGCGTCAGATTCCAACCCGTTTCCTTGTTAATCTGGTCGGTAAACTGAGTGCAGAACTCTATCATCTGGCTCATGTTGAAATCTTGGAGGAAAGCACCGCCTTTGTAGCAGTAGCCACAATAGTCCTTACTTTTACTGCCGTCTGAATTTGTGCCGATGTTACCCTCTACAAGGGGCATACCGCAGCTTTGACAAAATCTTTGTTCCATATGTTCTATCATCGTTTTCAAATAATCAGTTCACTATCCCGTCATCTTTTTTTAAATTTCTCTTTTGCGTATTCGTAGGATTCAAGGATGTAAGGTTTTAATAATTCAAATGTCGCTTCAGATGGGGTTAAAGCGCAAATCCAGCCCATCCACGCATAAACCGGATGCGGCATAATGACATCCTTTGCGGTAAATTCATACGGCATATCTACAATGCAACCTTTACATGGACGTTTGGGCAGTTCTCCGAATAAAGTGCGGAAAGTCTGTTTTCTGACTCCTATATTTATTCGCCACACATCCTTGCGGTCAAGGTGGGAAGCTCGATCATTGTCGCCATCCTTTTCTTTTATCGTCAAGATATAAACCCCACGTTTCAACACTCCATCCGGATTGTAGAAAATCCCACGCTCGCCCCAACTGTTTACTTCGACCGTCCCTTCAAGGTTGTCAAGGCAATATTTCAAAATATCATCAGGTGCAATAGCCATCTTTAATCAAAACATTTAATTAACCTGTACATCGTTTCTATATCCTTCGATGCCATCTCGAATTTTGACTTTTCAATCAGAATGTTCTGGCCGGTCATAATGTAAGAGGACATAATGCGTATTCCATTATAGAAAATCTCAGTATTACGTAACTTGTAAGTAGATATACTTGGAACGGCATTTTTCTTGGTCGCCTTCTTGCATATCATATTAAAGGCTTTCTTTGCCACATCACCCATAAGCATGATAACCTTGACGTTTGGAAACAAAGCAAGCTCTTTTTCCAGATAGGGCAGGCTATCCTCTATGCTCTCCTTTGAAACTGCATATTCGCTTTTAGGTGTCTTGACAGCATTGGTAATGTAAATTCCATGATCCAGAATATCCTGTATTGAATTTACCTCTATCCCTGCTTTTCTGAACAATGGAATTGTCGTTGACATATACGCGGAATCCTGTTTCCCGTAGAAATCCTCCTCCGGACATGACGGGACAACCTCGTTTATCATGATTGCCCGTATCGTTTCCGGCTCAATATTTACGTCATTAAGCCGTAGATTTTGGGTATCCCCACAGAGTTGTTGTAGTTCCAACTTTATATTCATGATTCTCCTGAGGTTAAACGAATTTAGCTGTTTTCAAAGAGTCCTTCAAAAAACATTGCAGATTCCTCCGACAAACGCCGGGTTGCAACTATACTTTGAGCCAACACAACTCCTTTTGAATTGATTCGTAATGGCTTCTCTTTACTCTTCGGATAACCGAATCTAAGAAGTGGCACAACCTCATCAGGAATGAGGCGCGGTTGGATAACACTGCCATTTTCTCCCCATACTGCCCATTCGGCACAGCAATTAAACGGTTCCTGATGCTTGCAATGGGGTTTGTCGCCGGGAATAATCATCGTGAGATTCTCAGGCACGCTCTGGAGACTTTTATAAGAAACGTCTTTTGCACAAAAGAATGCGTCAGAGACCTTAACGACAACACCTTCGGGAATAAGAGACCTGTAAGGATTTCCGAGTTCTCTTATGCAATAGTCGAAGGCTCTTTCCTTATGAGTCACTTCCAATCTTGCCATTATGTAGAGATGCCTATCAAGCAATGAGACCGGAAATACGACATCTCCCTCTTTTATTGATGCTATTGACGGCATCCTTGAGTGGATGCTGCCAAACACTACTTTTACAGGCCCTGTGTCATTTGATTTTCTTAGTTCGTCCAACCAGTCCTGAGGCCAGTAAACAGTATAATATGCCATAATATGATGTTACTTGTTTCTATTCAAAAAAGCTGCTGCCAGTTCGGGGCTGTTCAGTGTCATGGCTGATGCGTCTTCGAGATTTTCAGCATCTTCATCATCCGAGATTGAAATGAAGAATGTGATTTCTTCGGTGCGCTCTCCGAATATTCCCGAGCCTTTGACCTGCGCCATCGCTGATATCATTGCGCTGAAGAAAAAGGCTTCGCCCGGCAAAGTGGCGTGGTTTTCCCACAGCGATTTGCTGAGCTTCACCAGTTCGCTGCCATGTCCGTCGGAATATCCCCATTCATCCGGATGCCATTTGCTCTCGTCATCGGGTTCTTCGTCTTCGCTTTGAAGGTACTCCAACGTGTTCACAGCGAGAAAAAGAGAGCAGCAATACCTGTCGGTGACCAAGGCGGCAGTGTATATGTGCTCATCATCTATGCGGCCAAGAATTTCGCGCAGGTCAGTTGTAACCGCATCTCTGATTTTTTCAGTCACTTCCTGCCAGAACGGGGCTACGGGAGTGGCTGGTTCTTCTTTTTTCCGCTCGCGGGCTTCAAAGTCGGGCGAGTTGATATAGCCGATATACTCTTTGGCTTCTTCCGAACCGAGTTTTACAGCATCCTCAAAATACTGGTATCCCAACTCAATATCAGCCTCGGTGCCACGTCCGAAGGCATACGCCACGCCGAGTGCGGTGAGCACCTTGACGGTTATTGACTCCCATAGATTGTCGATGTCTTCACCGGCTTCATGAAGATACTCGAATGCCACATCGTCGTCTTGAACTGTTCCCAGCCCCTCCTGATAGCATAAACCGAGGTAGGCGGCGGTCTGCGTCCGGGTGGTCTCGCTGCATTTCGGGTTTTGGTATGCCTTTTCAAACCATTCCACAGCCTTGGCGTAGTCCTGCTCCACATCACCGAAGCCTTCAAACAGATAATATCCTACCTCAAATTGTCCTGCGGGATGTCCGCATTTGGCAGCCATTTCATAGAGTTGATATGCAAGGTCGATATTCTCATCCACTTCTTCACCGGCTTCGTAGATATGCCCTGCATTGTATGCGGCTTGTGGGTCGCCCCTGCGGGCAGCCTCCACATATCGCAACAGCCCACCGTATGAGTCGCCCTTCTCGGTGCGGAGATAATAACCGTAGTTGTTGCAGATTACGGGTGAAATATCCGCCAGCTTCAAGTAATATTTCTCATAAACATCTTGCGCAATCTCGCAGAGGCCGGATTTGCGTATGTCGCAGTAATTGCCCCATCCGGCACAAAGCCCGCCGTCGAAACTGCGCTCGTACCACACCTTTGCTATCGGCCAGGCCCATGCGTTATAGTCGCTTTCGTCTTTGAATTGCTTGGCATAGTCTGGCTCGACACGCAGATAGTCGCCCCAATAATACACATTGCCGACCATGTAGCAACAGAAGGCGTCGCCACGCTCTGCCTGACCGAGAATCTCCTCAAACGCTTCCTTAAACGAAGCGAACGGCATTGCACGTTCCACCGAAGGGGTGAGGTTTGCGCTTCGCGCAGCACAAAGAACGCCCGTGGCACTGCCCATCATCGCGCTCTTCTGCATCAGCTTCGATGCGTTTTCATCGTCAGCTTTGAAGCCTGCCTGCGGCCATACATACGACTCACCCATGAAGCAGCGGGCTATGAATGCCAGCGCATCTGCATCGCCCTTTTGCGCCTCCAGTATAAGTATTGAGTATCCCCGGCGTATTTCATCGCGGTCAAAACTTGACCAAATCAGCTTGACTGCCGTTTTCACCTGCCTGCTATATTTACCTTTCATCTTTCTCTTCGTCTAAAAATCTGAATACCAGTCTTCCAAAATAATCGTTTACGTCAAACTCCTCCAAACAGCTCAGAGGATCGGGCAATCTCTCGCCATCAATCAGACTCCACAGCCAGCTCCGCAGGAGACCGACATCAAAAATAACACCTCTGTAACCAATAGGCACCGGCTCCGACCACCTTACATATTCAACTTTATATCCGGTGGTCGGAGCGGTATCATTGTCACGCCTGCTGATGTTGATATACCCGCCATCGCCTTTAGTGAAATCATAAAGCATCCATAGCGATTTGCCCTCTATGATATCTTCCAAAGCACAGAACACATCCGCCATATCAAAGTATCGGAAATCCTCGCCGTCAACACAAAGTTTCGTCTCTGCCTTTTCTTGCTCGGGATGGATTTTCTGGCAGTGCCAGCCGGTCATATCAGGGAGCGATGCGGTGCGGAAGAAGTCACACATGATATCGGCGGCCATGTCGCAATCAACGTCCGACCGCCACATTCGCAGCATATACCCGTTTTGACCATAAAACATACCGCTATACTGCTATCCTTAAAGTAATCAATTGAGTATGCCTTTGCATCGCTGACCAACACCACCGGCACGCATTTTTCAAGGTATACGCATCCGTTATCCTCAATGTCGTCTATAGCATCAAGGATCTTTTCCTCGGTCACGTTTGATGTGCGTATATCCCCGTTCTTTGTGCCCAACACATATTGTGGCTTGCGGGCTTTAAGTCCGGAAAAGATGTCTCGTGTATCGTTGCTCATTTTCAATTAACGGTTTTTATGTTCAGCGGTCAGTTTGCCGCTCTCGATTGATATGTATGGCATAATTTAATTCTTTGCAATTACCCACTTGTCACTCTTGGATTTTCGTTGTGCACAATAACCAAGAGGTAAATCATTCAGGTTGCTGATAGTCGGATCTAAATCCAATACATACTTTAATGAAACTATCCTTGCGTCGCTTTCATTATGTTCTTTACCACAAAGGAATTGCCATGCTCCGTCATCCGCATCGTGTGAAACAAATAATATTTTTTCTTTACCATCCAGGATATGACTGCATATGAAAACAGCCGTATTTGGAGCGTCTGAAAACGGGAAAATATCATTACCCTTATTGGGACTGTTTATATGCTTGCTTATAGCCATTGCAGTCCAACCTATTGCAAGATATACTGTTGCATAGACGACAAACCATAATTCATGTATGTCAAAGAAAATCCATGTCCCGGCAAGAAACGCTACGGCTGACACCAATGGAAGATTCCACATTTTCTTTATGTCTTTCCCGCAGCGATAACCAAGAATCGCAGAATAAATAGGATTCACAATTAAGAAAAGCATCATGCACAGTGCCATTCCGGAACATTCAGACGCAAGCCGGGCAACGGCAAAAGGCAATGCTAACATCACAAGGATTGTGATTGCCAGCCAAATAATTATAGCTCTTTTATTAACCATCAGTATAATACTTATTTTAGTATGTCGGAAAGGCTCGATTCTACAAACATTGTCGGAGTAAACTCCACAATCCGGTAGTCAGCAACACCATTGATGTTGAACGGATCTTGAGCGATGATGGAGTCTACCAACGCGCGATTGTCAGACTTTATCATTATCACACCGCCAACGCGGGGAGTCTGCGGACCGGATGCGATGAAATCGCCAGCCGCATAGTGCTCGGCAAGATAGTCACGATGAGCCTGAAGGAAACGGTCGACTTCTTCAAGCGGTTTCTTATATGTCAGAATTGCAATAAACATGGCTGTCCGGTTTTTCCAGCGTTTGAGTTGTGGAAAGAATTGACGCATCATGTCTTTTGCCTGTTCCTGTGTCAAGGTCTGTCCTGACTCCTTGTTTATCTCGTCGGTAAACTGAGCGCAATGTTCAATCATCTGCTCCATAGTGAAGTCTTGTGTGAATCTGCCATCCTTATAGCAGTAGATACAGTAATCCTCGTTGCGACTGCCATCAGCATTAGTACCTTTGTTGTCTGTAGTCAGCGGCATTCCGCAGCTTTGACAAAATTTATGTTCCATATTCTTATCTTATTTTTGTTTAATCAAACCTTCCAAGACAATCTTAGAGACCTCAGCAATGATGGCTGAGGTCGTTGCTATGTCGTAATTGGAATCAGCAACAAACACGGCAACAGAATATCTTGTACCATTAGGCAAGTTCACATATCCACAATCATTTACTGCGGATATGCGACCTTCGGGTGTCGGAAATCCTGTACCTGTCTTATGTCCTATCAGGGCATTAGTAGGCAAAAGGGGGAAAGCAAGCCTGTCAAGCCCCGTGCGACACTGTTCAAGCATGACGGATATTTCAGAATATGACTGTGATGCGTTTCTCAATTCGTGGTAAAACCTATCAAATAGCTGCGCCATTGCCAAAGGTGTGGTACGGTTAAGATAGCTTAGGTATGGATCACGGTGCATATCTTCTTCCGAGGCTCCGATTACAATCTCATCAGAGATACCCATTTGCCTCATTATTGATGTTACTCCCGATGTTCCACCGACGCGATGCAGGAGTATGTCTGCCGCATTGTTGTCACTCTCAACCAAAGACCATTCAAGCAGTTCTCTTACAGTCATGGCATTTAGGCTCTTACCATACTTTTTGAGCATCGGGCTATAGGTATCCTCTTTCATAGCCTTCTCGCTGAATGTTACGGTATCGTTCAGGGACATACCGTTAGTATTTATCCAGTGCGCTACCGTCAGAGCCAGCGGAAATTTGACTACGCTCATCATAGGGAAATCCCGATTGCCGTTGACAGATACGGTGTCTTTGCCATTGATAATGACCGCGACACCTATCCGGGCATCTTTCCCTTTGATATACTCGTGCAAAGCATTCTCTATCGCCTTGTTTCCACCAGCGAAAGCAGGCGATATAAAAGACAAATATATAATTATAAACAGTAACTTTCTCATTTTGAATACAGTTTTGTCCCTCATATAAAATGACAGTCTAATGAACCTAAATCCCCGTCTTGAATAGCTTTGATTGAATTACAAATTATATCTGCGTCCCAGTTCCACCATTGGAGTTCTTGCAATCGGGCTATAATATCTGTAGAGAATCGTTTTCGTATTTCCTTTGCAGGAACACCGCCAACAATCGAGTATGGCTCGACATCCTTTGTGACAACAGCTCGTGTGCCAATTATAGCACCATCACCGATGGTCACTCCAGCCATTATTATAGCGTCATATCCAATCCACACATCATTGCCAATTACAATATCGCCCTTGTTATCCCAAGCAGAAACAACATCAGATTTCGGTAAGTCCCATTCCTCAAAGAAAAGCGGGAACGTGTATGTAGAAAGCGATTTCAGGGTATGGTTGGCGCAATTGAATATAAACTTTGCTCCGCAGGCTATTGAGCAAAACTTTCCGATAATCAAACGATCATGATTTATAGGATAATGATACAGCACGTTATTCTTCTCAAAGTCACGAGGGTCATTCACAAAATCATTGTAAATGGTAAAATCTCCGACTTCAATATTCTGGTGCGTTATGACTGATTTAAGATAGACAGTCTGATTATCACCAGAACGAGGATATATCTCTGTTTGGTTCATATCTAAAACTATTTGAGCCGTTCTATTTCATTTATATTCAATATGTGCAAATAATGATAAATATTGCCATCTTCCTGCGCATCACCATTAATGCCAATAATGCTCTTGACTTCCATATAATAATCAGTTCTATTCTTGGCTATTGCCTTCTATCACCTGATTTATCAACTCCAGGACTTCATCGTCTGACATTTTTCTATCTCTTACAAGAGTGCTTATCACTCCACGAATGGAATTGTTGAAATATCGCTGAACGACATTTTTCAGATTATTGCCACAATACTCCTCTCTTTCTATAATGGGATAATAGATGAATCCGTTGTTTCCTGCCGGCTTGTGGTCTAAAAAGCCCTTATCAACAAGAAACTTCACGAATGTAGATATGGCGGTTCTGCTTGGACGAGGTTCGGGATAAGAGACAATAATCTCCTTAACGGTAGCTTCGCCCTTCTCCCAAAACTTATTCATCACTTCTTCTTCACGCTTGGTAAGTTGTTCCATCATAAAATGAAATTTGGTATATGCAAAATTAGTCTAAATAAATTAGTCAGTCAAGCAAATACGGCTATTTTTATGATTTATAAGCAAACGTTATTATTACGACAATGAAATTTATAGATTAATCAATGAAAATGAAGCAAGAGAATGTAGATAATTATTCCGCTTACTTCATTTTTTTATATACATTTTTATCCCTTTCGGATGGTTTTCATCCTTGAATTGAAACCCCGGCCGCCGATGATGACATGATCGGCAATGAAGTTGTTTGACGAACTTTGTTCATTTATCAGGCTACTTTCTTCAATTCTGTTGTTCCCACCTAGCATACATCTTCCTTGAAAGTTCCACAATTTCTTTGCTCAACTTCACAAGATCGATGGTATGTTTCTCCAGTTTGTAGAGCAACGCCATCGCCTTCTTCTCCGAAAAATGGATGCGCAATTCTTTAACGACCTGATTGTAGTTCGTACCGATGGCACGGAACTGGGCGTGGAAGTCCGATAGTTTGGTGTAGTAGTCCACCAGCGTCTTGTCCACCTTCAGCACCCTGAACTTCTGCCCGAAGAAGTGCGCCTTCAGAAAGACGGCTTTCGCATACACCTGTGATTCTTCGTACATCGTGAGAAATTTGTTCCATTCCTCATCATCGAAGCGCACCATCACGCAGTGCGTCTTCGGGTTCAATTTGGGATTTCTCCCGTACTTGCTCTTCTTTTCCATTCTCTTGTTCTTTTAATTTAATGGTTCATCCATTGTTTAATCTTTGATTAAGGAACCCCGAAATTATCCGACTGCGGAGGATAATTCTGCCCACGGCAGTACTGGTTTTTTCAGTTACTCGGAAGCATTCGGGTAACTGAAAATATACCTTGCTGTGTCTTTGAGGACACAAAAATCCTCCGTTTGTCGGATTGGGAAAACACCTTTCAAACTCCAAGTCGCTTCATCCGGGTATTCCTCACTGTTCGGGTACAAAGTTACACCTTAACACGGTATCGGACAGTGGTTTGAACCGGACAATGGCTACCTATCGACGCAATATGCAGCCACTTATCGAAATGCAGGTTCAATCATTTCCTTATTTAGTCAAACAATGATTCAAAAGATGAAAGTTCTGAGTACATGAGAATAGAGAAATTCAAATACTGATCAAAAGGATTTGTTGAATACCTGCCAAAACGAGTATTGAGGAAAATCAAACAATGGTTGTCTGACAATTTGATGATACATTGATTTAATGATTTCATGACGTAATGTTGTCACTCTCCAAACGACCAAAACTTTGTTTCACCACACAACTATATAGAGAACTATTAAATAAGCGGATTGTGAAATAGTCAGCCTTTCTGTTTGAACAGCATTCATGCGAAAAGAACCGTTTCTGTATGATACCCACGGACAATGATTACCGTATCGGTGCAACACGCTGCCACTTTCTGGAAATCCATTGCAAGGTAGTAGATTATATATTCCTTTGTGGCAAAAGAAACAGTAACAATAAAAAGTATGTATATGGAAATCGTATCAATTGAAAGAAAGACCTTTGAGGCGATGGTCGCCAAGTTCGACCGTTTCGTCAGTCGCATGGATGCCATCTGCCGGCGGCACGGAGAGAAGACAATGGGCGGGTGGATGGACAATCAGGACGTTTGCCGGATGCTCAACATCAGCCCACGCACATTGCAGACGCTTCGGGACAACGGGACGCTGGCTTACTCGCAGATAAACCACAAGACGTATTACCGTCCCGAAGACGTGCAGCGTATTGTTTCCGTTGTGGAGGACAGGCGCAAAGAAGCAAAGTTCAAGGGCAGGACGATTTAATCACCCGCATATAGTAAACAAAGTAATTACACTAAATCCAAAGTAACATGAATGAACTGATTAACAAGGACAACGAGTGGATAATCCACTTCATGGGCAGTCTTGACCGTCTTTTGGACAGCTTCGAGCATCTGACCGCCTATTACCGCCCGACACTGAACGGAGAGCGTTTCTTCACCGACAAGGAAGTGTCGGCACGGCTGAAAGTGAGCCGCCGGACACTTCAGGACTATCGAAACGAAGGGCGCATAGCCTATATCCAATTAGGCGGTAAAATCCTCTACCGTGAATCCGACATCGAAAGGATGCTGGCTGACAGCTACCGCTCCGCTTACCGATTGACGGCAACCTGATTTTCTTGAAGGAGCGCAGTTTGCTGTCTGCCTTATGATTGCGTCAGCAATGGACTTTCGGCAAAAAGAGAAAGGAACGGCTTACGGACGGAGCATCAAAATCCCGCTTCGTCTGTAAGCCGTTCCTCTCTTCTTTCTTCTGATTTCCCGTCAGTCGCTTGTTTCCGTTGCCGGATGCTCTTCAAGCGTATGGCAGGCAATGGCAAGGTTTTCGGGTTGAATACGCTCCGCAGGGGGAAGATTCCGCCCGAAACGGCTCTGCCGCCCGACCTTGCCACTACCATCAAGCCATACGCTACCTTTGCATCCGTGCATCGGGAACGAGTGGCTGACGGAATGAACCTCAACTATACCATCGGTTATTACCTCTGACGCTGGCAACTAATAGTGTAATCGTCGTAGCTTTCTTAATGGTGCTAATTTCATTTATTATAAACCGTCTGAACAAGACACTCTCTTTACTGCATATCCTGAATGCAACGGCTATAACCATTTCAATATCATAAACGTCATAACTGATGCCATCCGGTTGCTTGAGATACTTCATCGTGTCAAATTCGTTCAGTTCCTTGTTCTTGTAAATGGTATGAATCGCCTTGTGGACATCGCATGAGAACACACCGAACAGGTCGGCTATCTCAAATTGTGTCATCCACACGGGTGCTGTCGGCATAATGACTACACCCGTTTCACTGATTGTTATTATTCCTCTGTCCATAATGTACTGAATTGATACTGTTTACTTATTGTTGTCTGTCTTTTCGCCGATAGATTGTATTTTCCTGCGTTCCATCAGCTTGTCCATGTCCTTTGAGATTTTATCATCGGTTATCCGTGCGTAACCCTGTGTCGTCCGGATATTGGAATGCCCCATCATCTTGGCAATACTTTCGATAGGTATATCCGCCGAAATCAGGAATGTTCCGAAGCTGTGCCGACTTTGATGATAGCTCAAATTTTCCTCTTTGCCTATGATAACACCCATCTCATGGATATCAAACCAGAGGGCATCACGGCTCGGAAGAGGAAATACGGGCTGTTCGTCATCGGTCGTATTGTACAGTGACAATATCCGCTCCGCTATGGGATGCAGGGGGATGAACGCCTCCACATTTGTTTTCTTGCGGTTGATGCGGATGTAACGTCTGCCTTCTGCATTGCGTCCGATATGATGCGGGTGCAGAAGCTTTATATCCACATACGCCAATCCCGTCAGTGTGGAAAAGATGAATGCCCGTCTTGCAAGCTCCTGACGCTTATCATACATCGGGGTGGCAAGGATTCTCTTGAACTCCTCACGGCTGATGTACTTGTGCCTTGCTTCCGGCTTTGGTTCGTATTCCAGATCCTCGCAGGGATTCACACGGATAATCTCTTTATCGACAGCCAAATAAAGCAGACGGTTCAGCCAGCATAGGCATTTGTTGGTCTGGGAAGCCCCGAAATTCTTGCATTTCTTAAGATATGCCTTGTAAGATTTGCCGAAATCTTCCGTCACTTCCTCAAAGGCGATGTCTTTCTTCCCGAAAGAAGCGAGATAATCCGTCAGGTACTTCTGATAGTACATGGAGTGGCGGTAGGAAGATATGGAATCTATTTCTACTGAATGTTTCCTTAACCGCTCCCTTTCCCATTCCCCCATTTGCAGAAGGGTAACCGGATGAATATTGTTCATGGCGATATGGTTCTTCAGTATCTCCGCACTGACCACGCCTTGCGATTTCAATATCTCATTGTAGGCTTCCTCTGTTATCCGCAGGTATTCCCGTAAACGGCTGTTCTCCCTTGCGGACTTTATCTCGTTCTTCCTGCCGTTCCAGTCTTCCGGTCGGCAATAAATTCCCGTACTGATGACGGTCTGTTTTCCGTCAATGGTTATACGGCAGAGTACGGCAGTCGTTCCGTCAGCCTTTGTCTTGCTGCGGTTGATATAGGGTAACAATGAAAATGTGCTTCGCATATCATTTTATGTATTAAAGTGTTAATTGAAAATCTTCGGTAGCTTTGATAAACTTATCCATGTCCTCGAAAAGTTTCTTCGGGCTGACACGGGCATAGACCTGAGTGGTGGAAATATCGGAATGTCCCAACATTCGGCTGATGGTTTCTATCGGCACACCCGCTTCGAGTGTTATCAGCGAAGCAAAACTATGGCGGGCCTGATGATAACACAAGTTATCCTTGATGCCTGCCAGTGCCGCTAACGCTTTCATGTGCCGTTTCATGTTCGGGTGGTGGATTATCGGGAAAAGCGTTTCCCGTGTTTCGTCCTTGTATCTCTCAAGTAGTGCCAACGCTTCGGGAAGCAGTTTCACGCTCGCCCGATGTTCATTTTTCTTTCGGCGGTATTTCAGCCATAATGATCCGTTGTCATCCGTGTACAGGTTCTCGTCCGTGATGGAAACCACATCAGCGTATGACACACCCGTATAGCAGGCAAACAGAAAAAGGTCGCGTGCCAATATGTGCGTCTTTCGGTACGAAGGTATCTCCACATCACGGATTCTTTCGAACGATTCGCGGCTCAATGCACGTGGTGTCCTTTCTGATTGCCGGGGCAGGGCGAAATGTTGAAAATGGCATTTCTCGGAATACCCTTTCTTGTAGGCAAGGCGGCAGATTTTCTTCAGGATGGCAAGGTGGTGGCGGACGGTATCTATCGCATAGCCTTTATCTTCCGTGACGAAAGCCTGATAGTCGTGGATGAACTGTTCCGTCAATTGTCCGAAAGCCAGATCCTTGACCTTGTACTTGGTTTCGATAAACTCCCCGAGTGTCAGCCGCATATAGTGATAACCGGGATAAGTCCCCTTCGCACGGTCTATGCCGATACGTGCCTTAATGTCGTCACAGATTGCATCTGTCATTTTCATGAGAGTCATCTGCGTTTCCATGCTGCCTTGAAAATAATTCTTCACATCGGTGGCGTCAAAACCGACCTTACGGGATACAAGGCTGTCGAATGCGGCGTTTACCGCCAACAGCAGTTTTTCAATCCTGGCATTGGTTTCCACCGCTTCCTTGCTCTTGCCGTTCAGACGGCTTTCACGGGGATTCCACAGTTCGGGAGTGCAGGACAGCTTAGATCCGAACTGTGCCATCGTGCGGTTCACGGTGATTCTTCCCATTATCGGGGCTTTACCCGATTTGTCCAGTCCGCTCTTTTTGAGGTAGAGCAACACCTTGAATTTTTCTACTTTCATACGCTTATATTTTTTAGTGCAAAATTACTTGTCGTATAAGCGTTCCTTGATATGCAAAACATTGTGTATGAGCGCAAACAAAACGGTGAGTATTTCTTTTCATTGCCTGCCGTTACCTATTCCCGTTTCGGTAACTGCCCGGCTAACGGTTTGGTAACTGAACAACCTCAATATTCCGTTGCCGTTTGCATTTTCTCCACTTGGCAGAGTGCTGAAACAAAGCTCATTTCAAACGGTTTACGTTTTATCTTCACCTGTCCGCTTTTCCTTGCACAGCCTATCACTTTCCACCTTGCCCGGCACTCATTTATCACCAACATTATGGCAAATGGAGCTAATATCAAGACCGCCGCCAGCCTTGCAGGACATTCTACTACCCGGCACACTGAAAAATATGTTCATATCATAGATGAACTCAAACAAAAAGCAGTAGATAGTTTACCGGATATTATTGTCAATTATAAATAAAAAAGGACCTGAAACGGCCCTTACATCATTAAAGTTGTCACACATATAACTGGTGTTCAAACAATTAGTATTACTGTATAGTATCCGGCACGAATACGACCTACCTGAGTAATGCGGTGAACAACTACTTCGGAT